>Ga0256829_1002285_pt1 | contig 14437 bp, 16 predicted proteins | sample 131447metaG_FD_185979 | JGI IMG/M metagenome (GOLD analysis project Ga0256829, IMG submission 185979) | Hydrothermal vent microbial communities from Lau Basin, Pacific Ocean - 131-447 | ecosystem: Environmental > Aquatic > Marine > Hydrothermal vents | place: Pacific Ocean: Lau Basin | collected...
ATTTTGAGTATGGGGGTGACTTGGTTTCGACTGGAGCAGTCGGGGCTATGTGCATGTCGGACTGGGCAATTCCGTTACGCGGCCCAACGCGCATAAACGCAAACAACACAGATTATCGTCCAGCTTACGCAGTAGCGTAAGTTAACCAACTTTTGGACTGCCCTGCCGGTGAGTGTCATCTTAGCCGGGTTCCATTTTTATGGAGGTGCTTTGGCACTTGGGGTATCATATCTGATGACTATATCTTGCAGAAGCCATGCTGCAAGACGAACCTTCTGGCTGGCTCGGCGTAGTTTTGGGTGTGGTACGAAGCCGAGTGAGAACAAACAACACCATCTAAGCATGTAGAGTCATAGTCCTAGCTGTTTCAGGACACGGGTTCAATTCCCGTCACCTCCACCATTGGCTACTAAATGTAACACTTCATAACAAATCATTAAAAATCACTATCCTTTGAAAATATCGGTAATACCGTGCTTTCAAACATATCATAATACATCATTAAACATCATTGATAATCGTTGCACCTCAATTCAAGTGGTACACAGATTGGTACACACTTGCTATAATATCCATATATCAAAAAAAGAGGTGTGTACCACTATGAAATTATCAGATAGCAAAATCAAGAACACAAAGCCAGGTAAAAAGATCATCCATCTAAATGACGGTGATGGGCTATGGATGGAGGTAAGACCGGTCGGCTCAAAACTTTGGCGGTACCGTTTTACCTTTGAGGGCAAACGCACCCGCCTTAGCCTCGGCGAATACCCCGCCGTAAGCCTTAAAGCGGCAAGAGAAAAAAGGGATACCCTTAAATCCCTCATCGCCCAAGGCATTGACCCACGGAGTGTAAAAGAGATTCCCAAGGAAGAGAAACAAAACTTTGTCAGCTTTGGCGATATGGTCAAAAGGTACCTGGAACATTATAGAGCGGATCGCAATGAAAAATATTGGCAAGGGGTAGAGAGTCTTTTTAGGCGTGATGTGCTGCCGATCATCGGCAACCTGCCTATTGAGGAGATCAACTCCAAACAGATCGTTACCATCGTGCAAGCTGTCCAGGGGCGTGGAGCGGTAGAGTCTGCAAAACGGTTGTTTACCCAAATAAGCAAAGTATTCAAGTTTGCCATTGCCCACGGAGAATGCACCCGTAACCCCTGCGGCGACATAGAGCGGTCAATGGTGTTGCAAAAACCTACCGGAAGAAACTACCCTACCATTACCGATCCCAAAGAGATCGGCAAGCTGATGTATGACATCGATCACTATACCGGCTGGTATATGGTACGCTTCGGACTTCTCTTTTTGGCGTATAGTGCGATCCGTCCGGGAAATGTGCGGTTAGCGGAATGGAACGAAATAGACTGGGAGAAAAAGCAATGGATCATACCGGCAGAAAAGATGAAAACCGGCAAAGAGCATATCGTACCGCTCTCACGCCAAATGCTGGAGATCTTGAAGTTTGCCAAACACTACGCCACCGGTGGAAAGTATATCTTTTTCTCAAACCGGCACAAAAACTCACCAATGAGTGATGTAACCTTTTCCAAAGCCCTATGGCGGATGGGCTATGGGAATGATACCATCGTACCACACGGCTTTAGGGCGATGTTTAGCACCATTGCCAATGAGCATAGCGAATACGGCTTTGAAGTGATCGAAACCCAACTTGCCCACAAAATAGGCTCCAAAGTAGCCCAGGCATACAACCGGGCACAGTATTTACCGCAGCGTAAAAAGATGATGCAGTGGTGGGCGGATTGGCTGGATGAGCAGAAAGATGGACATAAAAAAAGGCTCTCAATTGAATAGGCTAATTATCCCCGTATGCCTAAAAGTCTGAAACAGGGTATAGTATGTGTCCATGGAAGTTACCCTTTCTAATAGTTAGCCTTGATACCGATGTTTACCATACTGAATAAAGCTTTTACAAAATCTTTCCCAATCATACAGATAAACATAGGTTTCACCATCTATGAAAGCCATAGTTGAACCTACATGAGAGTCTTTAAAAAATGTGGCAAAGGGTAGCTTTTCTATATCGCTAAGCCTTACACCTTGTGTATAGACATTAAGTCCGAAAAATGTTTTGTTTTCTCTAAATTTAAATACATGGTTCATTGCAGCCTCTTAAGTTATAGTACTTAGCATAGTTTCCAAATAACATTTCGCCACCTCGATATTGACAGGCTTCTGCTTAACCGCTTGAATCAGTTTTGGGTTTAGCTTCCTGGTAGAGAGTTCCTCGCGTATTTCTCTGTCACTTCTCCCCTCAAAGGCTACATCGGTTTTCGCACACGAATCAGCCAGGAAAAGTACCCCTACCTCGATTTTATACTCTTCGAAAGAGGGCAATGCACTATAGACCGCCTCTTTGAAAGTATCAGAGTTGGCAAATGCTGCGCTGTACCCGTGCTTTGATTTTTTACCGATCTCCCGTATAAACCCAAGTTCAAAATGGTATCTGGCACACATGGCGACATACTCTATCTGCCTGTCGGTCAATCCATAGAGGTCATGCAGCAGCACATAAAGATCGTTTTGTATGATCTGCTGCGAATAGACTTCATGCCGGTTAAAAGTATAGACAACCCGCATATTCAAAACTTTGCTGTAGTTCTTGCGAAATTTGCCGATATCATGGAGCAGTATCCCCAGATAGATCAGCTTGCCTTTGGGAATGTTGTCGATAGTCTCAGATAAGTGTGCCTCTATCTCTGCCTCTTTTTCCCATAATTGAAGATAAGCGCTGACCTCGTTGTCATACATCTGCATAAATTTTCTGGTATGGGTGATAATACCCCACTGGTGCCAGTTTGGCTGATGCTGCTGCGGTGAGTCGAGGGCTTCGAGAAATTTCTCTTTGTGCCGGCGGATGAGTGTATCGTCTTCCTTTTCTATCTCATGCAATACTACGGAATGGGCGATATTCTCCAGGTTTCTATCGATCTGCGCAATAATCGTATCGATATCTACCGCTGTATTGTAGAAGGTTGGTAATGGCATCTTCTTTTTATGCCACTCCTCATCACTCATAAAGGTTTTGCTTTTGAGTGTTTTATTCTCTTCCATTTTTGAGCACTTCTAAAACAATAATTTCTTCTGTCTCTAAATCAATCGTTACAGACTCCAATCTTCCATTTGGAAATTCGCGGAGTAGTTTCCCGGGGTATTCATCACTTCTATATGATGCCCATTGCCCTGCTGCCAATTTCTCTTCAACGATATTTGGCATACCTTCCTCTTCCCATTTTATTAAGTTTTCTTCTGTCATAGTGTTTCCTTCAAGGTTAATGATATCATCGATCCTAAATTCCTGTTGATTATGTGTAGTCATTTTAATCTCTTTCAGTCTTCATATTCTTTTACAATACTATGGAGTATGCCTACCTCCGCACGGGCGGTAGGGTTGAGGGATTGGGATAGCCCAATCTAAAGGGTAGGCAATGAATTGGATAGTGCTGATTATCCTACCACTCATCATACTAACCATAAGGTTGTATTAGATGAGTGCGGCGGAGAGAGTATACGGCTCTCTTTGTCGCCTTGCCGTATTGTATCAATTTTTCTTTTAACGCCCACGATCCCTCTCCCTCTCCAGCTGCCGCCGCTTAAAGAACTCTTTGGCAGTCTCTTTGGAGTGCTGCTTCGCCGGCTGCTGCGGAGAGGATCTCTGTGCGTTCTTAGCGTCTACCATCTCAACCTCTTTGCCTTTATGCTGTTTCATGAACTGCTTAAAGCTCTCCTTGATCCCTACTCTTCTTCCATCATCATGGCGATTGCTGTCTCTCTCCCGTCGCACGCTTTGATCGGATCGTCTCCCTCTTGCCATACGATCAGATACATCTGTTTGCAGTAGCATTTTAGGATGGAATTGGTCGCGTGCCATATCGACGCGGGACAATCCATGCACGCGGTTTTGACCTTTTCTAGGTGTTCGTCCTTGAGTACGCGTAATGTCGGACTGAAGTGCTCCGACTCTTGCAAGTCGTACTGCATTTTCTCTTCGTCTAGTATGAGGTGTTTTACTTTGGGTTTGCCGTATAGTGGATGCTCTTCCATGTGTCTGTCTCCTTTGTTCTTTAAGTTTGGCTACCGCTTTTTCGTAGTAGCTGTTTCGGCGGATCGCCTGCGCGGTACGCTCTCTTAGCACTCTGGCTAATTGTTGCCCTCTGCCTTTAATTCTTCGTCCAGTTCGTGTAAGAACTGTTCGAGTAGCCCGTAGAATCCGAGAGTCGTTTTGTTGATCTCTAACATCTCTGTTTTCTGCTGCACCTGCTCTCTTTGTATCTCTGCCAATAGATTTTTGATCTCCTGTAGCTCTTTGAGTATCTGATCGTTCATGTGTTTTTTCTCCTTTTTCTTTGATTCGGATCGTGTAATCCAAGGTACTTTTATCCTCGATCTCTTTACCGATGTTGGCTTTGAGCTGCTCCAGGTTGTCGGTATAGAGTGTGATATCCTGCTTAGCCCTGGTGATCTGTGTATAGAATGAATTGAAGTTCGCCATATCGGACTTAGCCAGGATCATCACGCTCTTAGTTGTGACACCCTGCGCCTTTACATCGGTAATAGCGTAGCCGTGATCGATATAGTTCATCTTGTGGATATTGAAACGCTTGCCCGTATCCGTTACAATATCACCCTTTTTATTGATAGACTTGATCACGGCACGCTCTCCGTTGCGGACTCTTACATTTGTTTTTTTCGAGATCTTTCTATTCTTGTTGAATACGATCACATCGCCTTTCTCAAAGCTCTTTTGCGTCCGCCGGTAGACCTGGAGAGAGCTGCCGTGATCGTACACATTTAAAATCTTCTCTTTAGATCTTCGATCTTTCCCTGACACTAAGATCCGCTTATCATCGAGGATCTCTTTGATCTCCAGCTGCTCACCTTTTTTGAAGCCCTTGATCTTGCCGTCTATGACGACATGATAACCCTGTTTATACTCCTGCGTATAGTGTGCAGATATCCCCTGCAAACTGACATTCTCATAGACTTCATAGCTGCGCCCGCCCTTGCCCAGCTTCTCCCTGATCCGGTCATTGATCGCGCGTCTGTCCTTGTTGGTCGATGAGATGATCAGTGTCTCTTTTTGCCGTTTTTTGGAGAGATTGGCAAAGGTACCGGAGATCTTCTCCCGCAGATCATCCGTGCTATTCTCGATGATCTTATCCCTGCTTTGCAGCACATTGATAGACTTTTCTACCTCCCTGCTCTTTAGCAAAGAGACACTCTCTTTAGTATAGTCGCTCTCCTGTCGTAAGACCTCGTTCATGTGTACGGTTTTGATGCCGTACTTCTGCATATCGGCAAAGGCTCTGCCCGCAGCGATAGATTTAAACTGCTTCGTATCCCCGATAAAGACCACTTTATCGCCTTTGGCTTTGGCATTTTCTATGATCTCGTTCATCTGAAAAGAGCCTATCATCCCCGCCTCATCCACGATCAAGACTCTGTTTTTCTCATCCCTGCCGGCATCTTTCAAAAGAAAAGAGTGGACGGTTTCACTCTTGATGCCCGACTCTTTTTCCAGTCCGTCCGAAGCCTTGCCGGTATAGGAAATACCTCTGATTTTCTGATCCGGGAAGTGCTGCTCCAGGAACTCTTTTACCGCTTTTGCCGCATATGTTTTACCGGTACCTGCATCACCTTGGATAGCTATAAACTGATCCTCATTGCCCAGGATAAACCGCACCATTTTATCCTGACCGGCTGTCATATTGGAGTAGTTTTTCTCCAAAAATTCATTGATTCTCTCACCATCATACGGCTCAAAAACGATCCCTTTTCCTCTGTTTTCATGGATAGAAAAGATGATATTTTTCTCCGCTTTGATCATTTTTTCTGTAGAAAAAACATTCTTATCCAACTGAAAAAGATCGGCTCTTTTGGCTACAAAAGGCTGATAAATCTCCTCTGAATATCCATACTCCAGACCATATTTGAGCAGCTCTTTATAGAGATCCTCACGGGTAAAAACAGATTGTTTTTCGGTCAAATTCTCTAAGGATCTGTCTATATGATCCTGTATCAAAGGCTCTAAAATAACTACCTTTTTCTCATGATCATCAAGCTTTTCTACCATCGATTTGTCAATATTTACAGACTCCATACGCTGTAAATTTTGCTCTCTGACCGCCTCGCGATCTATCTCTTTTTTGGCTTTTTTGGTGTCTTTAACGATGACTTGAAGCAGCTCATTTTCATCCATATTCGGATATTTTTCGCGGTATTTCGGCAGCACTTCCCGGATCAATTTCGAGCGATTTGAGAACTCTTCGAGCTGATTTTTCTCAAATCCGGCGATCTCAAAAAAGCCGTTTTTGCGATCTGAAACCTCAATTTCATAGCCCAAATTCTTTAGATTTTTTGCCAATTCTGAGCGGTAAACCTGCCCCAAATACATCTTATTTTGATAGATTTCTTCATTGGAAAGTGCCAAATTTCTAACGATATTTTTCTCTTTATCATTGTAAAAAACAGTAGAAAAAATGAAGTTATGAGAGTGCAGCTGCGGATCGATCTGACCCATTACCTCCCTTGAAATATCATGCTGAAAAGTACCGTAAACGATCTTTGCATCTACTCTTTTTCTGTCTCCAAAAACATCATAAATTCTCGTTTTCGCATACTCATTTTCAAGCTTTTTCATAGCAGTTTTGACTGCCAAATCATGTGCATTTCTGATCTCAAATGCCTTGGAATTTTCATCATTTCCCTCATGAAATTCCATCAATACAGAGACACTTTTTGGGGCTGAAAATGTCACATCCATCCCTGCTCTTCTCTCTGCATTTCCAGCATTGATTACCAATGCTTCACCCGTCACCGGGTGATAGCCATTGAGTAATTTTTCGTACATTTCAGGGGTGATCTCCAGCCCCTCTTGGAGTCCTAAAACTTCAAGACCCTTGCCGTAAAAATATCCTTTTTCGGAATTTTTCTGATAGTAATTTTCTTTGGTAAGGTACCCTTGAGCCTGGGCGACGGATTGAGGTTTACTCATACTGACCATGACCGGTAAACCTCCTTTTTTATCACCTTACAGGTCTGCGACATTGTGTCGTGGGCGTTAGGTGTGAATGCTATACTAAATGTTTCGGATAGATGCAAAGCATCGAGGAGAAACCCTGCCCATCCCTGCCGGCACCACTGCTGCCGGCAGAGATACAAATCTTTCCAAACCACATCTCTTTTCATAATCGTTTCTCTCCCGTAAAATCACTGGAGGAATGCCCGGCATTCCTCCAGAAAAAAGCCAATTTAAAAATTGGCAGCACAGAGCATCCCGCAGGGTATTGCTCCTAACAAACTTCAAACGGATTGGAAGCTCACCAGGTAGCGTAAGCGGCTCTAGCCAACTCTTGTGAATAACCTGCATTTCATGCCGTGTGTTTTGCGTTGTGATTAACCGGCACGGTTAATCATCGTTAGCAAATAAATCACGGTGTGAAATAGGCGGTACGCCGCCGGCAGGTTATTCATCTGATTGGCGTAACCCCCGAACTGAGACAAAGAGCGTTCCCCGGCAGGGGAACTACCGGCATGAATCACTCCTTGCCTCTGTAAAATCTTCTTTGCTCTCTGCGGTCTTTCCAGTTTCTGTATGCTCTAAAGGGTGCAGATGCTTGAGCACCGGCTGAACCCGGAAGATGCTCGATCGATGCACCTGCCAACTGCTGTGCAATTTCTCTAGCCATCAAAACTGCCAAGCCCAAAAAAATTGTGAGGATCGCGATCTCAATGCTTTGTGCAAAAATATTGGATGATGACACCTGAGCCTTTGCCGTATCGATCACCTGCCGATAACTTCCATCCAGGGCGTTTAAAAAAACACCGACTATCAAAACAGTCAGGGTATTTGCAATGATTAGTTTCATCCAGTTTGAAAAGATCTCTTTGAACCAGCTATATAAACTGCTGTAGATCATAATAGGTGAGATCATGATCAGGACTTTAAGCATGAGTGTTGTACTTGCCATAATCCATACGGTCAGTACAGAAAAGACAACAAACCCAGCCATGAGAATAATGGCAGATGCATACCCCTCTATGGGTACCATGGAGTGATCCATGTCTATCATTCTTCCCGAAACATCAAAAGTCTTTTTCAGAAGTTCATCCATCCTCGTAAAAAGTGATGTGCTGCCGCTTGCCCAGGAGTTCATCCCGTCTATTGCATCGGATATCAATTGAATCCATGCAGGCTCAAACACGACTGCCACTACAGCCATTTTGAGTGCTGCATCAAAAATAAGACCTTTGAGCGGATCTTCGCTCTTTCCAGCTAGGATCAAATATCCCCTGAACATCACCCAGACAACGATATATGCATAGATGATATCTTCAAGTGCATTTACCTGGGGTTGAACCGCTGCGGTTGTAAGATGAGAAAGAAGTACATCTATTTTCTCCTCAATCAGTTTGAAAATCATCATTTGCCCCAGTCGGTATACTTGTACCGTTTGGATTGAAGTTCTGCTTTATTTGCATTCGTGCAATCTATTTGATCAACTCTTGTCATCTTTTTGAGGTATCGACACTCTTTTAATCGCGCCTCTCTAAGATCCTTATGGTCAAGATAGTATTGAACTGTTTTAAAAGAGGTAGCCTCTTTGACTGTCTCTTTGATCTCTTGCTTTTCGTCATCGCCGCAGCCGGTGAGTGTCAGTAGTAGCGTGGCGGTAAGTAGTATAATGTGTCTCATCAGTTCCCCCAGTTTGTGTATTTGTAGCGTTTGGATCTCATGATCTGCTCGCTTTGCCGTTGATCAACCCGCGCTTTGGATCTGTTCTGTGCCTCCATCATCTCAACCTGAGTCTTGATGATCTCCAGCTGTGCCAGCTGCATCTGAATAGCGTTGGCGACATCGGCAGACTGTTTGATATCTTCACTGTGCGCTCTTTTGTCAGAGAGCTGCTGCAAGTTCTGCATGATCCGCTTGAGTTTTTGTGTCGTGTGTTGGTAGGTGGCGATCTCCTGCACATTCCGTACCATTTCACTTTTGCAGATCCTCTTTTGATCCGCATTCATGTAGTCGTAGTTACAATCATCAAAGAGATTGTATTGATCAAACAGCTGCTTTGCATAAGCACCAATCTGAGATCTGGGATGATCTACAATGTCATTGGTAAGATCCATGAAGTCCAGAGAGTAGTTATCCATAAACTCCATGAGCTGCTGCATCTCCTGTTGGAATGAGATAATATCTCTGATACCTGTTTTGGCAAGCAACTCATCACGGTAGTTTTGGATTGTGTGTCTCCAGCGTTCCGCCTGCTTCGCGTACTCCGCTACCGCTTTGGCTGTCTGTGTCGGGTCAAAGACGATATCACCCACTCCAAAGAGTGCAAAGGATGAAGTAGTCATTACCGATACCGCAGCGATTGAGATTCCGAATTTTTTGAGTGTGTGTGTCATGTGTTATCCTTTGTGTAAATGTTGATAATTCTTTCCGCTTCTGCTACCAAACGCTCCTGATTAGCCATAAGATCCTCAATAACATTCTCTAGTGCTCTCACCTCGTTTGTTGTTTTGGTACCTCCTTCTAGTTGTTTTAGACGATTTAAGAGCTTTTTAGGCAATTGGCTATCCTCACCTATGCCTAACAGCTCTATGAGCTTATTTTCGCTAATTCTGAGCCAATACGCAGCAGCTATCGTATTGCCGCCGCACTGCTCTTGAACAAACCGCTCTATACTTTGCATTCTATTTCTCCTTTTGTTTGTATTCATGCTGGGCATATACGATCATTCCTGCCCCGATCAGAGTGATCAAAGGCTCTACAGATTCAAAGCCCACAATGCTCTCTGCAATCAGCCATGCACCGATAAAAGCCTGTATATAAGACTCAAGATGTTTCATTTTGGCTGGTTCCGTTTGTGAAAGTCATCAAAAAACTCCTCCTCATTGTCATAGTCCCTGATACTTTTTTGGCGGATCTTGACATCTTGCAGTATCTCGATACACAGTTGATGCTTTGCCGCAAATGCCTCAAGCCGATCACGAAATATTTTTGTCACAAACCTGTCAGCCAAACAGAGGTGCCAACAGCTTAGACCGTGATCAAAGATCCAACACCCTTTAAACGCTTTGTTTTTGGGCTTTAGTTTCTTGATCTCTTCTTTGATCCAGTAGGTTTCAGGCTGTTTGCAGCCAAGGTATATGTTGTGCATGATTACCTCCTATGCAGACTTTTGCTTTTGTTGAGATTTTTGATGAATCCACAGATAAAGATCTTTTTTCGCGTAGCCATAGTCATCCGTACCGTCGTCAAAAAAGAGATGCAGGTGGCTGCCGATATCTACCACACGGTTGATTTGCTTATTTCCCAGTGAATGCCCAACTAACTGCGTATAGTCAAACTCCTCTATCTTCTGCTTCGCCTCCTCCTTTTCCTTTTGATCGAGATATTCGGATCTCCAGGTTAAAAAAGCAGCTTTGGCATCACGGTTGCCTGCACGGATTCTATTTCGCATACTTGCTTTGTATGCCGGCGGATTTTTCGCATTTACGGAATATTCATCAAGCCATTTTTGAAAAAGCGGATCGTTTTCTATCTCTGTCTCTGTGTCTATCTCTAACTCTGTCTCTTTCTCTGTCTCTGTGTCTGTCTCTATAGGACATTTTTTGGACAATTTTGGACAATGTCCAATTTCACTGTTTTGTTTACTTTTTTCTCTTTGTTCTCTTTTAATTTGTGCCCATTTTGTTTCGCTTCCAATCATATTTTGAGTTTCAACCATAAATAAAGTGCCATCATCCCATTTTTCCATCAGACCTAAACTGAGAAATAAATCTACACCTACTTTAACCGTGTCAATATTTGTTCCTGTTATACTTGCAAGCATTTTGGGAGAGTAAGGAATAGTATCTCTGAAGTAAAGCTTTCCTTCCGTTTTTACACTCTTTAGCAAAAGCTTTAAATAAAAATTTATATAATCAGCTCCATTATCCATATCTTCTATAATCTTAATTTCATCACGATCATAGAAATCATCTTTCAATTTAAGCCAATAATACCGTTTCTCTTTTTCCATAACAATCTCCTCAGTTTTCATCTGCCAGGACGCGGGCAAGATCCGGTACAGGGAAAAGTACTCGTCTTCTTTCCTTTTTCGCCACCTTTGCAAGATCACAATCTCTTTTTAATTGCCGGTCTAAAGTAGGGATTGACAATCCCAGCAATGTGCAAACCTCTTTTTTACCGACATAGAGCCTGCCGGGGTACATCTCCATGATCATCTCTTTTGCTTCTTGATATGTCATAAATACTCCTATTGTTCAATATATATCTTGAATCGATTGTATCGCATTTTGGTTTAAAATAAAAACTTTTGTTAAAAATACTATACTTTAGTGAGTTTATAAAACTTTTTAAAAGTTTAAAAAAGTTATTAAAGCTTTAAAAAAGTTTAAAAAAGTTATTAAAGCTTTAAAAAAGTTTAATATATTGTAAAGTAGTTTCCGATACAATATATCAGTTTAAGGAGACCGTAATGAAAAAAGATGAAATTTATATGCAACTATTCTCATTTTCCAGACCCACATATTACAAATGGAAAAGAGAAAAAATACCGGCAATAGAGCTTATACAGCATTATTTCAATGATGAAGAATTATTAGAGTTTCTCGAACATGGCAAAATCAGAAGATTGGAAAAATCACTTGCAGATACTGACATCTCAGATTTAATCATATACGACCAAGCCTACTATAATGCAAGACAAAAAATGAGACTACTGACACAATGGAGAGTGGGGGTGCTTGATATTATACAAGAAGCTTTACTGTCCATAGATCCAAAAGACAAAGGCTTCACAATAGACAATGCCAAACAGCGCCTAATAGATACAATACGAGGTATTGAGCGGAATTTGGTCAAAATGAAAATACACCAAAGAATTGAGCTTGTTGCAGATCTTGTAAATAACGAAGTATCTAAATTAGAAGCCTATGCATTAATTAAGCATTCAACTACCATCTTGAAAAATTTATAATATACCATTTTTGATATAATATCGCTACGACAAAACAAGGAAAAAGAATGAAAATCAAAACAATCCTAACTGCTGCTGCACTCACCATCATTACTGCCAATGCCGGCTTTTTCGATCATGACAAAGCATACTATGACAAACACCCCGAAGAGGCTCAATCCAAATTCAAACTATGCGAAAAGGGTATAGTCACCGCACTAAAAAGCGGAGATATGGCTTTGGCTGAGAAATACGACAAAGATCCCGAATGCAAAGCCGCACGGATCTCCTACAAAGAACACCGCTCCAAGATCCGCAAAGCCAAGTATGAAGCGGAACACAAAAAGAGAGAAAAAGAAAGAGCCAAAAAACAGGCAGCATTTGATCAGGCATACAAAGAATTCCTTGCCAAACTTCAGCCTCTAAAGTATGATGCTTTCATGGCTGCCAAAAAGGAAGCGTGCGACAATGCACCGATCTTTGGTGACAATCTATCCGTCCAGGATGCCAAGTGCAAAGCATGGAAAGATCTCCAAAAAAAGAAAGAGAATGCTGCCATTGATGATGCTATCAAACAGCATCCGGGAGATCAACTGATCGCCTATGAAAAAAATAGCTGCACAAACTATTCAAACCCAAACTGTCGTATTGCCCAAATCGCTTTAGACAAAGCTGTTAACGAGCAAAAACAAAAGTACCTTGCCGATATTGCATCACTCAAAAAGGACTTTAACGAGTGTCAAAAAAAGTTTGCGCCGCTTTACCTTCACAATAAATTCAATGAAGCATCCAAAATCGAAAACACTTTCAAGTGCAAAACCGCCAAAGAAGCAGCCATGCAAAAGTTTCATACATTCTCTTTGCTGCATCCGATCAAGTAGAGGACACCATGGCTCAAAAGATAGAGCTTGATATTGAAACTATGTTTGAAGATCTACATGCTATTGAGGCAGGTGACAATACCAAAGAACTGCTGCAAAATGGTATACCTGCCTATATCAAAGAGCCGGGGATGGCAGATGGCGTTATGATAAAACTTTATCCTGATAGCAGCAGAGAAGTTGTAAAGATTGATAATGATTTTAATGAAATCATCATTGCTAACCAAGAGATCAATCATGTTTGATAAAGCACATAAAGAACTCTTGAGGCTGGGAACACTCTTTAAGTGAAGCCCAAGCAACTTAATATTTGGCTAAGCTACATAACAATATAATGCCATATAGGCTTTTCCTTTATGTAGCTTAAAAATGAAAGATATATAGAGGAGTAGCAACAATAGCACTCCTAATCGAACAGTTTAACATATCATGGTTGTGTTTGCCGACACTGCACCATGGAACCTCAAAGCCTTGGTAGGATTTTCCTATCAGGGCTTTTTTTTTGCCTTACGCATAGGTGTTTCTAGAGAAATGGTATATACCTGGTTCCATTCCGAACCCAGAAGTCAAGCATTTCATCGCCGATAATACTGCCCTTTTCAAGTGTGGGAATGTAGGTCAATGCCTATGTAGTAACGTTCTCTAGAGAACGCAAAGGAGGCTTCCATGGTTGCAAGCTATGACGTGTTAATTCTGTTCGGTTACACCATTTTGGCAGTTGGATATGCAATCAAGATTATTTCAATCTTGCTGTAATCCTAAACGGGAGACGGGGTGCGGCAACACCTCGTCTCTTCTGCTTATTCAATCCCACTAAAGGGAACTGAACCCGGTTCCCAAACCCAAGTGGTACACGAATTGGTACACGCTGAGAGGCTGATAGCCACAAAGCACGCTATAGCGATATAGTTCGGTAGCCGTCACCTCCACCAAAACCTCATCTAAACAAATCCACATAAACCCATGAAATACCCTAAAATACGAGCTTTAAGGCATATTTCTAATACATACTGATATAATCGGATATACACAAATCTACATTTTTTAGGGGCTATATTGGGGGCTTTTGCAGAAATAAGCCCCTAACCCTCTTTTGGAAAGCCCCTAAAATTCTAAAGGGTATTGCATGGCACGGAGAACGGCACCTTTAACCGCTACAGAGATCAAAGCGTCAAAGCCCAAAGAGAGAGCCTACAAGCTTTTTGACGGCGGAGGGCTTTATCTGCTGGTAGCCAAAAGCGGCGGTAAGCTTTGGTACCTGAAATACCGCTTCAACGGCAAAGAGAAAAAAATCGCTTTGGGGGCTTACCCGACAGTATCGCTTAGCGATGCACGGAAAAAGCGGGAAGAGTTTAAAAAGATGATCGCCGAGGGGATAGACCCCTCCGAAGAGAGGAAAGCCCAAAAAGAGCAGATCAAGATAGAAGAGGTCAAGAAAACCAATACCTTTTACACCATAAGCCAAAAGTGGCTTGAGAGCTACAGAGACCAGGTATCAGAGAATTATCATACCCGACTGGGCAGAGCCTTGAAAAACTATGTTTACCCGACTATCAAAGAGAAGCCTAT
>Ga0256829_1002286_pt1 | contig 14433 bp, 8 predicted proteins | sample 131447metaG_FD_185979 | JGI IMG/M metagenome (GOLD analysis project Ga0256829, IMG submission 185979) | Hydrothermal vent microbial communities from Lau Basin, Pacific Ocean - 131-447 | ecosystem: Environmental > Aquatic > Marine > Hydrothermal vents | place: Pacific Ocean: Lau Basin | collected...
ACGCAATGGCAAAGTTACAAGCTTTGATCGTAGCAAAATCATGGTCGCTATCACCAAGGCTTTTCTGGCCGTCGAAGGCCACGGCGCAGCAGCTTCGCGCCGTATTCACGAAATTGTCGATGTGCTGACAACCCAAGTCGTTGACGCACTGCTGCGACGCCTGCCCGAAAATGGCACGGTCCATATCGAGGATATTCAGGATCAGGTTGAGCTAGCCCTGATGCGTGAGGGCCACCACAAGGTCGCACGTGCCTATGTGCTCTATCGTGCCGCCCGTGCCAGCGAACGTGAACATGCCGTCGATGCAGATCGACCCGGTGAACAGAGCAAGCCGATTGAGTTGTTGATGCCGGATGGTCAGCGACAATTGCTTGATGAACAGCGCTTGTATCAACTGATCGATGAATCCTGCGCAGACCTTGAGGCACTCGATACGCATACGCTCTATGATGCGATCCGCCAGCAACTATTTGATGGCATGAAGGAGAGTGATTTCCGCGCCGCCGTGGTAATGAATGCCCGCACCATGATCGAACGCGATCCCGCCTTCGGTCAGGTGGCAGCCCGTTTACTGCTCGATAATGCCCGTCATGAAGCACTCAGTTTTATCGAAGGCCATGCCGTCGAGGCGATGCAGTCGGAGATGAAAGCGCGCTATCCGGACTATTTCCGGAGCTATATTCATCGTGCCATTGAACTGGAACTACTCGACGAGGAACTCGGCCGCTACGATCTGCCCCAGTTAGCCGCTGCCATCCGCCCAGAGCGTGACAGCAATTTCACCTATCTGGGACTGCAGACGCTCTATGACCGATATTTCATTCATCATGAACAGATTCGTTTTGAATTGCCGCAGGCCTTCTTCATGCGCGTGGCTATGGGGTTGGCAATCAACGAGATTGATCGCGAAGCGCGTGCGATTGAATTTTATGAACTGCTCTCCTCTTTCGATTTCATGAGCAGCACGCCAACCCTGTTCAATGCCGGCACGTTGCGTCCGCAGATGTCCTCCTGCTATCTAACCACGGTGCCCGATTCGCTGGACGGTATTTATGGCGCTATCCGGGATAATGCAATGCTATCCAAATATGCCGGCGGACTAGGCAATGACTGGACACGTGTACGCGGTCTCGGGGCCTATATCAAGGGCACCAATGGCTCTTCACAGGGGGTAGTGCCATTCCTGAAAGTCGCCAACGATACAGCCGTGGCGGTCAATCAGGGTGGCAAGCGCAAGGGCGCGGTCTGCGCCTATCTGGAGACTTGGCATATCGATATCGAGGATTTCCTCGAACTGCGCAAGAACACCGGCGATGAGCGTCGCCGTACCCATGATATGAACTCAGCTAACTGGATTCCCGACCTGTTCATGAAGCGCGTGGCCGAAGAGGGAAAATGGACGCTGTTCTCGCCTGAAGAGGTGCCGGATTTGCACGACCTGTATGGCACAGCATTCGAATCTGCCTATGAGGCTTATGAAGCCCGGGCTGCGCGTGGGGAGATGCGTATCAGCCGCAGCGTCAGCGCTGTTGAGCTGTGGCGTAAGATGCTGGGCATGCTGTTCGAGACCGGTCATCCGTGGATCACGTTCAAGGATCCGTGCAATATCCGCTACACCAACAATCACGCCGGCATCGTACACTCCTCCAATCTGTGCACTGAAATCACCCTGCACACCAATGATCAGGAAATCGCCGTCTGCAACTTGGGCTCGGTTAATCTGGCCCGCCATATCGTCAATGGCGAAATCGATCGTAACCACCTTGAACAGACAGTAACTACAGCCATGCGTATGCTCGATAATGTCATCGATTATAACTACTACAGTGTGCCGCAGGCGCGACGCTCGAATATGCGCCACCGACCAGTCGGGCTCGGCATTATGGGTTTTGCCGATGCGCTCTGTCAGTGTAATATGTCCTATGCCTCGGATGAGGCGGTTACATTCGCCGATTTGAGCATGGAGCTGATCAGCTACTATGCCATTAGCGCATCATCTGCGCTGGCGAAGGAACGCGGCACCTATGCCAGTTATGACGGTTCATTATGGAGCCGGGGTATTTTGCCGATCGATTCGCTGCAACTGCTGCGCGAAGCCCGTGGCGATTACCTGCAGGTGGATGATACACGCAGGCTGGACTGGGATACATTGCGCGAAACCGTCAAACAGCACGGCATACGTAATTCCAATGTGTTGGCCATCGCACCGACAGCAACCATCGCCAATATCTGCGGCGTGTCGCAGGGTATTGAGCCCGTCTATCAGAACCTGTATGTCAAATCGAACCTGTCGGGTGAATTTATCGTGATCAACCCGTGGCTGGTCGAGGATCTGAAAGCACTGGATTTGTGGGATGATGTGATGATCAATGATCTGAAGTATTACGATGGATCGGTGCAGCAAATCGATCGTATCCCGGAGACACTGAAAAGCAAATACGGCACAGCCTTCGAGATGGATTCGTGCTGGCTCATCGAGGCTGCAGCCCGCCGGCAGAAATGGATCGATCAGGCCCAGAGCCTTAACCTCTATATAGCCGAACCCTCCGGTAAGCAGCTCGACAACCTCTACAAACTGGCCTGGGTCAGGGGCCTGAAAACCACTTATTATCTGCGCTCGGTCGGCGCATCGCATGTGGAAAAAAACACGGATAAGCATGTCGCAGGTATCGATGAAACGCCGTCTGTCTGCTCCATTCTTGATCCCGATTGCGAAGCATGTCAGTGAGCGGAGATACAATGAAATCACTCAACTGGGATGACCCTTTGACAACACACCCTCGCCCCACCCGTGAGATGCAGTCCGACATCAGCATGGACGATAACACGGCACGGCTTCCCGGCGTGGATACAGCTACAGCCAATTTGAATCCGGTGCGAGCCGAAGATAAACGTGTGATCGGTGGCATGGGAGATATCAATCAGCTGGCTCCGTTCCGCTACCCATGGGCCTGGCAGTATTTCCTTAATGCCAACAAGAACCACTGGACACCTCTGGATATCAACATGAATCAAGATGTGCACGATTATCATCACAAGCTGACCCTAGAAGAAAAGCATATGTATGAAAATGTACTGGCCTACCTGACCACCTCCGATATTCTTGCCATGCGCAATATCGGCCTGGCCGTGATGGAGAAGATGACCGCGCCGGAGTTGCAGATTTATCAAGCTAGACAGGTTTATGAGGAGGCGCTGCACACTTGGACCTACCAGCACTGTATCGAGTCAATCGGACTGGATCAGGGCGAAATCTATAACCGCTACCGCGTGGTCCCAGCGATTCATCACAAGATCGATCTCGCCAACCGGCGAATGCAATCGGTATTGCGCTCGGATATAGATATGAAGGATCCGGCAGAGCTGAATAATTTCATCATGTCCTATCTGTTTTTCGCTGCTGTATTCGAGGGCAGCTGGTTCTACAACGGTTTCTCGCCGATCTTTTCGCTGCAGCGGCGTGGCCTGATGAAGGGCACGGCTGAGCAATTGCAATACATCATGCGCGATGAAGTCATGCATGCTGGGTTCGGTATCCGGGTAGTGCGTCAGATTATGCGTGAGGAACAGGTTACGCTCGATGAACAGGCTCTGCGCCAGATGTGGATCGAGGCCGAGGCGGCTGAAGCCGATTATGCCCGTTATCTGTTGCCCGAACCGATCCTCGGCTATTCGGCTGACAATCATATTTCACAATTCCGTTTTATCGCCAACCGGCGCGCCAAACAGTTGGGCTGTACGGAACCATTCGCGGGAGCGGAAAATGCCCTGCCGTGGCTGGATGAGCAAGCCAATATGCGCAAGGAAAAAAACTTCTTCGAGACACGCGTTACCGAGTATCAAACAGGAGGCGGGTTGAGCTGGTGAAAGTGATCTCGGGGCGGTTCATAATCGATAGCGGGGAATTGCTATCACTCATCGTTTTCCGTCAAAACAGTGGAACGGACTTTTTGTTCAATATATTTAGCCCAGTTGCTAGGGGTATCCTGCTTTTTTGGAAGGTGTGAAAGAAATGTAATTCCGTTGGGCATGGAGTCCTTTTTCCAATGGCCATTATTGATGACCATCTTATTGATCCAATCGGGGGCATCTGATATTGGATCATGGCTATGGATGAAGAGAGTGGATAGAGACAGTTTGTTGTTTGAATAATCTCGTCCTATTTCCAAAAGATAGCAGTCACCACCTCCAAAATTTACTTTAGCAAGGCACCATGCTCTAGGCTTTCCATTATTCATTTTAAGGAACCATCTGGACCCAATGCCCTTTGGCTTTTCCAAGGCTGTTCCGGAAACAACCCAAGATAAGCTTGTTTTCTCTTTTTTGCCAAGTTCTTTGACTGCTGTTACGAGAGATATAGAGAATTTCTCAAGACCATTCCATTGGTGTTCTGTATCCTGAGTTTCTTTTGTGCCGACTCCGACATCTTCGGAATTCTCTGGAGAGCGACTGGATGAGACGTTATCGGAAAGATGGCCTTGCATTTTTTTGGTCGAAGAAGCTTCGCTTTGGCTGTGGGGTTGGACTGTCGCAGTTTCAACTTGTGTCGGAGCTTCCTTTTTCTCTTTATACTCCGGGTTGATTTCGATCATATTCAGTTCAGAGAATGAATTGCATTGAATATGGATATACTTCTTCGGTCTTGAAATATGGGAGCTTGATGGTTCCAGTATCACATCATCTGTGGACTCCGGGGCTTCAGGTGTTGGCTCATCGACATCTTCAGGAGTGTTTTTGGCCACCCGTTTGGGGTGTTTAGTTTCATCAACTATTAGAGATGTGTAATTAGGGTGAGTTGGTTCAATCCTTTTAAATAGGATTGGGAGCCCGTGAACGTCAAGAATTTCCTGAATCCAGTGCGTCGATCCGATATTTTTTGATGTGGCTAAAATTGAGACCCCTTCATTAAAAAGCCATGGCAAATCAACTGCAACCCAGTCTGAAGCTTTAGGAAGATGCTTGGCGACCGATTGCCAACCTTCTGACAGGCTTGGGGTCGAGGTGATGAGAGACAATAAAGGGATATCTCCAGTTCTTGGAAGCTTTGTAAATGTGATGTATAGCGTATCATCCTGAATGAAGGATTCCAGAACCAATTCATCCAGTCCTTGGTACATAATAATGGATCGCGCCATTTCAGGAGACCGCACAAACATTTTACGCATCAGTTCAATGGCAGGAAGCCAGTATTCATGCCCCTTACTATCAGTCCAATGAAATACTTTAGTCTCTGGGAGAGATGGGTCTTTGTTAAAGGCTATAAGAAGAGTTTGATTGCCCAATCGGGCTTGAGCGTCTCGCAACGTCAGCACTTCTATTTTTTGATCTGAAGGGATATCTATCCAAATATGGTCGCTATCTAGGATCCCATTTGAAAGATGAGGAGATTCTTCAAAAACTCTTCCAGGAGTGAGGCGAGGAAGAGAAATCCAGTCCATCTCAAGAAGAGAAATATCCTTGTTGGATGTTGACATATTTCTGAAAATAGCTTTGGTGGTTGGCCCTCTCCCGCCTTTCGAAACTTTTAAGCCATATACCAGCTCTAATCGAAGCCTCTCACCATCGGGAAATGGCCATGATTGTTTTGATGTGCGAATAGTCGGGTTACCTGAAACCATTGATCCTTAATTTCTCTTATATAAACAATATGTTACATAATATCTTATTATTTATTGATGTGATATTTCTTATTAACTAATGGAAAATCTCATTAACTAGTATAGCAGCACACAGCACATCGCTATCCGCATTTGCTGTCGCCACATTCCAAGCAGCAGTTGCAGTTGTCTAATCTTACCACAGCCATGGCGCCGCATTTGTCGCAGAGTTGGCCTTTGGCGACGGCATCTTTGCCGAGTTTCTCTTCGGCTTCTTGGCGTTTGGCGTTCAGTTCGGCGTTGTTGAGTTGGCCTTCCATCATGCCGATGGAGACGAGATGCTGCTGAATCACTTCGCCGATTTCGGCAACGATGGAGGGCATGTATTTGCCGCCGCGTTTGTAGTAACCGCCGCGCGGATCGAAGACGGCTTTCAGCTCTTCGACAAGGAAGGTGACATCGCCACCTTTGCGGAAGATGGCGGATGTGACGCGGGTGAGCGCGACGATCCACATGAAGTGCTCCATGTTTTTCGAGTTGATGAAGATCTCGAAGGGGCGGCGATGCTCCTCGGGGGTGCCGCGATTGATCACCACGTCGTTGATGGTGATATACATGGCATGGTCGGAGTGCGGGGTTTTGATCTTGTAGGTGCTGCCTTCGAGGATGTCGTCGCGCTCCAACAGCGGGGCAATCTGGTGCACCTTCTCCTGCTCAGTGGCGCTCTCCTCCTGCGGTTTTTTGACTTCAAATCCGGTGATTTTTTTCTCGATTTTAATGGCCATGGTATCCTCCTCTGGCGGCCAGCAGGCGGGCGATCTGCTGCTGGGTCTGGTTGGGTTGTGGCGCACGCATGCTGCGGTGCGGCGGTTTGATCTGGGCGGCCGCCGGCATCGGCGGCATCACCCAGAGATTGATCGGCGGAATGCGGAAGTCAGCCCAAGAGGGTCGCACTAAAACTTCCCATAATAACCCTCTTTGAGGGCGTCGAAGAGGTTGGCGGCGCTGTGCATTTCGCCATCATATTCGATCTCTTCATTGCCCTTCGCTTCGATGGTGGTGCCATCTTCGAGGGTGAAGCGGTAGGTGGTGTTGGCCAGATCTTCCTCTTTGACCAGCACGCCCTGGAACGCCTCGGGATTGAAGCGGAAGGTGGTGCACCCCTTGAGTCCCTGATCGTAGGCGTACATGTAAATATCCTTGAAATCGTCGTAGGGGAAGTCGGTCGGCACGTTGGCGGTCTTGGAGATCGACGAATCGACCCAGCGCTGCGCGGCCGCCTGAATATCAACATGCTGCTTGGGGGTGACCTCGTCGGCGCTGATGAAGTAGTCGGGCAGCTTGTTCTCCGCCTGCTCCGCAAACGGCATCGCCTCGGGATTGATCAGCTGGCGGTAGGCGAGCAGCTCGAAGGAGAAGACATCGACCTTCTCCTTGGTCTTGCGCCCTTCGCGGATGATATTGCGCGAATAGTGGTGGGCGAAGCTCGGCTCGATGCCGTTGGAAGCGTTGTTGGCCAGACTCAGCGAAATCGTGCCGGTCGGCGCGATCGAGGAGTGGTGGGTGAAGCGGCAGCCGGTCTCGATCAGCTGTTCGAGCAGCTGTTTATCCGCACCGTTGCCGGTGGCGAGGAATTTCTGCATATATTTGGAGTATTTGCCCCACAGCACCCTGCCCGGCAGCTTGTCGCCGACCTGAATGCCGTCGTCGGCCATCTCCGGCCGCTTGGCCATCATCTCCGGTGTGACCTCGTACGCCATCTCCAGCGCCGGCGCGACACCCTTCTCCTCGGCCAGCTCCAAGCCGGTGGCGAAACCGGTGCGCGCCATTTCGTAGGCGATCTTCTCGGTGAACTCGAGCGACTCGGCGGAGCCGTAGGGGGTGCGCAGCATGGTCAGCGCCGAACCGAGGCCAAGGAAGCCCATGCCGTGGCGGCGCTTGGAGAGGATCTCCTGACGCTGCTTCTCCAGCGGCAGACCATTGATATCGACCACATTATCGAGCATGCGGGTGAACACCGCGACCACTTCGCGGTAGGCATCCCAGTCAAAATAGGCCTCATCGGTGAACGGTTTGCGTACAAATTTAGTCAGATTCACTGAGCCGAGTAGACATGCGCCATAGGGTGGCAGCGGCTGTTCGCCGCAATTATGGGCGTGGATGCCATTGGCATCGAAGGTATTGATGCCGGGCACCTGCACGTCGAAGACATCTTCGACACCATCCGGGGTGATGGCAGCGACCTCGGCGACAAAACGTTGGCGATTGAGTCGGCGTTTGTAGTTGCCTAGCAAAGCGCTCAGACGCGCGTGCTTATCGCGATCGGCAAAACCGATGCGTGCATCGAAGCTGCGCAGCGCAGCGCCACTGATCACCAATTCGTGCTGCGCCTTGGTGGCGTAGTGGCGTTTGCCGCCATGTCCATCGGGCAACAGGGATTCACCGGCTGCTCGGCGATTTTCATAAATAGTCGCGGTGATGCCGAGTCGCAGCAACATGCGCTGGACGCCTTGTAGGCAGGCAAGGTCACTCTGCGCTAAACGCACGGAGACCCCTTTGGCTTGTGAGCCCTGCACAGAGCCATCGGCATCGAAGAGGCCGCGCAGGAAGCCCGCATAGAAGTCGGAACCTTCACGCTCAATCGCCGGGGTGACTGTTTTGGCGCCCGGCTGCATGCCGAGCTGGTGAGCGAGATCGCGCAGTGCGGCCGACTTCAAGCGGAATTCGCCACGCCCTTGCACTGCATGCCAGCCCTGAAAATCGCTGCGGTGCGGTAACGTGCGGGCAGCCTCTTCAGCCTCCTGCATCAGCGCGTAGGCGCCATCGCTCTGCATGCCGCTGCCGCCGTTGGCGACCTGCTGCGCCGGCCAAGCAGAAAGGATCGCAGTATCGGATTTCAGCGTACCATCGCCAAGCAGCAAACCGAGCAGATAGCCCTGCTGGCAGCTGTGTTGCCCCGACCATGTGAGGTTGTCGTGTGTGTGGAGGAGCACGCGGTCACCGGCCTGCAGCTGCCCCGCCTCAACCCATTCGCTCTCGCATGACCAGCGGGTGAGTTTGGTGATTTTACGGACACGGTGGTTGTCGGTCAGACGCAATGCATAGCCCGCCTTGGTCTGCAGGCGCAGTACCGGTTTGTGGCCGGTTTTGAAAAAGCCCTGTGCGGTAGTGGCATGCGCCTGACCATCCACGATGGCGTCAAAACCATGCCCGAGCAGCTCGGAGACCTGACGCGGTCCGGCTGCAGTCTGCACCCAAGTATCGGCGGTGACGCATGGATTGGTCGCCCGAATCTCTTCGCAAAACCAGTTGTTATTCAGGTCGTTCACTTCGTCGATAAGGATGAAGCCGGGCTCGGCGTAGTCGTAGGTGGAAGCCATGATGACATCCCACAAGCGCTGCGCTTTGATCGTTTTATAGACCTTGCAGGCCACACGGCCGCGATCATCTTTGATGGCATTGGCCGGCGGATTGGCGACCTTTTTGAAGACAATGCGGGTCTCGCTGTCGTCAATTTCGGTCTGGGTGGCGGGGAAGACGAGATCCCAGTCGGCATCGTTTTTCACTGCTTCCATGAAGTCGCGCGTGATCAGGCAGGAGAGATTGAACTGGCGCAGACGACCATCTTCGCGCTTGGCGCGGATGAAATCCATGACGTCGGGGTGGGAGATGTCGAAGGTGCCCATCTGCGCACCGCGACGGCCGCCGGCGGAGGAGACGGTGAAGCACATTTTGTCGTAAATATCCATGAAGGAGAGCGGGCCGGAGGTGTAGGCGCCGGCACCGGAAACGTAGGCGCCTTTGGGGCGCAGGGTGGAGAATTCGTAGCCGATGCCGCAGCCCGCCTTCAGGGTCAGGCCGGCTTCGTGCACCATGGAGAGGATGCCGTCCATCGAGTCGGGAATGGTGCCGGAGACGGTGCAGTTGATGGTGCTGGTGGCCGGCTTGTGTGCCTCAGCACCGGCGTTGGACATGATGCGTCCGGCCGGAATCGCGCCGTTGGCCAGCGCCCAGGTGAAGCGGTTGTGCCAGAACTCACGCTTCTCCTCATCTTCCACCTCGGCGAGCGCCTTGGCGACGCGGTCGTAGGTGGCCTGAATATCTGCATCCACCGGCGCGCCGTGTTTGTCTTTCAGGCGATATTTTTTATCCCAGATGTCAAGCGAGGCGGGCTGAAATGGAATGTCAGCAGCCGCTTCGGCCTCGCTTTTGTCGATCGATGCAATATTCAGTGCCGGCGTATTGGCGCGCATAGTGTGATCCTCCCACAGGGTCTCAATCCCGAGATGTAAAAAATGAGGGGGTGAGTATGGACACTATATGTAGGGTGTCAATGATTTCATAAACACTATCTATTGTGTTTTGGGCTTCACAGCCTATCCACCGTTTATCCACAGCTTATGCCCAGATTCCCGGCTTGAATTGATCACAAGTAACGCTTGAACTGTTCAGCTCACCCATGGTTCGTTCGATAGCAAGGCGAACACGTGCAGCGTGTGTTGCACATGAGCATGTTCAACGCCGCTAGCGGGCAAACCGTGGGATGAGCTGAATAGCGACTCAGGTCGCGTTGCGAACACCCAACGATTGAGTAACAAAATGGTAGACTCGCCATTTTGTTACTCAAGAGTTACGATCACAATTCGATATGGCTACCATCACAAAAGGGTGGATTTTTGCTCTGTTTACATTGGCATAGCGCGACATTGCGCGTGCTTTCAATCGTGAAAGGTAGTGGTGCACAATCACTGCCGGCATGTGTGCCGTCGCAAAAGGGCTGTTGCGCAGATCGTCCGCATTTGCACCAAAGATAACTCCCCGGCTCCAGCCTCAGAATGGCCGGCATGTTTTGGATGGTATTCTGTTCGCTATTGGGCATTTCAATCTCCTCGCGTGATTGTCTAGGGTCACATCGGCGATGTATCAGGAGGATGACTCTGCCGCGATCCATCACTGGAAACAAACAAGTCTGCATCACAACACTCGACTGTGGATTTGATGCGCGCTGACTCTATACTGCCGCCATGCGCCTGATCATGCTCGATACTGAAACGACCGGCCTCTCGCCACAAAAAGGCGACCGCATGGTAGAGATCGGCGCTATCGAGGTAGTCAATCGCAAGGTACTCTCAGGCGCCGATCATGTCTTTCACCGCTACATCAATCCTGAGCGCAATATCCCCGCTGAGGTGGTGCGCATTCACGGCATCGACCATGACAAGGTGAAAGATGAGCCGCCATTCCGTGAGATTGCGCAGCAGTTCCTCGATTTTATCGATGGGGCGACGCTGGTGATCCATAACGCGTCATTTGATCTCGGCTTTATTATGCATGAACTGCAAATCAACGGCTTTGGCAATATCGGCCATGTGCCGGTGATTGATACACTTGCGTTCGCTCGCCAGAAACATCCGCATCAGCGCAACAATCTCGATGCGCTCTGTGATCGCTACCATATCGAGCGTGGCCATCGGACGCTGCATGGCGCGCTGCTTGACTCCGAGCTGCTGGCGGAGGTCTATCTGGCGATGACCGGTGGCCGCCAGTTCTCACTCGGCATGGACATCAGCAGCCAACCGGCTTCCAGCTTTGTACAGCTGCCGGAGCCATCACGCGCACGCAGTGAGCAACAGGAGACCGCAGCCCTGATGCGCCGCGACCCACTACCTATTCCACCCGAAGAGATGGCCGCGCATATCGCCATGATGACACGCATTGCCGAAGAGAGTAACGGTCAACACATTTGGCGCGAGCCGCAACCGGCATAGAAAATCCAGTGGTAACTCTTGAGTAACAAAATGGTGAGTCTACCATTTTGTTACTCAATCGTTGGGTGTTTGCAACGCGAGCTGAGTCGCTGTTCAGATCATCCCACGGTGTGCCCGTTAGCGGCGTGAACGTGCTCATGTGCAATAGCACGCTGCGCCTTTTCGCCTAGCTATCGAACAGTTCCGGCATGTGGCCTGCTAATAAATATGGAAGCTGTGGGCGATGAGCGTAGATGCGCGCCGGTCACATGGATCTCCCAGCCATTCGTTGGCGGGTGAGTCGTACCCAGGCGGGGTAATCGAGTTGCTCCGGTCGTTGGCGCGGGTCGATATCGATGGTTTGCAGCTCTTCTTGACTAAGTAAGCCGCGGAAATTGTTGAAAATTGTTTTGCGTCGGTGAGCAAAGCCTTGGCGGACGCTCTGCTGGAGATCATGGAAATCACAGCGTGGTAGCCGATGGTGCGGGGTGAGTTGAATGACTGCTGAATGCACTTTTGGCGGGGGTGAAAACGCGCCCGGCGGCAGGCTCAAAAGCTTTTTGACATCATAATAGTGACGCACCAACACCGACAAGCCGCCATAGACTTTACTACCGGGGTTGGCGGCAATGCGCTCGGCAACTTCGCGTTGATACATCAGGATCATGCCGCCGCTCACATGGTGGGCAGCCAGTTTGGCGGTCAGCGGACCACTGATATTGTAGGGCAGATTACCAACAATCCAGCCCGGTTGCTGACGCGCCACGGCATCATCGAGCAGCGCCATCACATCGCCATGCAGCACAGTGAGATTGGGGTGCGCGCCGCTCTGCTGCTGCCAATGGGTGGCCAGTGCATCATCGAGCTCGATCACCGTTAACTGTGCAGCGCGCGTCAGCAGCGCCTTGGTGATCGCCCCCCGCCCCGGGCCGATTTCAATCACACGCTGTTGCGCGGGTAGTGCTTGGGCAATGGTGCGGATGGCGTGGGGGGCTGTTAAAAAGTGTTGGCCGAGCGATTTTTTTGCGCGTTGTTGCGGGCTCATGCGCTGTCGCCATGGTCGTTCCGGCTGACATCCATGATCCAGACCGGATTCTCGGCGGCCATGCGGTGCATCTGCAGGATCGGCTTGCTGCGTGAGACCTGCATCTGGGTGAGTGACCAGCAGATATCGCCATCGACAGCTATGGCCTGCACGCAAGCGGTGGCGCTGGCGAGGTTCTCCACGGTGACAAAGTTCATCACCAGATGACCACCGGGCTTGAGACGCGCGATAATTAGCTCAATCAGGGTGGTCAGTTCACCACCGGAGCCGCCGATGAAGACCGCATCTGGATCAGGCCACGCCGCCAGCCCGTCGGGCGCTTTGCCGTGTTGCAGGGTGTAGTGGTGGATGCCCATGCTACGTTGGTTGGATCGGGCAATGTCGATGTCGGCGCTGTTTTTTTCAATCGCATAGACCCAACCATCGGGGCAGAGGCGTGCCGCTTCCAGCCCGACCGCGCCGGAGCCGGCTCCGATATCCCAGACGATGCTGTGGCGGCGCAGCTGCAGCAGCGCCAGCGACAGGGCACGCACTTCGCGTTTGGTGATCAGCCCCTTGTCGGGTTTGCGCTGGGCGAAGTGGTGATCGGCTCGGCCGAAGAGCAGTGGCTGCGGCAGTGGGGCTTTGCGCTCCAGAATGACCATATTCGGTTCGGCAAATGTCTGTTCCGCGATACTGGCAACGGGTTGATCCGCGATGATCCGCTCATCCGGCCGCATGAGTTGCTCGGCCACGATCATGTTAAAATCATCGGCCATCGCTTCGGCGACTAACATGCGCGCCACCCGTGCCGGGCTGTTCTCCGGCGAGGTGAAGAGGATGATTTTCTGCTGCTGCATGCAGGCGCGGAACAGCGGATAGAGCGGGTGGTTCGGGCCGCGTTCAGGCTGCCATTCGCCGCTATCCGCATGATGAATCGAGCAGATATGGGCATCCTGCCAGCTGATACCGACGCGCGCGCAGGCCAGTTGCAGGGCGGAGAGATTGGGGCGGATATCGAGTTTGGCGAGGCCGATTTTTCTCTTCAGATAGCCGCCGATGCCGTGGCAGAGCGGGTCACCAGTGGCCAGCACCACCACCTGCTGATCGTCAGCCAGTGCGCTCTCAATCAGTGTTGGCAGTCGAGTAAGTTGACCGGTCAGGTCGAAGCAGCTCGCCTCTGCAGCGATATGCTCTGCCAGCAGGGCGAGCAGTCGATGGCCGCCGATGACCAGATCGGCGCGCTGCAGACAGCGCAGATCATCGGCGCGCAGGCTGGCGGCGCCGTCATCGAGCAGCCCCAGAACAATCGCCTGTTTTGGCTTATGATGACACATCTCAGCAAACCTGCAGCATGGCATATTTGAGCATCAATCGTTTGGTGCCACTGCGTTCAAATTGGATGGTGACTCGAGTGGAGGCGCCGCTCCCCTCCATCGCCAAGATGACTCCCTCTCCAAATGAGGGGTGGATGACAGTGGCGCCGACTTGTACCGCACCTGTACTGGAAGCGGTGACCTCATGGTGCGACTGCTCTGCCGCAAAGAGCTGTTTCGGCACTGCTTTGATGAAACGGCTGGGTATCGGGTAATGGGTCTCTCCGAAGAGGCGGCGCGATCTGGCCGAGGTGAGCAGTAGCCGGGCGCGGGCGCGGGTGATGCCGACATAGAGCAGCCGCCGCTCCTCGGCAATGCCCGCCTCGCCTTCATCCATGGCGCGCTGGTGCGGCAGCAGCCCCTCTTCAACGCCGGGCAGGGCGACACAATCGAACTCCAGCCCCTTGGCGCGATGCAGGCTCATCATATTGACGGCATCCTCCGGTTGCTCCTCCTGCTGCGTGCGCTCATCGCTCTGCAGCAGAGCGGCGCGATCCATCAACTCCACTGGCGTGATCTCCTCGGCCAATGCAAGCTCGATGTAGTCCTGCAGGGTGCGGATATTCTCCAGCCGCGCCGCCGACTCGATCTCGCCGAGCGCCTTGAGGCTCTCCAGATAACCGCTGGCCTGCATCAGGCGCGCCAGACCGCGATCGGGCATCGCATCCAGCCCTTCATTGCGAATGGTG
>Ga0256829_1002287_pt1 | contig 14433 bp, 13 predicted proteins | sample 131447metaG_FD_185979 | JGI IMG/M metagenome (GOLD analysis project Ga0256829, IMG submission 185979) | Hydrothermal vent microbial communities from Lau Basin, Pacific Ocean - 131-447 | ecosystem: Environmental > Aquatic > Marine > Hydrothermal vents | place: Pacific Ocean: Lau Basin | collected...
GAAACTCAGCAGAAGACAATTTTCCCTGTCCGGCGCGGCACTGACGCTGGGCTTTCTGCTGGATGGTGAAATCCTGAATATTACCCCGGCGGAGGCAAAGGCACGGAATCTGCCGCTGCGAATCCTGACAGAACAGGACGCTGCGACCCTTGATCAGTTGGGGGATGCCATTGTGCCGGGGGCCGCCGCCGCCGGTCTGTCCCGCTATATTGACCACCAGCTATCGGTAAATCCCCGTGATAACCTGCTGATCCTGCGCTACCTGCGGGTCAACCCGCCTTTTGATGATTTTTATATTTCATCTCTCCGGGCCTTCCGCCGGGCCACAGGGGGTATGAAGAAAATATTACCGGACTTTATCACCGTCATGATGCAGAAGAACCCGGACGGCTGGACCAACGCCCCGCCAGCCCCGTTATTTTACTTTGCCCTGCGCAGTGACGCGATTGATGTAACCTATGGCACCATGGCGGGATTTGAACGGCTGGATATTCCCTATATGGCCCATATTGAGCCTGCCCGCCCGTGGGAGGTCGATACATGACAAAATCCACTGAAAAGACCGATGTGATCATCATAGGGTCCGGGGCCGCAGGCAGTCTCATGGCTGCCAAACTGTCCGCCAGCGGCAAGAAAGTCATCATCCTTGAAGCCGGTCCCGAAAGACGCCTCAGCGACCTGACCAGTTCACAGATTCATGCCCGACGGTTGAAATGGTCCGGCGAGCCGGTCGATGAAACCGGCACGCAGCCGGTTGGCAATGTGTTTAATTCAGGCTTCGGCACCGGCGGCTCAGCCCTGCATCATTATGCCGTATGGCCCCGGCTGCATGAAGAGGACTTCCGGGTTAAAAGCCGTCATGGCCGCGCCCTTGACTGGCCGATCAGCTATGATGACCTCAGACCCTATTATGACAGAATCCAGCAGGAAGCCGGTATTTCCGGCGATCATACACAGGAAATCTGGCGCCCGGACGGCGCGGCCTATCCCCTGCCCCCGGTGCCACTCTTTGCCCAGGGGGAGGTCATCGCCAAAGGATTCAGCGCCCTTGGCAAACGCACCGCCCCCCTGCCGCTCGCCCTCAACAGCCGGGACTACAAGGGCCGTGACGCCTGTCTGTGGGATGGCTGGTGCGATGCCGGTTGTCCGATCCGGGCGCTGGCCAACCCGCTGGCACTCTATCTGCCCGCCGCCCGGAAAAAGGGCAGCAGGATTATTCATAATGCCATGGTCACCCGTATCCTCACCGATAAAAAAGGCACAAAAGCCACCGGGGTTATTTATCAAAATAAAGAAGGGGCAGAGACAAGGCAGATGGCGGATATGGTCATCCTCGCCGCCTTTGCCATACAGACGCCGCGCCTGCTGCTGGCCTCTGCCGAGGGCGGGCTGGCCAACCGCAGCGGTCTGGTCGGACGCTATATCATGAGCCACACTGCCGCCCTGATCTATGGCCTGTTCGCGCAGGAGACCGACCCTCATATGGGAGCGACCGGCGGACAGCTGGTCAATCAGGACAGCTATGATCACAAGGACCGGAGAACGCAGGGTTTTGGCAGCTATCAATGGATGATTGCCCAGGCGCTCAAGCCCGATGGTCTGCTGGGGATTGGCGGCAGCAACCCGGCCCTGTTCGGCGCAAAGCTCACAGAATTCATGACGCGTGCCAGTCGGCATTTTGGCACCATGACGGGCTGTGTCGAAGACCTGCCCCGGCCAGAGAACCGCGTTACCCTGTCATCAACAAAGGATAAATCCGGCCTGTCCCGGGCGGTTGTGCATCACAATTCTGATACAGAATCCGTTGCCCTGTGGCAGGGGGCAAAAAAGCAGGGCATCGAGATTTTCACTGCCGCCGGGGCAACATCGGTCTGGACCGGACCACCCGGCCCGATGCATATCATGGGCGGAACCATTATGGGCGAGGATGGTGACAGCTCCGTTACCAATTCCTATGGCCAGTGCCATGATATTTGCAACTTGTTCATTGCCGGACCCGGCCTGTTCCCGACCAGCGGCGGGGTCAACCCGACCTTTACCGTCCACGCCCTGACGCTCCGGGCATCGGACTATATCCTGAACCACTGGTCAAGTCTGATCTAGACTACCGCAGTGGCCTCAATCTCGATCTTGGCGCCTTCTTCGACAAGCCCGGCAATCTGGATCAGTGACATCACCGGATAGACATTGCCCATGACCTCACGATAGACAGCGCCAATCTCCTTCTGCTTGTCAAGATATTCCTGCTTGTGGGTGACAAACCATGTCATCCGGACAATATGTTCGGGACCGGCGTCACATTCCGACAGCACGGCGAGAATATTCTTCAGCGCCTGACGGATCTGATCCTCCAGGGCGTCCGACTCGAATTCTTCTTTCTCGTTCCAGCCGACCTGTCCGGCGACAAAAACCATCTCGCCACCGGCCTTGATACCGTTTGAATAGCCTTTCGGACGCGGCCAGCCGGGGGGTTGCAGAATTTCCATAATATCACACCTCGAATTGTTGCTGAATTTCAGTTATATCGCCCTGTTCTTCCCCGCAGGAATGGCGGTAGGGTTTGCGAACACCCCGGTAGAGAACCCCGGTGTTAAAGCCATCATCCGACATCAGACGCCGGGCCGCCCGGGCCGGGTCATCGGTCTCGGAAACCACTGCCTTATGGACCTGTTCCTTCCAGACTTTCTCATCAGGGCGGAAAGTCACACAGGGGCTTAATATCTGGATAAAGGAAAAACCGGGATGCTTGATCGCATCGGCAATAATGGTCGCGGTTCCCCGGACATCGCCGGAAAAGGTCCGGGCGATGAAATTGGCCCCCGAGGCCAGCGCAATCACCAGCGGATGAAAAGGCGACAGGCCGGTACCGCCCGGCGACAGGGCACTGTCCCAGCTCGGGTCCGTGGTCGGCGACGGCTGCCCCTTGGTCATGCCGTAAACTTCATTATCCATGACGATATAGGTCATATCGGTATTGCGCCGACTGGCATGAAGAAAATGATTGCCGCCAATCGAAAAACCGTCACCGTCACCCCCGGCGGCAATGACCGTAAGGTCGGGCCGGGCCACCTTGACCCCGGTTGCGACCGCAAGACCGCGTCCGTGAACCGTATGGAAGCCATAACTGTTGGTATAGGCCGGAATACGCGATGAACAGCCAATGCCGGATATAACCGCGACATTTTCAGGTTTCAACTGCAACTTGGTCAGGGCCTGCGTCACCGCCAGCAATACATGATAATCGCCGCAACCCGGACACCAGACCGGTTTCAGCTGTGATTTATAATCACTGGCCTTGAATTTTTTCGGGGCTAACTCGTTCATTGGACTCTCCAGCTTTTAAGGGTATCAACAATTTCTCCCGGACGGATAATCAGCGGTCCGGCCCGGTGGAATGATCTTGTCTCCCCGGGCATATCGTAATTTGCCCGGAGCAGTTTATAGAATTGCTGTGAATGGCTCTGCTCCACCACCAGAATGCGTTTGGCCCCCTGAAGTGCCGCATCAAACAGCTTTGGCACCGCCGGGGACAGCAGACGCATGGCGACCAGCTTGCACCGGATTCCCTCTGCCCTCAGGCGGTTAATCCCTTCGCGCACCGCATTGGTTGTTGATCCCCAGGTCAGCACCACAAGCTCGCTATCCTCATCACCGTCTATATCGGCCCAGTGATCGCCATAATCAAACCCGGCAACTTTACGGTCCCGCTTGTCAAGCTGGTCCCGGTGGTCTTCCATCATGGTGGACGGCAGCCCCTTGGGATTATGCTCAAGCCCGTCAGCGGTATATTGGCCGCCCGGCGTGCCCGGCAAAGCCATCGGCGATATGCCGCTCGCCGTCACCGCATAACGCCGGTATTCTTCTGTCGGCTCATTCTCGACCAGACGTTGGGCCATAAAGGATATATTGGCCGGCGGGTCAATCACTGCGCTAGCCTGTCCCATAAACTGATCTGACAGCAGGATAGACACCGTCTGCATGGCCTCGGTCAGATGAACTGTCCACTGGGCGGTAAAGACGCAATCCTCGACCGAGGTCGGGGCGGTGACAATATGGGGCGCATCGCCGTGCAGACCGTAAACGGCAATATTCAGGTCGGTCTGTTCGGATTTGGTCGGTATCCCGGTTGACGGGCCGCCGCGCATGACATTGACCACCATCACCGGGGTTTCGGACGCCACCGCAAGGCCGATACCTTCCATCATCAGCGACAGGCCGGGGCCGGAGGTCGCGGTCAGTGACGGCCTGCCGCCAAAGGACGCACCGATTGCCATATTGATCGACGCCAGTTCATCCTCTGCCTGCACCAGCGTGCCGCCGACTTTCGGCAGGTTGGGCGACATCCATTCCAGCACCTCGGTCGCCGGGGTAATCGGATAGGCGGCAACAAATCTGATCCCGCCTCTGAGCGCCCCGAAACCGGTCGCCTGATTGCCACTGATCAGCCAGCGGTCTTTACCTTCTTCTTCTGCCGGGGCGAGTTTTACCGGTGAGGTGACATCCTCTGCCGCCCGGAATCCGGCATGTACCGTCGCCCGACTCGCGGTCACCGCCGCCTCGCCCTTCTTTTTGAGTTTTTTATCAATGATCTTGTAAATCGGATCTTCGGTCAGGCCGATCAGCCCCGCGACAAGACCGAGAATAACCATATTTTCCCGTCCGCCCTCGACCGAGGCCGCAAGTTCTGCCAGCGGCACCTCGACTATTCTCGCCCCCGTTGCGGCCAGAATTTCCGGCACATCACCCGCCGCCGGATCAGTAATAATCAGGCTGTCCGGGCCAAGGGGGACTTCCGCCGCGAAACGCTCCGCCCCCTTCCAGTCAACCGCCACCAGAATGTCAAATATATCGTTAACATTATGAACCGGCTGGCTCGCCAGCCTGAGCAGGGCCGCCGCCTCCCCGCCCCTGATCTGCGGTCCGACCGTCCGGGTCATCAGGCCGTAAAGCCCGGCCTTGGTCGCGGCCTCCAGCATCATATTGCCGGACGTCATCACCCCGGCCCCGCCACTGCCGACCAACGCCAGCGATACGGATGCGCCTTGAGAGGCATTTTGAGTATCATCGGTCATATCTCTGTCCTTTTCTTCTGTTTATCCCTTAAAGACCATTAAATATTCAGGGTAACTGCCGGTCCGGGATATTCTCCGTTTGAATAATTCAATAAATATTTTGTCTTTTATAATTTCAGGCCTTGACCTTTAATTCGGTATTGTGGTACTTAATTACTACTTTAATGAGTCTTTGCCCTTTCGTCAACCGGGAAAACAGAGAAAAACAAAGGAACTTTAAATTATGTCACCCACTGATCTGATAAATCATAATCTGGTAAAGGAAATTGACACGCCGGGTGTCACCATTGAAAAGCGACCGGCCAAAACGCCTGACGGCGCGGTGGTTGACGGGCTGTATAATTTCTGGATCATCCTGAACAATCCCTCACAATATAATTCTTATACGACCGAGATGGTGAAAGCCGTGATCCTTGCCTTCCGCGAGGCCAGCAACGCCCGCGACGTGGTGACCGTGGTCTTTACCGGGGTTGGTGACAAGGCCTTTTGCACCGGCGGAAATACCAAGGAATATGCCGAATATTACGCCGGAAACCCCCAGGAATATCGTCAGTATATGCGACTGTTCAATGATATGGTTTCGGCCATCCTTGGCTGTGACAAGCCGGTGATTTGCCGGGTGAATGGCATGCGGATTGGTGGCGGACAGGAAATCGGCATGGCGTGCGATTTTTCCATCAGCCATGATCTGGTCAAATTCGGACAGGCCGGGCCAAAGCACGGGTCGGCACCAATCGGCGGGGCGACCGATTTCCTGCCGATCATGATCGGCTGCGAGCAGGCCATGGTTTCCGGCACCCTGTGCGAGCCATGGTCAGCCCATAAATCCTACCGTATGGGCATTATTGCCGACCTTGTTCCGGCCCTGAAAATAGACGGCGAATATATCGCCAACCCGCTGGTGGTCACTGATCAGTATCTTGACAGTTATGGCCGGATAATCCTCGGCGAATCAAAAACCGGTGATGCCCTGGCCGAGGGCAAGGCGTTACTGAAAAAAGGCGAGGTTGACCTCACCCTGCTTGATGAAAAGGTCGAGGAATTCTGCGCCAAATTTGTTGGCACCTTCCCCGACTGCATGACCAAGACACTGGAAGAGTTACGCAAGCCGAAACTCAACGCCTGGAACGCCAACAAGGAAAATTCGAGGAGCTGGCTCGCCCTCAATATGATGACCGAGGCCCGGGCCGGTTTCCGCGCCTTTAACGAACCTGCAGGCCGGGACCGGGAAATAGATTTTATCGCCCTGCGCAAGGCACTGGCCCAGGGGCAGCCCTGGACGCCGGAATTTACCGACAGCCTGATGCCTGCGGCAAAAACACAAAAGGAGACATGAGATATGGCCACCAGAGAAGAAATTGTTGATCGCTGTCAGGCGCTTTATGATGACCTGAATTTTACTGCGGCCCGTAACTGGAAGGCTGCCAAAGAGGGGCGCCATGTTATCGGCTTCATGCCGATGTATGTGCCGCGCGAGATTATTCATGCTGCCGGGATGATGCCGCTGGGCATATTGGGTGGCGGGGATCAGCTTGAAGTTATTCAGGGCGATGCCTATTATCAGAGCTATATCTGCCGCATTCCGCGCTCCACCATTGAGCTTCTGCTGACCGAACGGCTCGATTTCGTTGACGGCATGCTGTTCCCGAGCATCTGCGACGTGATCCGCAATCTGTCCGGCATGTGGAAACTGCTAAGACCCAATGTATATTCCCATTATTTTGACGTCCCGCAGAATTATCTGAAAGATGTCGGCGGGGAATTCTATATCCACGAGTTGAATGTGTTGAAAGAGGATCTGGAGAAGATCGGCGGGGTGACAATCTCTGACGATGATCTGAAAAATTCCATCGCGGTCTATAATGAAAACCGCAGGCTGACCCGTGAGCTGTATAAATTCCGTTCCGACAGGCCGTGGCTTGCCCCGTCATCGGAAGTTTACCTGATTAACCGCGCCGGGATGCTGATCCCCGTCGAAGAGCATAACCAGCTGATCAAGGACTATATCGCGGCAGCGGCGCTGGAAGACCGGCCAAAACGTGATAACAGCCGGGTGGTTATATCCGGCTCCTTCTGCGAGCAACCGCCGCTCAACCTGATCAAATCAATTGAAATGTCCGGCTGTTATGTGGTGGATGATGATTATATGCTGGTCAATCGCTGGTTCACCAAAGAAGTGCCGACCGACTGTGATCCGATGCAGGCTCTGTCCTATACCTTCCTTGAGGCCTCGGTCAAGATGCCGTCCTGTTTTGAGCCGGATGAGGATAACAAGGGGCTGTTTCTGGTCGATACCGTCAAGGAAAATAACGCAGAAGGCGTGATTTTCGCCGCCACCAGCTTCTGCGATCCGGCTCTGCTGGAACGACCCATCCTTCAGGATGTCCTGAATGATGCCCACATCCCCCATATCAGCTTTAAATATGCTGAAAATACCGGGCAGATGCAGCCCATTCGTGAACAGGCGGGAACCTTCGCCGATTCGATCAAATTATGGAGTTGAGACTATGAGCGCACCACAAAGAAAACCGTCAACCGACGTCCAGAAAGACGCCTCCATGGCCAAACAGAAGGCGATGATCGACAGCAATTTTGAACGCCTGGGCAATGTCAGGAATTCCGGCGAGAAAGTGTCCTATACTTTTGTTCCCGGCAACCTCAATGAACTGGTCATGTGTTTTGACATGGTCGGCAATTATCCCGAAATCAACGCCATTCAGAACGGCCTGCGCAAGAAAAGCGGCGGCATGATCATGGAAGCCGAAAAATGGGGTCATTCCGAAGATGTCTGCACCTATGTCAAGTCGGACATTGGCATGATGCGCAAGGGCAATATCGGCCCGACCGGGCAGCCGATCCCCGAGCCTGATATCCTGATGCTGAGCTATACCGGCTGCTATACTTTCCTGAAATGGTTTGAACTGCTGCGCCATGATTACAAATGCGAAACCGCCATGCTCCATGTGCCCTATACCGGGGACAACAAGATCACCAAAAGCATGGTGCAATATGTCGTCAAGCAATTGAAAGAGGAAGTCATTCCAAAATATGAAAAGGTCAGCGGCGTCAAATTCGATATTGACCGGCTCAGGGAAAATCTCGCCAATTCCGCCAGGGCCGAGGATGATTTCGTCTGGGTGCTGCAATCGGCCAAAAACAAACCCTCCCCCATTGATGCCTATTTCGGCGGCATCTATTATATCGGCCCGATTTTTACCGCCTTTCGCGGTACGGAACTCGCGGTGGATTATTACCAGACCCTGCGCTCCGAAATTGAGGAACGTATCCGCAAGGGTCAGGGGCCGATTACCCCCGAGGGCGAAATGAAGAATGAAAAATACCGCATCGTCACCGAAGGACCGCCCAACTATACCAGCATGCGCGACTTCTGGAAAATGTTCTATGACGAGGGCGCGGTGGTGGTGGCCAGCACCTATACCAAGGTCGGCGGCACCTATGATTTCGGCTTTCGCCATGATCCGTCACGGCCTCTGGAAAGCCTCGCCGAATATTGCATGCATTGCTATACCAACCGCAACCTGCCCGAACGGACCCGGATGCTCGAAAGCTATATCAATGATTATGAGGCCGACGGCCTGCTGATCAATTCGATCAAGAGCTGCAACAGCTTTGCCGCCGGGGAACTGATGATGATGCGTGAAGTCGAGAAACGTACCGGAAAACCCGGGGCTTTCGTTGAAACCGACCTTGTTGATCCGCGCTACTTCTCGGCAGCAAATGTCAAGAACCGGCTGGAAAGCTATTTCCAGATGATTGACCAGAAACGTCGCGCGGGTGCGTGAGGAAAAAAGGAAAAACTCATGAAATGTTTTATTGGAATTGATCTTGGCTCGACGACGACCAAAGCGGTCGTTATGAATGAGGACAGGGAAGTTATCGGTCGCGGGATTACCAATTCCCGGTCGAATTATGATACCGCCAGTGCCGTAGCCAAACAGGAAGCGATGATTGACACCCGTTTCACCCTGCTGCGCAATAATCTGGATGAAAATGACAAGCTGAAAGACAATCAGGATGTATTCCTGCATGATCTGGAGCGGAATTTCCGCCGCGAGCAATTTGTCGAGCAGCTGGATGATCTTCAGACCACCTGCCTGCGCAATGCCGAAGGCGAGCGCTTCAACGAGGTCCGTACCGACCTGACGGAGGTTCTGGCGAGCGTATTTGACAATCTGCGCGAAGAGTCTCTCGCACTCTATGCCAAGGGGGCCAAGCGCAAATCGGACTTTTTCCGCGACATTGCCGGGGGACGGTTTCTGACCCTGTCCGAGGATTTTTCGAAACAGGCCGGGATCAGCTACGACTACGCCCTGAATGTTTATGACAAATCGATTATCGAGGTGGAAAACAGGCCGCCTGCAGGCAATCTCGAAGGAAAATTCTTTAACGGCCTGCGTAACCTGACCCGGGAATCCCCGGAGCTTGGCATCAGCTTTGAGGATGTTCAAAAGCCGGTGAAAGATGCCCTTGCGGTCGAACTGGAAGAAAGTTTTGTCGTCGGCACCGGTTATGGCCGGGTGCGCCTGCCCTTCCCCAAGGAGCATATCCGTTCGGAAATTCTCTGTCACGGCCTCGGCGCCCATATGATGTATGAAGGAACCCGTACGGTGCTTGATATCGGCGGACAGGATACCAAATCCATTCAGGTTGACAAGAATGGTGTGGTCGATAATTTTCAGATGAATGACCGCTGTGCGGCGGGATGTGGCCGCTATCTCGGCTATATCGCTGACGAAATGAATATGGGGGTCCATGAACTCGGCCCCATCGCCATGAAGGCGACCAAGGCGGTCAAGATCAATTCGACCTGTACGGTGTTTGCCGGGGCGGAATTGCGTGACCGGCTGGCGCTTGGTGAAAAACGCGAGGATATTCTCGCCGGGCTTCACCGCTCGATTATCCTGCGGGCAATGTCAATCATTGCCCGCTCCGGCGGCATATCTGACCAGTTTACCTTTACCGGCGGCGTCGCCAAAAACGAAGCAGCGGTCAAGGCATTGCGTGATCTGGTGAAGGAAAATTATGGTGACGTCACCATCAATATCGACCCTGATTCAATTTATACCGGTGCGCTGGGTGGCTCTGAATTTGCCCGCCGCGCTGTAATGGAGGCTTGACATGACTTTAACAGCAGGAATTGACGTAGGAACCGGGGCGGTTAAAACCGTGCTATTTGAGATCAACGGTGATGACATCACCTGGATTGACAAACAAACCGACCGGGTGCGCAACCGCGAGCCTTTTGTCCTGGCTGAAACCGCCTTTGACTATCTGCTCGACAAACACGGCTATAGCCGCGATGATGTGGATTATATTGCGACAACCGGGGATGCGGAAAATATTCCCTATGCCACCGGGCATTTCTATTCCATGACCACCCATGCAAGGGGGGCGCTCTATCTTAATCCCGATGCCCGCTCGCTGATGGATATCGGTGCGCTTAACGGCAAGGCGATCAGCATGGATGAAAAAGGCAAGGTGCTGAAATATAAAATGACCAGCCAGTGCGCGTCAGGCTCCGGTCAGTTTCTGGAAAATATCGCCCGTTATCTTGGTATCGGTCAGGATGAGATCGGTGAACTGAGCAAACAGGCCGATAATCCCGAAGTCTCCTCCGGCATCTGTGCTGTGCTGGCCGAAACCGATGTGATCAACATGGTATCGCGCAGTATTTCCTCGGCCAATATCCTCAAAGGCATTCATATTTCCATGGCGGGCCGTCTGGTCAAGCTGTTGAAATCATTGAAAGTTACCGAGGGCGTTGTTATGTGTACCGGCGGTCTTGCCCTTGACAGCGGGCTGGTTCTGGCCTTAAATGAGGCCATGGCAAAAAACAAAATGGATATGCCGGTGGTCTCCCATCCGGAGTCAATTTACGCGGGCGCAATCGGCGCGGCCATCTGGGGCGCGTTCCGCCATGATAAACTGGCCCGGCTTGAACAGCTGGCCAAAGCATCCTGAATATAATTTTTAACCTTGAAAGGAAAGGAGTAACATAACCATGGCATTAATGATCGTAGAAGCTTGCACCGCCTGTGATGCCTGTGAGCCGGTATGCCCCAATGAGGCCATCAGTGTCGGCGACCCTATATATTCAATCGACCCTTTTAAATGCACCGAATGCGTCGGGGCAGATGACGAGCCGCAATGCAAGCTTGTCTGCCCGGCAGAATGCATCATTCCAAATCCTGATTTTGTGGAAAGCGAAGAAGAGCTTCAGGCCAAATATGATGCGATGAATTAGGCCGCAAAATTTAAAGAATAAATTTTCTCCCGTCCCCCGAAAGTTACTTTATGTAAATACTTTTGGGGGATATTTGTTTTCTGACAGGAAACAACAGGAGACTGGCCAATGGAATATGTAATATTGGATGATTTTGAAGTGAATATTCTTCAGAAAAAAGTCAACGCCTATATCAAAAAAGGCTTTCGACCCATCGGAGGTGTTGCCGTCGCCAGCCAGAAGGACGGCTTTGTCGATTATATTCAGGGCATGGTCAGGGACACAGAGGATTCTGCGTCCCCGTCGTCTGCCTGACCGCTTACACCGCCCTGGTCAGAGACAGGCTCTGGGCCGGTGAGAAGCCGTTATCCTGTAGAAATCCCAGCAAGGCAAGCTGCTTTGCGCCAACCTCGGTATGAACGCAGTCGGCCCTGAGAACCGTTAGGTTGGCCATGAGCTGCGACAGCAGCGCGCTGCCAACATGTTTATGGGCATAACCCGGATCAACCCCCAGCGTATCAATGATTGCCGATGGCTCGGTCTTGCCAAATTCGCCGAAATCGACCCGGGCCATGACAAACCCCACCACATGATCATCCAGTTCCGCAACCAGCGAAACCCGGACCCCTGATTCTTCGACAATTTCATCCATCTTGCGGGCGTAATAGCCGGACCGGTCAAATCCCATGATCTTGTGGTCAATCTTGATAATCGCTGCCAGATCTTCTTTTTTCAAGCTGCGGCATGGCACCCGGTCCCGGGACAGGGCCGCCGGGTCATCACCGGACGGGTCGCTGTAATCAACTTCCATCGGTTCAAGGTCATCTTCCTGTACCTGCTGGTCAAGGTAACTCGCCACCCGTTCATAGATATAACGCGGGGCGAGCTGAAAACCGGTCGCGGCAAAATAACGCAGCATGCCCTGGTCGCTCCAGTCGGCCTGACTGCGAATTTCATCAATATTCTTTTTGCGGATAATCATGGTCAGTTCTTCCATCAGGCGGCGGCCAACACCACTGCCCTGAGCCTCTGCACTTACTCCGATATCATCGACCACGGCTATTGTCCGCGCGCCACCGAATTCCCCCTCCTGCAGCCGGGCCAGCAGATAACCAATGACATCGCCGCCACGGACATAGGCAATATAGACAAACTGCTTTGGCTCCTTAAGGGCTGCCGCCACACGTTTTTCAAAGAAATTCTGGCGCGAGCGTCCGGTATTCCTCTCGTCAATCGCGATAACCTGGGCCAAGTCTTCTGCCACCAGGGGGCGCATTTTTTCCTCAAACTCGGTCATATATAGTCTCCATCTATTAAATTACAGTCAGCTTATGGCGGAATATTCCATTACCAGTTCCGCATCCTCGTCTTCTTCAACAATATCTTCCAGCATCGGCAGCAAGGCCATTTCTTCTTTCTGGATGTGGGAAATCATGCGCTCAATCAACTCCACCCCTGCCGCCCTGAATTCGCCCCACAGGGACTCCTGAAAACCATCGGCCCGCGCCTGCTTTGCCATGTCGGACAACTGGTTGCCAAGTGGCAGAATAACGTTATGCTCACCGGTCAGAATAGAACTGATCGGGCTGTCACCCATGGCGTCCAGCAGGGGGAAAAGCCGGCTTTCCTCAAAGGAAAAATGATTTTTGACATCACATTCCACAAGGGCGATAATATCCCCGAGCAGGGTAATGATCTCCGCACTGTCGGCAGCAGGGGCCTTTTTCGGACCAAATTTCCGAAACACTCCTTCAAGCCGTTCCAATACGCTTATGGTCACAAGATGTTCATCATGCAGGGTCCGGGTGATCTGACGGTCAAATGAAAACATACGGGGTCTCTCGCCTGTTATTATGGTATTTTGGTACTGTAATGCTTATTAATAGGAAAATCAACCGGAATATTGACATTTTTCCCGAGCCTAAAGAGTAACCTTTTCCGCTTTCTTGCGCCTGAGCTGCCAGAGGATGATAATAAGATAGCCAAACAAGGCAACGGCCCCGACAACCCCGGCCAGGGCCCCGAGCCTGATCACCATATCCCGGTCCAGTATAATCCCGAGAGCGACAAAAAACAGCCCGCCCAGATGGCCTGCTGCTGCAATATCCAGCAACCGGGCATCGGCCATCTCCGACACCAGCATCGGCACCCCGCCGCCACCACTGCTGTGCATACTGCTCAGGAAAGGGATAATCCGCTGTAATATCCCGGCAAGGAAGGTCAGCAGCCAACCGGCAATGGCAAGCAGGGCAAAAAGCGCATAGCCGCTGTCCGGCCAATAACCCATACTGCCCGCCGCGCCCCAGAACAGGGTAAGTGCCAGCATAGCCCAGGCCACCCGGATCAGCAGAAATGGCGTGCCGAGCCGTTTTCTCATCCGCGCCCTGTAAATCTTTATCATGCCATAAAGATACAGGCCGGCCCCGACCATGCCAAGGGCCAGACCCGCCATTATCGCGGCATCATGGTGGCCGTTAATTCCGACAAGAGCGAGAATAATCGCCACCATATTACAGCCGACCGACCAGCGGCCAATCTTTTCCGCCGGGGACGGGGCAAGGGCAAACATCGGCACCAGAATATAGGAAAACCCCATGGCGAGAAGGCTCATAAACCCGAACACCGCCACGACAAAATGGCTCGATGCCAGAGCCGCATGATCTGCGAAAAGGCCGTATTCCAGATTGATAATCAGCAGAATACCAAGCGTCACAAGACCAAGCAGCGACAGCATCGCCGCCTGACAATGGGCCATGATCGCCACCATGCCCCGCACCCCGCGAATATTATCCATAATCAGGTAAAAGAACAGCATCAACCCAAGCCCCGCGAGGATGGCCCCCGACAACATCCCCATATACCAGCCCGTAAACATGGCATAAACCAGCAGTAGAAATCCCGGGATATACATCCATGATAACAGGCGGCATATCCACACCCCTTTAAACGGTTTGCGGGTGGCGACCGACAATAATTGCAATGAGGCGCCGATCACCGTCATGGTCAATACGCCAAGGGTCGCCAGATGAATAACGGCCAGTACCGGCCCGCTGCCCAGCCGGTAGCTGGTTATATCCCCGGCCTGCCACAACAGGGCCGCCCAGAACAGGCCGTAAA
>Ga0256829_1002288_pt1 | contig 14433 bp, 12 predicted proteins | sample 131447metaG_FD_185979 | JGI IMG/M metagenome (GOLD analysis project Ga0256829, IMG submission 185979) | Hydrothermal vent microbial communities from Lau Basin, Pacific Ocean - 131-447 | ecosystem: Environmental > Aquatic > Marine > Hydrothermal vents | place: Pacific Ocean: Lau Basin | collected...
GCACTTTTATTGCCACTGATAACCAGCGCGATAACCTCGTGGCCCATGTCTATGACGTAACTTATGGCGTAGTCCGCAACAGCATCGACACGCTGGTGGTGCTGGACGATTCCATTGTTCGTGGCACCACGCTCAGGCAGAGCATTATCCGTATCCTCGACCGGCTGCATCCCAAAAAGATGCTGATTGTCTCTTCGGCACCGCAAATCCGTTATCCCGACTGTTACGGTATCGACATGGCCCGGCTGGACGATTTTATTGCTTTCCGTGCAGCCATCGTGCTGCTTAAGGAACACCATCTCGAAAACATTATTAACGAGGTATATGCCAAAGCCAAAGTACAGGAGAGCCTTCCGAAAGAACAGATTGTCAACCCTGTAAAAGACATTTACAAGCCTTTCACACCACAACAGATTTCAGATAAAATTGCACAACTCGTTACCTCACCGGAGGTGAAAGCCGAAGTTGCCGTGATTTACCAAAGCATTGAAAACCTGCACCAGGCCATTCCGCATCACAAAGGCGACTGGTATTTCACCGGCGATTATCCCACGCCGGGAGGCAACAAAGTGGTGAACCAGGCTTTTATCAATTATGTGGAAGGACGGAATGAGCGGGCGTATTGAAAAGTAAATCAGGCTTTATGCCTGAAAATACATGTGTAAAAAATCAAAGCTATTATGAAAAAGGTTATCTTTGGAATACATAAGCACTAAATCCAAAATGAGAATAATCGAAAGAAAATATTTCCCCGAATATTTAAAAATTAATGGTAACGAAATTTCTATACTCATTGAGAATTTTAATTTTTCAAAAGGTAACGTAAATTTTGAATACCTAACCAAGGCATCTGCTGTTTACTCTTCAAATATTGAAGGGAACAGTATTGACCTTAATTCATTTATGAATTATGAATTAAGCAAAGAAAAATTCAAGCCGGGGAAAGAAATTGAAGAAATAGAAAACCTTGTTAAAGCATACGAGTTCGCCCAACAAAACGAACTTAACGAAACAGACTTTTTAACCTGCCATAGAATTTTATCAAAAACATTATTGATTAAAAGTAAAAGAGGGAAATACAGGATAGAACAAGTTGGTGTTTTTGGGAAATCCAGACTTACTTATTTAGCAATTGAACCGGAATTCGTTGAACGAGAGATGAAACAATTATTTTCAGACATTTCGAAACTCTTAGAAAAAACATTAACCATACCGGAAGTATTTTATTTTGCTTCTTTAATTCACCTGGTGTTTGTACATATTCATCCTTTCAGAGATGGAAACGGGAGAGTTGCCAGACTTTTGGAAAAGTGGTTTTTTGCTGAAAAACTTGGAAAAGAATACTGGAAAATACCTTCTGAAGAATATTATAAAAAACATCAGGAAGAATATTATAAAACATTGGATTTGGGAGTTAATTATTACGAACTTAATTATGACAATTGTTTGGAATTTCTGTCAATGCTACCAAATTGTTTGAAAAAATAAAATATCATACGCTGAAACTTACATGATTAACAGGTTAAACACATGAAAAAGTTCCTTACAATTTTCATTCTCCTCCTTGCGGGAATAACTGCATCTGCCTGTACCAACATCATGGTAACACGCGGTGCTTCCGCCGATGGCAGTACTTTTCTGGTTTACCTCAACGATGGCGAATGGCTTTATCACCTGAACACCACACCGGATGCTGACCATAATATTCTTGATTCATTAACTTACACCAGCCTTTCAGGAAAAAAATACAAAATTGCACAGGTAGCCCACACCTACGCCATCGTGGGATTTCAAATCAACGAATACCAGCTGGCCATTGGAGAAACTACTTTTACCGGTCGTACCAACCTGTGGGACAAAACCAAACCGCTGAAATACTGGGATTTGATGCGGCTGGTATTGCTCAGGGCAAAAACTGCCCGTGAAGCCATAAAAGTGATGACTTCGCTGGTGAAAAAATACGGTTACGGCAGCGAGGGAGAATCTTTTTCCATCGCCGACCCCAACGAAGCATGGCTGCTGGAAATGGTCGGAACAGGCGGCAAAGGTGGTGCCGTTTGGGTAGCCCGCCGAGTTCCTGATGGTATGATAACTGCCCACGCCAACCACTCACGTATCGGAACCTTTCCGTTACATGATCCGGAAAACTGCCTTTACTCCAAAAATGTCATAAAGTTTGCCAGGAAGATGGGCTACTGGAACCCCAAATCAGGGAAGCCGTTTGCCTTTAACAACGCCTATGACCCACCTTCACCGGCACATTTGAAATATACTGAAACCCGCGTGTGGAGTATCTTTCGCAGGGCAGCACCCTCACAGCATTTTTCCATGGCATACAACCGTGGTGTGCCGGGAGCCAAACGTTATCCGCTGTTCATAAAACCCGACAAAAAACTGCGTTTGCAAGACGTTTTTGCACTGGTGCGCGACCATTACGAAGGTACACCGCTGGACATGACAAAAATTCCGGAAGGTGGTCCATTTGGCGATCCCAACCGTGTACGGCCATTGGAATGGAAAACTGATTCAGCCGACTATTCATGGGAAAGGCCCATTTCGACCTATAACACAGCCTTTTCATTCGTGGCACAACTCCGTAACTTTTTGCCCGACAATGTGGGCGGCCTTATTTGGTTTGGCGAGGATGACACTTACACCAACTGCTATTTCCCTATTTATTGCAGCGTTACAGATGTGGCCAGGCCCTATAAAGTTGGCGATATTTACCACTATTCCCCAAAATCAGCCTGGTGGGTTTTCAATTTTGCCGCCAACTATGCCAATACGCGTTACGATTTGATATCGAAAGACATCCGTAAAGTACAGCATGAACTGGAAAGTAAGTTTATCCATCAGCAGGATTCTATTGAGAAAATCGCTTTGCAAAAAAAAGGAGCGCAACGCATTGCTTTCCTGACAAATTATTCAAAAGCTGCCGGGAACCTGGTTTATCACCGATGGGTGGAATTAGGTAATGAGTTAATAACCAAATACAATGATGGTTACATAAAAGAGGGCAGGCACACAAAAGCCGTTCCCTATCCAAAGGCATGGCGTGATTACATCATCCGGCAAAATCCGCAAAAGCACAAGATTAGATAAAAAACATCGATACCCCGACAACACTCAATACAGCACCTGCAATTTCAATCAGGGTTACTTTTTGTTTAAACAGTATTACGGAAGGCAAAATAATTAACACGGGAACCAATGCCATAAGGGTGGAAGCAATACCTACATCGGTATGTTGAATGGCGAGCAGTGAAAAGGAAACACCCAAAAACGGACCGAAAAATGACCCCAGCACAATGCGCTTTATGGCCGGCTTGTTGCTAAAAGTCATGCGGACATTTTTCCAGCGTCCAAGAATGCTTATGATAATTGCAAAACCAACAATAGCCACAATTGCCCTTACCTGTGTGGCCGCGAAAGCATTGTATTCGCCCATGCCGTACTTGCTTAACACAATGCCGACACCCTGGCCCATGGCACCAATAAAAGCATAAATCAATCCCCGGATGGGAAATTTCAACTTAATTTTTTCGCCATCGGGTTTATTCCAGATGGCAATGGAAATCCCGGCAAGGACAAAAAACATTCCCAGCAAAGCTTTCATATCCATTGTTTCCCCCAACACAACCCATCCCAGCAATGCGGCCAGCGGTGGTGCCAAAGTCATAATCAGCATGGCCACACGCGAGCCGATAATAGGGTAAGAAGAGAACAAAAAATAATCGCCAATGATAAATCCAACAACGCCTGACAAACCCAGCCATATCCAGTTATGTGCAGTGGCATCGGTGGGAAAAATCAGGCCACGGGTAAAATACGACAAGAGGCTTAAAAATATCACAGCCAAAAAGAGGCGAAGAAAATTTACGGCAAAAGGGCCAACACGTTTTGTGGCTCCCTCAAATGCCAGTGACGTAATCGTCCAGAAGACGGCCGTCAGCAACGCGGCAATTTCTCCAAAATGTGATGACAACATTTCCGGGTATTAAGTAATTACTCGTATCTAACAGATGTTTATCCTGCTAAAACACAACGTTTTAATATTATTTTTTTTTCACAACCTTCAGCCCCAGCTCATCCAACTGTACGGATGAGATGACGGAAGGTGAGTCGATCATTACATCGCGGCCGTTGTTATTTTTCGGGAAGGCAATAAAATCGCGGATAGAATCTTTGCCGGCAAGCATGGCGGCCAACCGGTCAAAACCGAAGGCTACACCGCCATGGGGAGGTGCCCCGTATTCAAAAGCATTCATCAAAAAGCCAAACTGTTCCTGCGCTGCTTCTTCGGTGAACCCGAGGGCTTTGAACATGCGTTTTTGCATATCGCGGTCGTGGATACGAATGGAGCCTCCGCCAATTTCCACACCGTTGATAACGAGATCATAAGCGTTGGCATGCACTTTTCCGGGATCAGACTCCAGTAGTTCGAGGTCTTCCGGCCTGGGCGAGGTAAAAGGATGGTGCATGGCATGAAAACGGCCGTCTTCCTCATTCCATTCCAACAACGGGAAGTCAACTACCCAGAGTGCTTTATAGTTCTGCGGATCACGCAGGCCCAGCCGTTCGCCCATCTCCAGGCGCAGCTCATTCAGTTGTTTTCTGACAGCTTCGGTCTTGCCGGACAAAACCAGCATCAAATCGCCCGGTTTCGCATCAAATTTTTCTGCCCAGCTTTTCAGTGCTTCTGCATCAAAAAACTTATCCACCGAAGATTTAAAACTACCGTCTTCGTTGTATTTTACATAAACCAGCCCTTTGGCACCTACCTGTGGACGTTTCACAAAATCGGTGAGCTTGTCTAACTGTTTACGGCTGTAGCCGGCACATCCCGGAGCGTTGATGCCCACCACCAATTCGGCCTCATCAAACACTTTAAAACCTTTGTCTTTGGCCACCTCGTTCAATTCCACAAACTCCATCCCGAAACGGATATCCGGTTTGTCCGATCCATAACGTTTCATGGCTTCATCAAAAGGCAGTCGCGGCAAGGGCGGCAGGTCAACACCTTTAATTTCTTTAAAAAGATAGCGCATAAGCCCCTCGAAAGTGTTCAGCACATCTTCCTGTTCCACGAACGACATCTCGCAGTCAATCTGCGTAAATTCCGGCTGACGGTCGGCACGCAGGTCTTCATCGCGGAAGCACTTTACCAGTTGGTAATAGCGGTCGTAACCGGCTATCATCAGCAACTGTTTGAAAGTCTGTGGTGACTGTGGCAAAGCGTAAAACTCGCCCTGGTTCATGCGTGAAGGCACCACAAAATCGCGGGCACCTTCGGGTGTGGATTTGATAAGATAAGGTGTCTCCACCTCCACAAACTGCTGGCTATCCATGTATTTCCGGGTTTCCAGTGAAAGCTTGTGGCGCAACATCAGGCTCTCTTTCAATGGGTTACGACGCAAATCGAGATAGCGGTATTTCATCCGTAACTCTTCGCCGCCATCGGTATTGTCTTCGATGGTAAAAGGGGGTGTTTTGGAACGGTTGAGAACAACCATTTCCTGCAAATCAATTTCGATGTCGCCGGTGGCCATTTTTGGATTTTTGGAAATCCGTTCGATTACTTTTCCCCTGGCCTGGACCACGAATTCACGTCCCAGTTTCCGAACATTTTCAATAAGTCCGGCATTGCTTCTGCCCTCTTCCAGCAAAAGCTGGGTAATTCCGTAACGGTCGCGCAAATCAATCCAAATCAGCCCGCCTTTGTCGCGAATGCGTTGTACCCAACCACTCAGTGTTATTGTCTTATTAACGTCTTCAATTCTCAGCTCTCCGCATGTGTGTGTCCGCAGCATTTATTTATGTTTTATCAATTTAATTTAACTGTTATACTCATTCGGATTTGCAATCCGAATGCTCTCTATACATTGCTCCTCCGGATTTGCAATCCGGAGGTTTTTAAGTAAAGGATTTAAAATCCTTGGTCTCATAACATTCGGATTGCAAATCCGAATGAGTGCTGAGCGATGAAAAATTTACTTCACTTCACTCCCGTTGCTTACTTTCTCCGTGGGAGAGACAAAAACCAGCTTACCGTCTTTGTCTTCGGCCATGAGAATCATACCCTGCGACTCGATGCCACGCAGCTTGCGCGGCGCGAGATTTACCAGGATACTTACTTGTTTGCCCACAATATCTTCCGGGTTGAAATATTCGGAAATCCCTGAAACAACCGTCCGCTGGTCGATGCCGGTATCAATTTTCAGCTTCAGTAACTTTTTGGTTTTAGGAACTTTCTCTGCTTCGAGGATGGTTCCGGTACGGATATCCATTTTTACGAAATCATCGTAAGTGATTTCCTCTTTTTGCGGGGCAGCCGGGGCGGCAGCTTCGTTGGCTTTTTTGGTATCCAGCAGTTTCTGTACCTGTTTTTCCACGTCGGCATCTTCAATTTTTTCAAACAAAAAAGCCGGTTTTCCCAGCTGATGGCCGTCGGGTAAAATATCAGCACTGCCGGCATCTTCCCATTTCAGCGGTTTTAAGTTTAACATTCCCAGCAATTTTTCAGCGGTAAAAGGCAAAAACGGTTCGGCCACAATAGACAGGTTGGCAGTGATTTGCAAGGAAATATTCAAAATTGTCTCCACGCGTTGCGGGTCGGTTTTAAAAATTTTCCACGGTTCGTTGTCAGTAAGGTATTTGTTGCCGAGGCGTGCCAGGTTCATCATTTCACCCAGTGCTTCGCGAAAGCGGTAACGGTCGATGCTATCTGCAATTTTTTCGGGAAAAGCTTTCAGGCTTTTTAATGTTTCTTTATCAATATCCTGCAAACCGTGGCGTGGAGGCACTTTCCCATCGAAATATTTTTTGGTTAGCACCAACGTGCGGTTCACAAAATTGCCAAAAACGGCCAGCAGTTCATTGTTGTTACGTGCCTGAAAATCGCGCCAGGTAAAGTCGTTGTCTTTGGTTTCGGGAGCGTTGGCGGTAAGCACATAACGTAACACATCCTGTTTTCCGGGAAACTCTTCGAGATACTCATGCAGCCATACGGCCCAGTTGCGGGAGGTGGAAATTTTATCATTTTCAAGGTTCAGAAATTCGTTGGCCGGCACATTGTCGGGGAGGATGTAACTTCCTTCGGCTTTGAGCATGACCGGAAAGATGATGCAATGAAACACGATGTTGTCTTTCCCGATAAAATGAACCAGCTTGGTATCGTCCGATTTCCAGTAAGGTTCCCAGTCTTTTCCCGTGTTGTAACTCCATTCGCGTGAAGCGGAAATGTACCCGATGGGCGCATCAAACCACACATACAGCACTTTGCCTTCGGCATCTTCTAAAGGAGCTTTCACGCCCCAGTTCAGGTCGCGGGTAACGGCACGTGGTTTCAACCCCTGATCTATCCACGATTTTACCTGACCGTAAACGTTGGTTTTCCAGTCGCTTTTATGGCCTTCCAACACCCACTCCCGCATAAAATCTTCATACTGATCTAATGGCAGATACCAGTGTTTGGTCTCTTTCAGCACGGGCACATTGCCACTCAGCGCCGACTTGGGATTAATGAGTTCCAGCGGGCTTAGCGAGGTGCCGCAGCTTTCGCACTGGTCGCCATAAGCTTTTTCGTAGCCGCAATGCGGACAGGTACCGGTGATGTAACGGTCGGCAAGAAAAGTGTGTGTTTCTTCGTCGTAATACTGCTCGTTGGTCTTCTCTATGAATTTCCCTGCCTCGTATAGTTTTGTGAAAAAAGCGGAAGCCGTTTCGTGATGTACCGGTGCCGAAGTACGTGAGTAAACATCGAACGAAATACCAAATTCTTTGAAAGATTTTTTGATAATGCCGTGGTAACGATCCACGATATCCTGTGGGGAAACACCTTCTTTGCGTGCTTTTATGGTGATGGGCACGCCATGTTCGTCCGAACCGCCGATGAACAACACATCCTCGCCTTTGGAACGCAGATAACGTGCATAAATATCTGCCGGCACGTAAACGCCTGCCAGATGGCCAATGTGGATGGGTCCGTTGGCATAAGGCAATGCCGAAGTGATGGTATATCTCTTGAATTTTTTACTCATCTGCTCTTTTTTCTGTAATTTCGGCAAAGTTAATGATTCGCGCGAAAACGACAGATTCTATTTTTGAAAATATATGGAAGTCCAATTAGTAAATGCGAATAATGAGAGTATTAAAATTCTTTTTCAGTATTATTGACATAAAAAATCCCGAAGGGATGCAAGGTCAAAACACAGGCTGTAGTTTACGCAGGCCTGTGAAATAAAGAAGCTTCGACACAAGGGCTGAAAGCCCGGAAGGTTTATTGATAAATTGATAAATACAATACAGTTTTGTAAAATTATTTTAATTTGAAAAGAGTAACACCCATAATATCACCACCATCCCTAATAAAGGGTGACGCTATCGGGCTGGTGGCCCCGGCACGGAAAATCAGTGAACAGGAGCTGGCTAAGGCCATTGAGATAATAAAAAACAGGGGATACCGGGTTTTGAAAAGTCCTAATCTTTTTGCTTCCGAAAATCAGTTTGCCGGAAGTGATGCTGTGCGGGCTTCCGACATGCAGCAGATGCTGGAAAATCCGGAGGTAAAAGCCATCTTTGCCGTTCGCGGCGGTTACGGCAGCGTACGGATGGTGGATAAAATTGATTTCCGTCCGTTGATACGACATCCCAAATGGCTGGCCGGTTACAGTGATTTCACCGTTATTCACAACCATCTGATTCATCTGGGATTACAAAGTCTTCATGCCACCATGCCGTTGAATTTTGCCGGTAACACACCAGAGGCGCTGGACAGTCTGTTTGATACTTTGGAAGGTGAAAAACCCCATTATGCATGGAAAAGGAAGCCACTGAACCGAAAAGGAAATGCCAACGGGATATTGGCGGGGGGAAACCTGTCGGTTCTGTACAGCCTTTTGGGTAGCCCATCTTTTCCTGACACCCACGGAAAGGTTTTGTTTTTGGAAGACCTGGATGAATACCTTTACCACATCGACCGCATGATGATGGCACTGAAACGTGCCGGAATATTGGAAAATCTGGCAGGTCTTGTGGTTGGCGGTCTCACCGATATGCACGACAACGCCATTCCTTTCGGGAAAACGGCAAAAGAGATTCTTCACGAAAGCGTAGAGTCTTTTAATTTTCCGGTAGCTTTTGATTTTCCTGCCGGCCATCAACCTGACAACCGTGCGTTAATTATGGGGGCAGAGGTTCAGCTTGAAGTAACAGAGACCGGTTCAGTCCTTGATTTTAAGAAATGTTGAACATTATTGTAACATGAACCCTTAATTATCTCATATCAAACATCAAAAACCCCATGGCACAGCACAATGAACTTGGAAAAGAGGGCGAGCAGCTGGCATTGCAGATGCTAAAAACCAAAGGCTACACCATTTTGGAAACTAATTGGCGGAACGAAAAAGATGAAGTGGACATCATTGCTACCGATCGAAACGAGCTGGTAATTGTTGAGGTGAAAACTCGCAGTACTGACTATTTCGGCGATCCGGAAGAGGCGGTTACCCCGCAAAAGGCCCGCAACATGATTCGTGCTGCCGAAGCCTATATTGAAATAAACGATTTAGATATGGATGTCCGTTTCGATATTGTTTCTATTATTTTAAGAAATGGGAAAGCAACAATAAACCATATTATTGACGCATTTTATGCCGCTGATTTTCAGTAAATATCTCATCTTTGTTAACAAAAAAAACAAATCATACCCCAGACGAAAGAGAAAGGAATTTTCAGAAATTTGACCCATGAAATTTTCCCATCCAAAATTCCCCAAATATCTCGGCATCACCACCTTGTTGCTGCTTATTCTGCTGGCCGGATTAAAATTCTATCTCGGCGGATGCCGCCTGTGGATTTGCATGGCTTTTGTTGGTATCGTTGTAACATACATGATACTCAGTGATTTGTACGGAACTAAGAATAAGCCCGATACCCATCCCGAAGATTATTAGAAGGCAGCATGTTCTGTCCGTCGGATAATCTCGTTTTGCAGCTCTTCACTCAGGTCATTGAAATAATCGCTGTAACCGGCCACCCGCACGATAAGATCTTTGTGGTTTTCCGGATGTTTTTGCGCATCGCGAAGCGTGTCGGCGGTTACCACATTAAACTGGATGTGATGGCCGTCCAGGCGAAAGTAAGTCCGGATGAGCTGTACCATCGCGTTCATCCCTTTTTCATCTTCCAGCAGTGAAGGGTTGAATTTTTGGTTTAACAATGTACCTCCCGTTTTCAAATGGTCGATTTTTGCAGCCGAACGGATGACGGCGGAAGGCCCTTTGCGGTCAGCGCCCTGGAAGGGTGAAATACCTTCGGATAACGGTTTTTGGGCTTTGCGTCCGTCCACGGAAGCACCCATCACACTGCCAAAATAAACGTGGGAAGTGGTGGGCAGCAGGTTGATGCGAAAATGACCGCCTTTGACGGTTGGCCTCCCGTTGACCGTTTCGTAAAACAAATCAAAAATCCGAATAGCCTGTGTGTCGGCATAATCATCATCGTTGCCATATTTGGGCGTGTGGTTCAGTAAATCGTTGCGTAACTTGTCATAATTTTCAAAATTGGCAGCTGTCGCTTTTAATAGCTGTTTCAGCGTGTATTTCTTTTGGTCGAAAACATTGTAACGAACCGAAGTCAGGATGTCAGTGAGTGTTCCCAGTCCCACGCCCTGAATGTAGCTGGTGTTGTAGCGGGCGCCACCGGCATTGTAATCCTTCCCGTTGACGATGCAATCATCAATGAGCAGCGACAGAAACGGTACCGGAATATTTTCAGCGATAATACTGTCAATCAGGTTATTTCCTTTTATTTTAACATTGATAAAATAGCTGAGCTGCTTTTTAAAAGCTTCCATCAGTTTATCAAAACTGTGGAATTGTTCCGGCTCACCGGTTTTCAGGCCAATTTTTTTGCCGGTCATGGGATCAGTACCATTGTGCAGCGTAATTTCAAACACCTTGGCAAGATTGAAATAGCCGGTCAAAATGTAACTTTCCGTTCCAAAAGCACCCGTTTCCACACAGCCGCTGGCGCCACCATTACGAGCATCTTCCAGCTTTTTTCCCTGATTCAGCAGCTCCTGAACTATGGCATCCGTATTGAAAATTGAAGGCTGCCCGAAACCTGTTTTCACGATATGCGCCGTCCTTTTTATGAAACGGTCAGGATTTTTCTTACTCACCTGTATCATGGAGCTGGGTTGTAACAACTGCATCTCTTCGACGACATCGAGGATAACATAAGTCAGCGGGTTGACCGCATCGCTGCCATCGGTTTTCACACCACCGAGGTTGATGAGTGCAAAATCAGTGTAAGTACTGCTTTCTTTGGCGGTAACGCCGATTTTTGGTGGTGCCGGATGGTTGTTGAATTTTACCCAAAAAGCCTCCAGCAACTCTTTGGCCTTTTCTTCCGTTAGCGTACCGGCAGCCATCTCCTTTTGGTAAAATGGCCACAGATGCTGGTCGAGACGTCCCGGATTAAAACTGTCCCAGGGATTTACTTCAGTGATGACACCCACATGGATAAACCAGTAATGTTGCAGTGCTTCATGAAATGTGCGTGGTGCATGTGCCGGGACATGTTCGCAAATTTCAGCCATTTCGCAAAGCTCCTTTTCCCGGATGGCATCAGTGGTTTTTTCCGCTTTTTTTCGCAACAGCTGCGCATACCTGCCAGCATATCGCATAATGGCATCGGCGGCAGTATCCATGGCTTTCAGCTCTTCACTTTTGGCATAAGCCTGTTTGTCGTTAAAATAATCCAACGCTTGCTGCGCCTGCCTTATTTCTTCTTTCAAATCGAGAAATCCTTTGCTGAACATTTTTTTGCCAAGCACCGTATGGCCGGGAGCACGTTGTTCCTGAAACTCAGTAAATACACCGGCTTCGTAAGCCTGTTTCCACTCCGGATCAAGACGGGCAAAAATCTTATCACGGTTTGATTTCCCTTTCCAAAAGGGGATGATTTCTTCACGGTAAACACGTATGGTCTCTTTATCCACTTTAAACCACACTTTGGGACGTTTGTCCAGCACCTCAAGGTCATGTAGCGAGTGCAGGGTGATTTCGGGATAGGTGGGAACGGCTTTGGGTGCCGGGCCCCGTTCTCCCACAATCAGCTCCCCATCATTGAGGCACAGCGATTTGTTTTCTAAAATATATTTCAGTGCCAACGCTCTTTTTACCGGAACAGTTACCTGACCGGCGAGGTCACTTTTGTAAAACCGGGTGATGAGCTGTGCCCGTTCCGGCGAAATGTGCGGAAAGGCTTGCTGGCTTTGTATTCTGAGTTTTTCGATTCGTGTATTCATGGTTTTGTTTTTTTGTTACGGGATAAGTCCCGTACTAATTCATAGCTTCATATATTGGTGTATTTATCCTCCCACATTGGTTTTAAATTCACCTTTATCAAAAAGATTCTGAATGTTTTCTACTGCTTCGGCGGTAGGTTCTTTTACGTCAACCATCTTATATTCCATGCCAAAACGGGCGTATTTGTGGCTGCCTGTTTTGTGATAAGGCAAAATACTGATTTCAGGTTTATGTTTTAATCCTGACAGAAAAGCCATCATACGCAACAGGTTGCTTTTATCATCGTTGATACCCGGAATCATGGGATAACGAATGACTATCTCCTTCCCCATTTCATCCAGCATCCGGATATTTTGCAGAATTTGTTTGTTGCTCACCCCTGTATATTTCCGATGTTCAGCATCATCCATTTGTTTGATATCCACCAGAAAAAGGTTGGTAAACTTTGCCGTTTCACGCAGCTTTTCGGGTTCAATGTAGGCTGTTGTATCCATGCAGGTGTGAATTTCGCGTAAGCGACATCCCTGCAAAAGGGCTTTCAGAAAGTCGAATTGCATCAGCGGCTCACCTCCCGAAAAGGTAACCCCGCCTCCGGATTCTTCAAAAAACGGGAGATCACGTTCAATTTCTGCAAGTAAATTTGTAACCGAAATTTTGTAGCCCACCGTTTCTGTTTCGCGAATAATTCGGCCATCCATTTTTTCCTCTTTTTCATAGATAAAAGGCTGACGGCCGCGACTTTCCGGATTGTGACACCACCAGCAGGAAAGCGGGCATCCTTTTAGGAAAATGGTCTGTCGGATACCGGGACCATCATGTAGCGCGTAATGTTTAATATCGAAAATTACTCCTTCCATGGAGATAAAATTAGTATATTGAAAAATAGGGATAAAGTGATTGGGGGAGGGGTAGTATCAGAATATCCAGCACTCGAAAAGGCATTTGCCAAAACAGTGAGACAACGGGTTATTTTGAATAAAATCGAGCATTTTATTTTCGTTTTCAGCACAAAAGTAATTAAAATGGAATGAACTTGTCATGGCTGGTGCGAATAATTTTTTGTCACAGAACATATTCTTTTTACTTTTACACTATATAAAGGGGCATAACTCATGAAAGGTATCCGGCTTTCCACAACGCAAAAAGAAATCCTGCCGATTGTTGTCGTTTCTTTTGTTTCCGCTCTTTTTGCATGGTATCTAGAACGTCTTTTATCGGGATTAACAACACTTTATTTTAGTTACGACCTGAATATTAAAGCTGTTTTGCATTTGAGTGGCATTACTTTTTTTACACTTACGTCCTCTCCTGTCTGGACACACGATGCCATTATTACCATTAATCTTGCTGCCCCTATTATGAATCTATTTCTGGGGCTGATTATTATGGCCATTTTTATTTTCTCGAAGCGTAAAACACAATCCATGACCTTTTTTATGCTTTGGATAATGATTTATTCTTTCACCGGCATTTTCGGAAGCTTTGTAGAAAACAACCTTGCCCGCACCGGACTTTATACCGTTTCCCGACTTATGGACATCGGTGTCATTTTTCAAATAATTTTTATTGTACTCTCGCTCTATTTTCTTTATATCATGGGGTTAGCCATAGGAAAACTTGTCATGCTTATCATTCCGGAAAAATTTAAACAGGAGGATAGAATCAAGACTTCTTTTTTTCTGATAGTGTTTGTTTTTCCGTGGCTGCTGGTGCTGGCTGTCTCTTTCCGTAGTTTGTCTGTTTCAACTGTTCTCACATATCTCCTCGGATTTATTGTCATGTTGCCTTTCAACTGGATGCAGAAGCCGGAGAAAAGAGGTCTTCACATGAAAATGCTCCCCGGGTTTTTACAAATTGATGTTTTCAGTTTGTTGGTTTATCTATTTGGTGTACTACTGATTCATCAAATGTTGGGAGCCGGAATGACCCTTTAATAACCTGAGCTCAACAGGACAGCCTTTGTGATTAACGGAAATAATAACGGATCTTTGATTCAATTTAGTTCAACAGGACAGCCTTTCAATAATTCAAAAAAAAATCTTACTTTTAACTTTTAAAAATTATCAACCAATCTTTTAAAAATTTCTATTATGAAAAATCATTTTACGCGTAAGATGTT
>Ga0256829_1002289_pt1 | contig 14429 bp, 25 predicted proteins | sample 131447metaG_FD_185979 | JGI IMG/M metagenome (GOLD analysis project Ga0256829, IMG submission 185979) | Hydrothermal vent microbial communities from Lau Basin, Pacific Ocean - 131-447 | ecosystem: Environmental > Aquatic > Marine > Hydrothermal vents | place: Pacific Ocean: Lau Basin | collected...
GATTTGGTTTATTATTTAAACGAACAAGGATTAATACTCTGTTAAATATATAAATATTTACTAAAAGTTCTAAATTATCATATACTGAAGTTGATGAAAATTTCACGGATTTAGATATCAGAACTTTAACATTAGAAACAAATCCCCTACTATTCACCCAGCAACACCGGAGTATAATTCACTGTTCAAAACCCAGGTAATTATTCTTATTATAGAGATCTTTCAAGTCAGATGATAATTCTGCTGTATCTGTTAATAAAATACAATTTTATAAAGAAGGCAGAAGTTCAATAAATACTAGCGCTATAACAAACGGAACAATACCAAAGCATATATACAAGTACACACCACCTGTTTCTTTTAATGGTGTAACAGCACTTGAAAAGGATGTATATAAAGAATTTGGTACAAATAGTGACAGTTTATAATTATATTTAGTAACAGAAACAGCATCAAACGCACCAAAACATTATAAATTTGAAGGAAGTAACGATAATTCAACATACACAACTATATTGGATATAACACAAGATATATCTGTTGATAACAAAAACTTACAACTTTAGTAAATATATTGCATATAAATATTATAAAATAAGTGTATTAGAAGGACTTGTTTCCGGAAATGTGGAAGTCATTTAATATAAATCCTATAAGGAAAAATAAAATGAATTTTAGAAAATATATAACAGACAAACAAGGTATAGATAAAGGCGCTTTTCATAAATGGTGTATAAAACAAGGATTTATTAAATCAATGGATGATAAAATACCTGAAAAAGCAATAACTGCTGGTTTGAATGATAAAGATGAGCACATTAGAAAGATGGCACAATTTGCTAAAAATATGAAAAAAGCTAGACAATAAAGGATAAATTATGAAAATACTGGAAAATGAATTAATACAGTATTTTATAAACGAATATTATATAAGATTACAAACTGATTCATCTATAAAAAATACATTGATGGTATATATTAATAATCCATCTTCAAAAATATATAATATGTATATTTCTTATATAAAAAAATATTTATTTAATGAAATGATATTTGAATATTATGAAATAAACGGTGATAAGAAAGGTATTATAAAAATATACAAAAAATAACACTGAAGAAATATTAATAAATATTTTTGTATAATGTATTAAATAAAGGAAAAGTATGTATGGAATTAAATATAAGAAACCAATAGCGGTTTTATTAAACAGTACAGGGTTAGGAGTACCGGAATTTGCTGGTAGAACTTGTTATAATAGTTTTGATAAATCAGAAAACAATAATATTAAAGAATTTAACAATTTACCGGATGAAGATAAAATAGATAATTTTGGTTCGATAAATGAGATTGACAGTTCAGAATTGTTACATAGTTTATCTTGGGTTTATCATCATGAATCTGTATTAGAGCACACCACATTAAACTTTTTGATTAAAGGAACTTCACGAGGTGTATTACAAGAATTAGCAAGACACAGAATTGCATCATATAGTGTAAGAAGTACTCGTTATACAATGTCACCAATAATAAACGCATTTGTTGTTGCTAAACTTGTAAATTCTAAGGAAGGATACGCTTTTTTCGAGGAAAAAGTTCAAAATATGAATATTTTTAATACTTTAGACCCATTATATAACGGATTTCAAATTCAAGATATATGGAATAAATTATCTTATCAATATGAAGAATTAGGTAAAGATAAATTTGAAGAATTATCTGTAGCAAAAAGTTCTTTAATTTATATGGAAACAAGTACGGATTTAGAGGAAACATTTAATAACCTAGAAAATGGAAAAAATAAAAGAAATGTAGGAGATGCTTTTAAGCATATTGTTAATACCAATTGGAAAGTTGATTTGGTAGTAACATTTAATCTTAGAAGTCTTAAAAACTTTTATAAGCTTAGAGATTCCGGTGCTGCTTGGTTTCAAATTAGAACATTAGCACAAGAAATGAAAAAAGTCACCCCAGAAAAATATTTAGATTTGATTGTGAAAAAATAATAATTTAACTCTTTTTATAAATACTAAAAAATAGAGGTTTTTATGAAATTTAAACAATATATATCCGAAATAAGAATAGATAACGAAATTATCAAAGAGTCTATAGATACATTAGTAGAAGCAGAAAGTACTGTTACAAAATTAAGAACATTGTATAAAACATCAGATCTTATACAAGATATTGATTTAGCTAACATATTTACAGATATTAGAGCATTTATGGGTACTAAGATTTCCGATATGAAGATAACTAAATTACAAAAATGGGGATTAGATATAATCAAAAATTTAGAAAGTAGCATCAAAATAATGTTAAATATAAGATCTTCTATAAAAACAAAATATTTAGATAGTTTAATAGTACAAAGCAATAAACTCGTTAATAATATAAAGAAACGCATTAACTTTAACAAAGAAGCATATAATATAGCAACTTTATAATACATTTAAGTTACATTTTATAAAAAATATGTTATAATATTACATATAAAGGATATAAGATGAAACATAAAAGATTAATTATGAAAGGCGCTAAAGAAATTAAATTTAATAAATCAACATTAAAAATTTACACCAAAGAAGAAAATGGGTTCTTTTTTCTTCAAATTTTTGAAGGAAGAAGAGTTAAACCAAATGTTTACACAAGACATAAAACATTTGCGTCTTTAGAAAAACAACTCAAAAGTTCAGTAGCTGATAATATTGAGAGAATAGAAAACAAAGAACTTTTTAGACGCCTTAAAAAAGAAAAAGTTGAGGAGTTAAAATCAAAATTAATCACTGGTGCAGTTATTAGAGCATCTTTTTCATATAATATGACATTTAATTACTTTTATCGTGTTATTTCCAATAAAGGTTCCGTTTATAAATTAGAAATTCTTGAAAAAGAATGGGTAAGCGGTGATTTTGGTTATACAGGTGAAGTCAAGCCGGGTTGTTCTACAGGTAAAATAATTGAAGGAAAAATGACAACAAATGGATTAAAAGTAAATGATTTATATTGTTTTGTTATTGATCCTTCTCAATCATTTTATGAAAACCATTTAGATTAATATTATGAATAGTAGAACAAAAAAAATTTTATGTATGAACATATCGAAAAGTAAATTATCTTTAATGAAAGACGACGCTAAATTTTATTCACAATTATCAGATGGTGATCTTAAAACTATGTTTAAGTTTTCTTATAAGCGTATAACTAAAATATTTTTTCCAGAATATTTTCTGAAAAATTAATATTATTTTAGTTATAATAATGTAAATAAAAAGGATGAAAATGTCAAAATATAAAATAAGCAAACGAAGGGTGTTGATCCGGAAAATTAAAAATTTATTTGCACCCAAGCCAAAAAAATTATCATTAGCAGAAATGGTTGAAAAGATAAATAATGAAAATCATTTTATTAGATTTGACGAAAATATTGTAAATGTTATATATACATATCTTAAAAATTATGGAAATGTTATTATCAATAAAAATTCTAATTATGAATATACTGTAATATTGGAAATTGAGGATAATACAGAGAAAATTTTGAAAATCACTGAAAGTGGTTTATTATTTGAAAAATAATTTCGAGGTTCTAGTTTAGGCTAGATGGTAAATAGGGTTTTTACTCTTACCTCTTTTATATGGGGAATAACAGGATTCGACCGGTTATTCGTGTAGCTATTAAGTCAAGTAAACAATGAAGTTTTCAAATAAAACAAAAAATAATTGCAAACAATACAAATTATAGAGAGACATTGCTAGTAGCAGTTTAATAAATTTATTTGTATAAATAATATAAACATCGGGTTACATATGACAAAGGAATATATAAAAAACAATATTATTACAAAAAGTGGTAGAGTAAGTGTTCGTACAGCTATTAAACATAATATTAGTGTTAATGAAATACATACTATTTATTATGGATATGTAGGTATATGTCAAGGTTGTCAAAAACCAACACAATTTTTAGGGTTTAATTGTGGTTATAAAAAATGTTGTAATAATAAATGTGCAGGTAAATATAGGGCTTTATCCGGAATAGCTTATAAAGCTACAGAAAAAACTCATATTACAAATACAGAAAAATACGGTAAAAATTATAAACGAAATTTTAGTATTAAAAGTAAACAAACTAAATTAGAAAAATATGGTGATGAAAATTACAATAATTTTGAACAAATTAGTAAAACTAAATTAGAAAAATATGGTGATGAAAATTACAATAATTTTGATAAGATGGTATCCACTAATTTAAGTAGATATGGTGTAAAACACTTTTCAAATCCAGAAAAAGCTAAACAAACTTGTTTATCAAAATATGGTACAGAAACTTATAATAACAACAAACTAGCAAAACAGACTAAACTATTAAAATATTGTGATGAAAATTACAATAATAGACAAAAATCTAAACAAACTTGCAAAAGTAAATATGGTTTTGAAAATGTTATGCAATCTGGTTTATTTGAAGTTGGTTATAAATGGAAAGATTATACATTACCATCTAGTAAAACAATTAAAATACAAGGTTATGAAAATAAACTTTTAGATGAATTGTTAGAATTATATGACGAAAAATGAAATTTTAACATCCAGAAAAGATATGCCAATATTTACCTATGTACTAAATGGTATTGAACACAGGTATTTTCCTGATGCATATATACCTTCAGAAAATATCATTTATGAAGTAAAGAGTATATGGACGGTTAAATTAGACCAAGAAAAAAATGCTTTAAAATATCAAGCAGTAAAAGATTCTGGTTATAAGTTTAAATTGAAAATATACAAATAAAAATGTCCAGACTTTCCTAAGAAACTATTCTTAGTTACCAAAAATAGTCAGATACTTGGTATCAAAGTTTTTTAATTATCTATAAAATTAAACGCACATTCAGTCTAAGCGTAACGAAGACTATTAGGATTAAAACACTATTCTCACTTGATGACGGAATCACTTAAGATAAACTTGTATAAACGAAATAGTGAAAAATAATCAGGAACGCGGTTCGATACCGCGATTCTCGCTTAATGTATTTTGATACATTTGAGTTCATAGCTCAAGTTAAGCACCACTCCTCCCTAAAAAACTCTTATAAATTGTTTCAGATACTGCTGGAAAACGCATCTGAAACAATGAGATTAGGTCAAACTAGAAATATAAAGTAAGTAAACTTAATCGTACAATCACACAAAAATAATTTAATTTAAGTTAGATTTTATTCTTATTATGTTATAATATTACATATAAACAAAAAAGGATATATATTTTGAAAACTTCAGGAACTCCAAATAAACAAAATAATTACACTCTTAATAACCCATTTATAATTAAAAATAATAAATTAATCGTTAGAAATTATGCTTTAATTTTGTTAAAAGTATATCAAGATTATATAAATGGATATAATTCTGGCTATAACAGAAAACAATTAATACAAGATTCTATAGGAAAAATATCAGATAAACATTTACAATGGAATTGGACCAATAGAGCTTTATGTAATGAATTTGCCACATTCAACTATAACAATTTACTTACATATAATAAAAAAGAACGCAAATGGTATCCTGGTATTGATTTAATTAAATATATAGAATACCATTTTCAAAACACAGAATTGTCAGAAATTGTACCATTTAATGATGCTATAGAATTAATAAAACAAGGTTAATATATGAAAACAATAAAAGCTAGAAATAAAAAAGCAAAATATGATTACTTTTTAAGTAATCATTTAGAATGTGGAATGCAATTAGTTGGTTTTGAAATTAAAAGTGTTCAAGCAGGGCATATTGATTTAACAGGTTCATATGTTACTATACACAATAACGAAGTTTTTCTTCTGAATTGCACTATTTCTGAGTTAAAATATAATGATTTCTTTAACAATCATAAATTAGAAGAGTTAAGTATCAAAGGGGAATACGAATTAAGTAACAGACCTAAAAAATTATTACTTCACAAAAAAGAAATAAAAAAATTTAAAAAAATGTTAGACAAAAAATCTGCTACTTTAATTGTAGAAGATATTTATGCCAATGACAATAATAAAATTAAATGTACTCTATGTCTAGGTGTTGGAAAAAATAAACAAGATAAAAGAGAAACTATTAAAGAAAGAGATATTCAACGCTCAAATTCATTTATTTAAGTAGTATTTTAGACAATATATGTTATAATAATATAAAAGGAAATAAATGTATATATTACCATACACATTAGAAAATAACATCATAACAGTTCAAGGTCACGATAATTCTACAATTTCTTACAATTTGAAACAAGTAGATAAAGGGAATATGACAGTTCCTTTGTACTATAAATTAGAAGATAATAAAATTATTCGTGTACAAGACGGTAAAGTTGTGTGTACACTTGGATACGAATATGCATAAGGAGAATATATGTATTTAATGGAAATAATTACTATTATGATATTTGTTATGGTTGTAGATGCTGTAACATCTTAATAAGGAAACATATGAATTTTTATACAGGTATAGGGTCGAGAAATATTCCACAGGAAGTTTCTAAAGAGATGGAAACGATAGCAAAAATATTGAATAGAGTAGGATATACATTAAGAAGCGGTGCGGCTGATGGAGCTGATACATCATTTGAAAATGGTGTTATGAACGATAATAAGGAAATATATTTGCCTTGGAAGTATTTCAATAAAAATACAAGCGAGTTATTTAATATAACAGATGATGCTATGATTTTAGCTAGTGGTTTGCATAAAGGGTGGAATTATTTGAAACCGGGAGCAAAAAAACTTATGGCTAGAAACTGTTATCAAGTTTTAGGATATGATTTAAGAACTCCTTCTAAATTTGTTATATGTTGGACGCCAGATGGGTGTGAAACAGAAAAAAACAGAAAACAAAAAACTGGAGGATCTGGTCAAGCTATTGCATTAGCAGATAGGTGGAATATACCAATTTATAACATATACAACAACAAATCAAAAAAACAATTAATTTTAATGTTAAAAGAGATGACTTATGGAACATAACTTAGTTAAATATAACTCATATTACAATAAATGGTTAGACAAAAATGGAAGATTAGGAAAACATCCTGATCAATACCCGTCGTTAAAACATTTTATGTCAGATATATGGAAACGATATAAACCTTGGGGTGGGAAACAATACTTTATTAAATTAAAAGTATTTCAAGTATTAAATACAGATGAATTAATATGTATGGACAAAAATAGTAGGTTTTATAAACAAACTGTAGAAAATTATTATTTAACTCGTCCATTATATAGTGACTTAAAGCCACATTATTTTGCGTCTAAAAGACTACATAAAAAAATATTAAACAAATAAGGAATAAAATGATAATCTCAGATAACTATGTATTAAGTAACGAAATAGCAGAAAAAGGCCATATTCATATAGCAAACTTTTCAATGTTTCAAAAATTATGTGAAGACAGAAATATTAAAGGTGCTATTGAAAAATATGGAAATTGTACATTTATCAATTCAAGAAGTATAGATGTGCCAAATAATTTTAGAAAAATTATGCAAACAGAAAAAATGACAGATTTGAAAAATTGTGTATTACTTTCTTATATAACATCCTATTTAGAAACATCAAAAGCAAATTTTTCCAAACTTAAAGATGTTATTAGAACATTCAAAGTTTCCGGTAAAGAATTCGTGGAAGTAACACCTGAGTTGGCTAAGATTATGAAGAATAAAGTTGTTACCAATATCAATAAAAAAGATTTTGAGGAGTGTACTATTAATGGTGATATCGATGGTGGTATTAAATTGTCAAATAATAATTATATGGTTTGGTATTAAATAACATATAAGCCTTTGAGTGTATAAATACTTAAAAAGGCTTATCATGAATACTATTAACAACATAAATACAAGAAATTATTCTCAAAAAACTAATTATATGTGCGGGTCAAATACAATGAATTTACTTCCATTTTATGTGACAACACTAAATATCCCAAGTATATCAACAAATGTTCAAGAACTATCAGGACGCCAAGGTGCTATAACAAATTTAACACCTGGTAATATGGTATTTAGTTCATTATCATTAGAAGTTTTATTAGACGAGAATTTTCAGATATATAAAGATATCATCAAAAATATAAAAATTGATGTAGAAACAGGAACTTTTGAGAGTGCATATTTTGATTTTTGGACAGTATTTACAGACGATATGGGAAAAGTGATTATGAAGATTGAATATCACGATTGTTTAATAGAATCCTTAGGCGAATTATCTTTTGCAACTAATGATGATACGACAGAACAAACTTTCTCACTCGATATCAAATTTGACTATTTTAAAATAGTAGACAATGAAAACATACCAACTTTGGTACATTAATTTTATTATTTCTTAAATATTAATAAAATTTTTTGTATAATAGTTGATAAAGGAAGATAATGAAACCAAAAAGACAGAAGCATAATTATACATCAGAATTAGAGTTAAAATCGTTATTGATTAGATCAAAAAATAAAAGACTTTTTAAAAATACAGAAAGTTCTCAAAAAAATACAAGAATAAATAGACAAATAAATAGATATATTAAAACATATACGAAACTAAACAATAAAAAATACGAAAAATTTTCGGAAAAATTACAAAAAAGAAAACATCTTAAAACATATATGAAAAATAGAATAATATCATTATCAGAAAGTGTTTTCATTGATTTTGATTCAAATGAAAGATTTGGAAATGTAATACTTTTGATGATTAAAAGTATATTAACAAAGCCTAATTTTTCTGGTTATACATATCAAACAGAATTTTATTCAGATGCTATTAGTAAAATATTAAAATATTTACATAATTTTGACCATACATTAATATCAAAAATTACAAAAACTAATGTTAATTCATTTGCTTATATTTCACAGATAATCCATAATAGTATTATTTTTGTTATAAACAAGAAGAAAAAGGAACAAAATGATATTAATAAGCAAGTTTCTAACGAAATTCTTAGTAATAATCTATCAATTATGGATCATAGGAAAGAATTAAATAAATCAACAATATATGATGATAATGAAAGTCTAGGTTTTGAAAATGACGATAAAAAAATATATAAATTGTCAGAAGTTGATGATATTGTTGAAAAGGTAGAGGAAATTATTAAAAATAGACCAGAAAATGAACATTCTATAATATATTATCCTAAATACAAAAATAGCAATAATGAATTAAATATAATTACAATGGAACAGTATAATAAATTACATCCTTTATTAAAATCTGTTGATATTATAAGAGAAATTAAAAAAAGTGAAAATACAAATGTTGAATTATAAAGACGAATATTACAATGATTTTTCTAATGAAGATACTGAAAAGATTATTAATGAGCTTATAGAGTTCATTAATAATAAGGAAGACGGATCTATAGTAGAGTATATATTAGATTTCTGCGAAACATATAATTATAGAATTGAAGAAATAGCATATCTTATTAAAGAAAATAAAACTTTTAAGAATATACTTAATCAAGATTGTATTCATCATAGAATTTTTCGTACAGAATCCGAATCATTAGAGGAATGGTAAATTATTTTTTTATAAATAATATAAACGGAGATAATATGAATTTTAGAAATTATATATCAGAAAGTAAAATTGATTACTTAGAAGTTCTAACAAATAGTGTAGGTTCCAATAAAAAAATGGACCAAGATATGTGGGATTGGTTTGAAAAAAATTTAGATGATAGTGGTATTTATCCTGGTGATGCAGTTCCTGAAGATTATCTTGAAATTATGACAGATAAACAAGCTAAAGAACTTTATGACTTAATGATGAAAAAATATAAGAAAGTTATGAATATGCATATGAATGAAGATAATAACTTATCTTAATATAAAGAAAAAGATGCAACCTGAACTGATGATATAAAAATCAGAAATCTTATGGCTACACTTGTTGGTAATAAAAATTACAAAAAGTTGTATCTGCTATTCATAATATCATGGATTATGAATGAAGTAATACTATATCGGAATATACACTTTATTGAATGAAATGAGCCGTAAAAAATATTCCAAAGATAATTGGAATAACAATATTTACAACCCTTAATTATAAAGTTCTATGTTAAATCTTTCAAATAGTTCTTTCAAAGCCTTTGTTGGTTTACCAGTTTTAGGATATTCAGGAAATAGTTTCTTTTTCTGGTTTTTCCTTTTTGGAATAAACACTTCTTTATTATACAATTTCTTACAACGATTATAATTCTTTTTACTTAGCTTCTTTGGACGAGGCACTTCATTAGGATGAATCAGATAATTTCCATTTTCATTTATATAAGCGCCCCTTTCAAAATAATCTGCTGCATTTCTTAAAAATGAACCTATATCAAAATCTTTATCATTAACCAATCCTGTTCTTTTTAAGGCATTTTCAAGCTGTCCTAATACTACGTTTACTCTAAAATCCAAAGCTTCTCTTATCACCCCTTTTGTAGGACTATAAGGTTCATCATTTCGTTTGTGAGCATGATCTAATGCCATCTTCTCTAATGGAATTTCTATATCTAAAACAGGACATTTTTTTCCATTTGCCAACCATATTTTTTCTTTTAGTGGTTTTATATCTTTTTGTTTCATTTCTATATACATTATGACTTCTTTTATGTATTTATATGTATTTTAAGTAAACTTTTATCCTCATTATGTTATAATATTACATATAAAGGATATATGATGAAACAAATGTCATTGAAATGTAAACATTTTATAGCAACAGATATTGTTGATCCTATTACACAAAAAGTTAATCTTGTAAATCTTAAGGAACTTGTCAGAAGATTTTATTGTATTAATTGTTATCATGATGTTTTAAGTGGGTATTTGGTTGCAAATGAAGTTACTTTTATGAATATTTCACCTAATAGTAAATTTTCTAATGAAATGATCGAATGGATGATGGAAATAGATGCACTTGATGATGTGAAAGACTGGGTTAAGTTTAGTTTCGAAGATAATTAAAAAGGAAAATAAAATGTCAGCAGAATTAAAAATTAAATTGGAAAACAAAACATATACAAAACAAGAGTTGATTGAATCAGCATTAAAGCAACTAAACTTATTAGAAGACGGTGATTACAAATATTTACCAGATGATACAGATAATTTTCATACAGATTATAGTTTTCAAAAAGTAAAAGTATGCGACCCAGATTTGCAGAATTTCGAAGTTCCTTTATTATTAGTAGCTATTGATATTGTGAATCCATTTACAAATACTATTCATATGAATAATCTTGAAGAATTGATTAAAAGATGTAACGATTATAATTGCTATGATAAAGTTGGTGATTGGTTTTATGATATTGAAGGTGTTCTTAATGGGGAACCGGAACCGGATAATTTCACGGATTATGTAGTTGAATGGTTAAATTATATTGATGGACTAAAAAGAACTAAACAAGTTATTGGTTTTACATTAGAATTAAGTAAATAAAAAGCCTTAATATGAAACGGATGATTATAAAATTTACTTTTAAATATGTTATTTTCTTTGAATTTAAGTAAACTTTTATCCTTATTATGTTATAATATTACATATAAAGGATATAATATGATATACAAAAAACATCAAGCAAAATCAACATTTTTGATAAATGTTAATTTATGTAAATTGGATGAAGAACTTATGAATAAATTAGGGGATGTTAGTATATTAGACATTCAAATTGTAACTAACCCAGATAGTATTTATCAAAGCATTTTAGTTATATATGAAGGATAAAATTATGTGTAAAAAATTAGACAGAGAACCATTGGATAGCGCCCTTGTAAATTGTGCAACATCTGCAAAATATCAGAAAAATGCATTGTTTTATTTTCATATACTTTCACAAATGAATATAGTATTAGATCCAAATTTACCAGCTCCCGCAGGTGTTAATTTTACTCATACACATTTCAATTTATATATTAATCCAGAGGAATTTGGTAAATATAGTTTAGATGATAGAATATTTATTTTAGTTCATGAATGTATGCATGTATTAATGGGTCATTTAGGAACAGATGGAAGATTAACAGGTAAAAATATAAATCATGAAAACGCAAATATTGCTGAAGATTGTAGCATCAACCAGCTCATCAACATGACTATACCAGAAAGTGCAGTTATGCCAGGTAATATGTTATCTGACAAATTTATAGAAGTAAAAGAAAAACAAAATTCCGAATATTATTATAATTTACTTGAAAATAACACAGATAAAAAGAATAATAATCAAAAAAACTCAGAGTGTTCAGATAAGAAATGTGATGATGGAACAAGCAAGGAAGGAAATGGTAATGATGATGGAACAAGCAAGGAAGGAAATGGTAATGGGATTAAACCTTTAGATACACATGATATTTGGAACGAATCTGAAGGAGACCCACAATTACAAAAAGATGTTACAGCTAGATTAATCGAAAATGCTGTAGAAGAAACAGTTAAAGGAAAAGGTTCATTACCACAAAATATAGAACATATAATGAATATGTTCAAAAGAAAATCACAAATTGATTGGAAAAAAGTTCTTAGAAACATTGTAGGTAGTAAAAAAATTGGTAAACGACCAACAATTATGAAAAAATCTAGAAGATTTTCCAATAGACCAGATATCAAAGGCCATACTAAAGACAGAAAGTTTGATTTAGTTGTTGCAATCGACACCTCAGGTTCAATGGATATGAAAAAAGATATTCTCATTCCTTTAAACGAAGTTTCTGCTATATGTAAATTAACAAACACCAGTATGACAATTATACAAGTTGATACAGAAATTAAGTGCGTTGGTAAATTTGATAAACATAGTAGCACATTTAAGCGAAAAGGTTATGGTGGTACAAGAATGGAGCCAGTTATAGATTATTTAAAAGATAAAAAAATAATTTGGGACGGTTTGGTGTTCCTAAGCGACCTTTATATTGAAGAATTATCTGAATGGAAGGAAATTCCTAAAAAACCAATTTTTTGGCTTAGTAATACTCCATTAAACGAAGGTGTTCAAGTCCAAAATTACCCTAGGCAAAGAAGGTTTCTTGTAACGGCTGACGAGTAGCCCACCACCCTTTGTATTCTATATAATGTACATATTCTTTATTAGGCTTGCTGGAAACATATAATCTCTTTTTATTTTCATTTGTTGATAAATATCCAGAAATTGTGTGTGGTAGTTTATGTTCGTTTAGAAATTCTTGTAATGATTTGTCAGAAACATAACGCAGATTATCGTGTTTATCATAAATATAAACAGGAGACCAGTTATTATTTTTAGAGCCTTTAACAACTTGTCTATTTTTAACATAATGTCCTTTATTCCATCCGTTATTTATATACCATGAAATTTCTTCAGAGGGTATTCTTTTATTTTTGTTGTTTTTATTTACCCATTTAGTGTTCTTATTTACACCTACGAAGTTCGTAGTATAGCAAACGCCTCTTTCCCAACCTTTATCTATATATTCACTTAATAATTCTTCTATAACTGTTTTATTTATACCTTTTTTAGTAATTCTTACCATATCCTTTGTTGCGGGTACTAACTCTCTTGATTTTAATCGGCTATCGTCTTTACGCACAGTAGTGTATCTGTTATTTTTGTCTCTACATCTTATATATTCTGTATATATACTTTTAAGTTCACCAGAAACATACATAGAGTTAGAAGTAGACACTTTAATTATTTTATTACTGCTGTCGAAAACCATAACTTTATTAGAATTATTAACAGAAATAAATTCACTTCTTACTTCCATTTTCTCTTGAAACTCGTCAGCAGGTATTAAATCACTTTCATTTATTCTTCCATTTTTTATATCTTTATTGTGCATAGCACAAAAAGCAAATAACTGACTAGCAGAATTTATTGCTTCTGTTAATAACCAATGTGCATAATAGTGATCCGAATAAAGTAAAAAGGTACCATTCCATTTATTAACTTTTAGATCTTTATATTGCGGAAAACAACTATTTGCCTTCGGTAGTATATGATGATGTGATGTTTTACCTTTTATATGTTTATTTTGATTGTTATTAATGCAGTAAGATATATACTCGTTTAATATATCTAGAGATTTAATTTTTATGTCTGAGTTCTTGAACTCATTAAGAATTTTTCGTGTAGTTATAGTAGACTCCTATAAATTAATTTTATAAGAGTTAGTGTCCAAACTTCGTTTATTGTAATGAAGTGGAAGTTTGGACTTGAGTCACTTCATTACAATAAACACTCTTATATTATATTATTTATACATCAAATCTACAGAAAAGTAAATATTTAGTATGATTTTACATTAAATATCAAATATCAAATCTTTTGTTGAATTTATTATGTATTTTTCAAGGTCTTCAATACTTTTGAAAATATATGATTTTTCTAAAAATCCATTTATATCTT
>Ga0256829_1002290_pt1 | contig 14424 bp, 10 predicted proteins | sample 131447metaG_FD_185979 | JGI IMG/M metagenome (GOLD analysis project Ga0256829, IMG submission 185979) | Hydrothermal vent microbial communities from Lau Basin, Pacific Ocean - 131-447 | ecosystem: Environmental > Aquatic > Marine > Hydrothermal vents | place: Pacific Ocean: Lau Basin | collected...
GGCGAGGTTGGTCACGCCGACCCCTAAAGTTCTACGACCGAGGCTGGAGTGCTTGGCAGCAGGGACGGGGTAGTCTTGATAATCCAGTAGGCTATCTAAAGCTCGCACAATTAAATCGGAGAGTTCGGCTAGCTCATCTAAGTTTTCAATTTCCCCTAGGTTAAACGCAGATAGCGTACAGAGGGCAATTTCACCGTCAGGGTCATTGACTTCGTTCAGTGGCTTAGTCGGTAGCGTGATTTCCAAGCAGAGATTTGATTGATGAATCGGGGCTTTTTCAGGGTTAAAAGCACTGTGGGTATTGGAGTGATCCACATTCTGCACATAGATTCGCCCTGTTTGTGCCCGTTCTTGTGCCAGTTGGGTAAAGAGGTCAATTGCCTTGAGTTTCTTCTTGCGGATGCTGTCATCGGCCTCATAGATTTGGTAAAGGCGTTCAAACTCGTCTTGATCAGCAAAGAAGGCTTCATATAACCCAGGGACATCGCTTGGGCTAAAGAGGGTGATGTCACCGCCTGTAATCATGCGTTGATACATTAGGCGGTTAATCTGTACGCCGTAATCTAGGTGTCTTGCACGGTTCTCTTCGACCCCTCGGTTATTTTTTAGCACCAAAAGAGATTCAACTTCTAGGTGCCAGATAGGGTAGAAAAGTGTAGCTGCACCGCCTCTTACGCCGCCTTGTGAGCAGGATTTAACGGCGGTTTGGAAATATTTGATAAAGGGAATCATCCCCGTGTGGAAGGCTTCTCCTCCACGAATTGGTGAACCTAGCGCTCGGATACGGCCGATATTCACCCCGATACCTGCCCGTTGTGAGACATATTTCACAATAGAGGAGGCAGTGGCGTTGATGGAGTCTAAGGAGTCACCACACTCAATCAATACGCAAGAGCTGAATTGGCGAGTCGGGGTACGCACCCCAGACATAATCGGGGTGGGGAGAGAAAGTTTGAACCCTGAAGCCGCATCGTAGAATTTTTTGATGATGTCTAGTCGGGTCTCTTGGGGGTAGTGTGCGAAGAGACACATTGGAATCAGCATATAGATGAACTGAGGACTTTCGTAGATTTCGCCTGTCACGCGGTTTTGAACGAGGTATTTGCCTTCTAGCTGTTTGACCGCAGCAAAGCTAAAGTTGAGGTCTCGGCTGTGGTCAATATAGTGGTTGAGCAGGTCAAGCTCTTCTTTGGTGTAGTCGGCAATAATCTGTTTGTCATATAGCCCTTTGTCCACCATTTTATGGATATGGTCGTGAAGGGTGGGGGGGAGGAAGCTGCCAAAGGCTTTTTTTCTTAGGTGGAAAATCGCTAAACGTGCAGCCAGATATTGGTAGTCAGGCGCCTCTTCGGAAATGAGATCGGCAGCAGATTTAATGATGGTTTCATGAATATCTGAGGTGGTCATGCCATCAAAGAACTGGATATGAGAGCGCAATTCCACTTCTGAGACGGATACGTTTTCCAGCCCTTCTGCCGCCCATGAGATCACACGGTGGATTTTTTCAAGGTCTAAAGGTTCGGTGTTTCCATTGCGTTTGGTGACTTGGATGTTCTGTTGAGACATGGTCTTGACTACCCTGTGAATAACTTTAAATAGCGTGAAAAATTTACATTCATGTGTCTTTTGCTGATTGAGTTAATAAATCAATGGCTTAAGCAAAAAACGCTCGATTTTGGTTTAAATTCTAAATTTATTTTATTGTGCTTAAGGCGCGAAAGGACACAATATATAGTTGAATGGGATTTAAAAGAACGCAAAATATAGTGGATTTTGTTGGTTTATGCAATAGTTAAAATTGGCACCTTTTCCGTGTTAAGTATGATGAAAAAGGGTGTGGAAAAGTGGCTTGCTGCGTCTGTTTTAAAGTGTGTCAGCCTGTGGATAACTTTGTGAAAATGACAGGATTGAAATAAGAAAAAAATTGAAAAAAGTTTCGATTGAACGATTAAGTTTTTTTATCGGTTCGAGAAAGGCTGAATGTTTGTAAAATTGCTTTATAGCCAGATTGGTAGTTTGGATATTTAAATGTAAACCCCGTGGACTTGAGCTTTTGGTTGCTCAGTCGTTTATTGCTTCGCAATTGGCGTGAGTTTTCTGTGGGTTCTTGATGTTCTAGTTCATCAACATTGAGCCGTTCGGCTAGCCAGTCAATGATTTCGCAAGTAGGGGAAGGCTGATCATCTACTGCAATATACAGAGAGTCAAGGGGGTAACCTTGCTCGGCAAGTTGCATCAGATGGGCAAGTGCATTGATTGCATCTTCCGTATGAATCCGGTTGCTATAGATCCCTTCCATGCAGTGTGCTTTTCCTGATTTGACTAGGTCAATTAAGTGGGTGCGTCCTGGGCCATAGAGGCCGCCGAATCGAACTATGGTGGTTGGAAGAGCGACTTCGTTGAGTAAAGCTTCCCCTTGTAATAAGCGGCGAGCTGAAAAATTGCTATCAGAAGTGGGGCTATCTTCTGTCACCCATTCACCCTCACTTTGTCCAAACACGGAGGTGCTGGAAGTAAAAAAGAGGTGTTTGGGTGGTTGGTTGGAAAGTGCATTAAGCAGGTTTTTAAGTCCTAAAACATAGGCTTGATAGTAGTTTGCGTCCTGATATTTCCCCGCAGAGGCGGTATAGAAGACATAATCATAAGACTCTGAAAGAGTTAGAGGCTGTGTCAGATCGTGGGCGAGAGTGGTAAACTCTGATGGAATGGCTTCAGCATTGCGTCTTAAAGCTGTGACACTATGTCCCTGTTTGACAAGAACTTTCCCTAAGCGACATCCAATGTCTCCACACCCTGCAATTAAAACTTTTGCCATCTGCTCCGCTTCCAAAAGTAAAAAGAGTATTTCGATTTTAGCGGATTTCGATGAAAAGGGTATGACAAAAGTTAAGAGAGTTTTATTCAGATATTAAAAAACCCGCCGAAGCGGGTTTGATAAGCATTTAATCAATAGGATTGATTAGAAGTCATAGCGAACCGAAACGGTATAGCCGATTTGGCTGTGTTTGGTTGTGCTGGTGCTTGGAATACCAGCTTGCTTACCTGTGTAATCGGTAAAGAAGGCTGAAGATACGGCCGAAGTGTCCACAGAGGTTTTATTTTCTGAAGCCATTACGACGGCAGCATCAATGGAAACGGTTTTGCTTAAGCTGTAGCCGCCACCAAATGTGATGTGGCTTTCAACTGTTGCAGGGAAGAATAGGTTATTAAACATATTCGTTGCACCATTGGCATAAGCTTGCATTTGAGCTGCTTGAGTATTGGCCGCTGGTGTATTGTTTAGGTCTTTAATAGGGTTGTCTGCTTTGTTATATCCAGCTCCTAACCAGAAGCCTTTACCTTGATATTTAGCTCCTAAAGCAATAACAGTTTGGTCATCCCACTTAAAGTCTTTATAGCCTTTTGCTTCTGACCATTTGATCTGTTTGTAATCACCCGTTAAAGTAATTTTGCCCATTTTATAAGCTAACCCAAGGGATAATTCTGCAGGTTGTTCTAGATTGTCAGAGAAGTTGAGACCAAAAGCTTTACCCGCTGTAGAGATTTGACCTTTATATTTCATATCAATAGCTGATTGATAGGCTAGACCAACAGTCAAGTTACCCATATCCATATAGGCACCAGCATTATATCCCCAGCCAAGATCAGAGGTGACACCCGAACCAACGGTTTGCATCAGTGGACTATTAGGTTGAGGTTGACCATTTGAACCAACAGTCATAGGAAAGGTTGTGACTGAGCCAGCAGGGGTATTAGCATTACCATTTTGTCGGCCAGTAGTCGGTGTGCCTGTGGTAGAAGTGAGGTAAACGGGCTGACCATTTGGATCTGTTGCAGAAGTTTGCCCATCATGAACTTGGCTACGGAAATTAATATCTAGGGCGCCATACTGAAGAACAGGGGCGAAACCAAAGCCGAAGTTTTTAGTCTTGTATGAAAGTGAAGGAGCAAATTTCATAATCTGAAGGTTAGATTGGGCGTTAAATAGATCGTTATAGTCTGAATAATCTACCCCCATCCCTGCTGAACCAAACATCCCAATACCAAATGACAGGTTATCTGAAATGGGGTTAACAATTGAGACCTCTGGAATGACATTGGTGTCAGCAGCACTATCATGCATAACCACACTGTTATTAACAGGTGGATTAGGGACAGAACCACTTTGTAAATATCCCCCCATATTGCTATTAAGGTTGCTTTGGATGTTAGAACCAGATTTTACAGAAGGCTTAAATAGCGTGCCACCAAAAGAAATCTCATTGCCTTTAGCTTTGGCAAGTAGGGCTGGGTTGGCAAGGGCGTTTTCTGAGCCGTAGAAGGCGGCAACACCTGTTCCGCCGAGTGCGCGAGATTGGGCACCTAGACCAATTAGGTTGTCGCCATTGGTTGCCATTGCTGGTGTGGCTGCAATCATAGATGCCGTGATGGCTAATGCAATTCTAGTTTTCTTCATTGTTTGTTCTCTCTTGTTTTTCAATTAAGTTAGCGAAAAAGGTTTCGCTTTAAGCTCGAGTGATACTATGCCGGATTTATTTTGCTTTGACTAATCAAAAAAATTTTGTGGGCAATTAGCGTGGCTAATTTAAAGTTAGGGATGAAGGGGTAATAGTGTAATCAATTGATTTTTAAATAAAATTTAGACTTATTTGTCTATAAGATATGTTTATATCTAAAAAGATTTTATAAAAAAAATTTTGAATGTGCAGGAGAGCTATTTTGCTAGCTAATAAAAAAGCCGCCCTAAAATTTTAGGACGGCTTTGAGTTGCGTATGCTAAATGGTGTGGAGGCTTAGAAGTCGCCGGCAGCACCTTTTTCTAGCATTTCCCAGATGGTGTTACGGACTTTCATTGCTGCTTCTTTTAGATCTGGTGGAAGCTTTTTACCCATTTTGACCATCATATCCATGTTCATAGAGTAAAGGGTCAGTTTTTCTTTGCCTGTTTTAGGATCTTTTTTACCAACGATGGTCACACGACAAGGTAAGAATCCACCCATGGCAGGTGAGAAGTCTAGCATTTTTCGAGCGGTTTCTGGGTTACAGAAAGACATGACATAAACAGTATCAGACTTGATGCCACGAGCTTGAAGCTCTTTAGAGAGAGGCAGTTCTCCGACATTTTTGATGTTGTTGTTGGTTCCCACCGAGTTGATGGCATCAATCACATCTTCTAGCTCAACACCGTCTTCAACAGGCTTTTCCCACATGGTGGCGTAGGCGATGTCTCCTTCGCTTTTTACCCAGCGATCCCAGACTTGGTTAAAGGTGTCCCATGCGCCATCTTCAAGGTTTTGTGAGGCTTTAATGGTGCCACATCCTGATAGGGTGGCGATTGCACCAGCGACCAGCGCAGCTTTTGCAAGCGTAATGAGTTTCATAATTGATATGCTCCGTTTTGGTTTTTATTTGAGGGCGATCCCTCTCGTATCAAGAAAGAAGGTTATCGCTTTATTCCCTAAAATGGAAATTAAATTTTTTGAGTGCTGATAACTTTATTTTATGAGGATAAGAGGTTACTAATATTATTTTATGCTGAAGCGTAACTACTCAGCTCACCCCTGAAATCCGCCACTTTTGCGTTGGAAAATGGTCATTTACGACTTGTAAACTCACATTTTCCGCCTTAAATTGACGAATTTCAGGGGCAATCTGAGCAGTTACGGTGTCAACTGAAAGTTATACTAAAGCCTAGTTTTTCTAGTAGTGGGATGGGCTGGTCACTTTGAATACGGTGTTGATGCCATTCTCTGCGAATGGGGTAGTGACGGCGGTAGTCCTCAAAGGCTTGGTGGGTGGCTGCTATTTGGTGGTTGCGAATGGCTTGGTCGTCTTTTTCAATTGGATAAGCGCCATGGAGAGCTTGATAAATTTGTGCTTGTAAAGGGAGGGTGTGATCAATCTGAATCGATTGAGGAGGTGAGGGGAGCAGTTGCTTCCATTCTTGCCTTTCAGGTTGTTGCCAAAATTGGCAGAGTGCTTGATAGACCATTTCACTGCCTGCTACTTTAGCTTCCAAACTATGGCCGGCAATATGGGGAGTGGCAATATCGGCTTTTTGGTAGAGTTCAGCGTCAATATAGGGTTCATTTTCCCAGCAGTCAATGACATTGGCGAAGGTGTTAGCGTGCATCCATGCGTTTTCATCGATAATGCCACCTCTGGCGGCATTGATGAGTATTTGATGTGGCTTGAGTTGTGAGAGGTGTTGGGCATTGATGAGGTGGCGGGTGGGGTGTTTACCCGTAAAAGTCAATGGCGTGTGGACGGTAATGATGTCAGCTTGCAGTGCCTCTTCAAGTGAAACAAAGTTTTGATTGCCCTCTTTTTCTTGACGAGGGGGGTCATTGAGGAGTGTTTTCCAGCCAAGAATTTCGGCTTTTTGCTGTACTAATTTGCCAACATGACCCACGCCAATAATCCCAATGGTGGGCAGGACTGGGGATTTTAGCAAATTCAGGTTTTTTTGCTGGGCGATGTGAAAGAGAGCGGTGAATATGTATTCAGCGACGGAGTTGGCGTTGCAGCCTTGGGCAGAATAGAAATGAATGTCTTTCTGTTTTAAATAGGTTTGGTCAATGTGGTCTAGTCCTACTACGGTACTACCGACAAATTGGACAGGGGTATGATCTAGCAGTTGGGCATTGATTTGGGTACGAGAGCGGATAATGAGGGCATCGACATTTTTAAGGTGTTGGTTTTGAATGTCTCGTCCTGGCATTAAGGTAACTTTGCCTAGGGATGAGAAGATGGCTTCGGCATAAGGGACGGCATCATCGATTAGAATATGTTTCATTATGACTATATGACTATTTATTTTGCTAAAAATTTAAGGATAGAGCAGTGCAGCAAAAATCACAAGTACAAATGATTGATGGCGTGGTCGGGAAGCTTGAGGTGCGAGCTTCTGGATTGTCGGAGAATAAAAAAGGGTTGGCCGTGATTTGTCATCCGCATACGCTATATGGTGGCACCATGGATAATAAAGTGGTGGTGACGGTGGAGAAGGCGTTGCAGCAACAGGGATTTGCGACCGTTTGTTTCAATTTTCGAGGCGCTGGGAAAAGCGAGGGAGCCTATGATGAGGGTAAAGGCGAGCAGGCAGATCTGGCAGTGGTGGTGACTTGGGCGAAAGAGCAGATGGACGAGACCGCACACTTATTATTAGCAGGATTTTCATTTGGCAGTTTTGTCGCCACACAAGCGCATGAAGATTTACAAGCGGATGCTTTGTTATTGGTGGCTCCGCCTGTCAGTTTATATGATTTTTCACCTTTACAGCCCAAAGTGCCTTGGCATGTGATTCAGGGCGGGGAAGATGAAGTGATTGAAGCACAGGCGGTTTTGGATTGGGTGAGAAAACAACCGAATCAGCCTGACCTTTATTGGCGAGGACAGGCGAGTCACTTTTTTCATCGACAACTGGTATGGTTACGAGGGGTGGTCTCGGTTGCTGTGAACGATTTTCATTGAAGGGTTTACATATTAGAAAATTCTTATATAATTCCGCCATATTAGAATTTTCTTATATGCTTATAAGTTTGAGTTATCAAAGAGATTTAGGCATGATTAACCATTTAATGGGGTGTTGAAATGAAAGTAAAACCGTTAGTGGTGGCATTGCTGGGTGCTTTGCCAATGTTTGTTTCGCCAGTACAGGCAGAGACATTGGATTTTAAGGGCTGTGTCAATGCGACATTAAATAATAATCCAAACATGGCGGTCAGCGATGCCCGTATTGCTCAAGCCGAGCATGCCTTGCAGGCGGCGAAAGCCAGCAGAATGCCGCAGATCATTGCCTCGGTGACGGTGGCTCGTTCGGATAATGCTTTAAATGTGTTTGGCATGAAATTGCAGCAACGGCAAGCGAGTTTGGGTGATTTTGGGTTTGATAATAATGTGGCAGCGCAGTTTGGTGCAGGGAACTATGGTACTGAACCTCATGACTTGAACTATCCAGGCTCCCATAATGATTTAAATACGCGTTTAGAAATCCGTTTGCCAGTCTGGAATGGCGGCAAAATTTCGGCTTATCAAGACCAAGCCAAGGCGATGGTGTTGGCAGCCAAGCAGGGGGATGCTGCAACTCAGCAATATTTGATTTTTAATGTCTATCAGGCATATGAAGGGGTGCATACGGCACGGGCTTATATTGCGGTAGCGAAAAAAGCACTGGAAGCGGCAGATGCTTATGTGAAAACCACGCAGAACTTGGTTGAGCAGGGTGTGGTGGTACGAAGTGAGCTGTTAAATGCCAAGGTTCATCGTGCCGAGGCAATGACCGCTTTAGAAAAGGCGAAGTCCCAAGAACAGATCGCTTTGGATAGCTTGAAGATGTTAATGAATCGTCAAGATATGACAAGCTTGGATGTTGGGGAACGAATTGCGATGACACTGCCTTATGAAGAGGTGGATGAGTTGGTTGATGTGGCTTTGGAAAATAATCCAGAGTTAGCAGCGATGGAGAAGCAGACAGTGTCTAAACAAGCCGCTGTGCGAGCTGAAAAAGCAGCGCTCTATCCCAGCTTTAATGTGATGGCAAGAAATGACTGGAACAGTGATTCTCTCTCATTGGGCGAAAGCGCTTATACCGTTGCTGGAGTGGCTGAATGGAAGCTGACCGATTTTGGGGTGACTTCTAATACGGTGGACAGAGTGCAAGCCGCTGCCAATGAGCAGAAGGCGAAGTTGCAGTCTAAACGCAATGAAGTTCGCTTAAAGGTATTGACCGCTTGGCGTAATCTTAAAGTGGCACAGAAACAGCAAAATATGAACCGTGTAGCTGTGGCACAAGCCGAAGAGGCGCAACGCTTGATTATGAAGCGCTATAAAAATGGGGTGTCCACTATGACTGAAGTGCTGGCGACTCAAGCACAGTTGGATAAGGCGCGTGCGGACTTGGTTAAGTCGGATTATGAAGTGAATGTACAGAGAGCGCAATTACGCTTGCTCACCGGAACAATGAGTTTGGCATCATTAAAAGTTATTAAATAAAGGGTTAGAATCATGCAGTTAAAAAAAGTAAGCAGTTGGGTATTGGTGGTCTCAGCGTTGTTCGTGGCTGCGGGCTGTGAGCAGAAGTCGGAGCAAGCGAAAGAGACGACGGTAGGCAATCAAGCTAAGCCACAAGTCATTGAGGCGCATGTGGCAGAAGTGAGTCTGGGATCTATTCCCATGACCGTGGTCGTACCTGGAGCCGTGGTGCCAGATCAAAAGGCGAAGATTGCCTCTCGTCTAATGGGGTATATCAAAGAGATCAATGTTAAAGTCGGGCAGAAGGTTAAAGCAGGGCAGCTACTCTTTACCATTGATCCAACGGATATTAAGTCAAAAATCACACAGGCAGAAGCAGCTTATCAGCAGGCCAAAGCGGCTTTTGAGGATGCAAAACTGGATTATGAACGCTTTACTAAACTGTACAAAGAGGATTCCGTTTCTAAACAGCAGTATGACAAGATCCGTTTGCAATATAGTGTGGCACAAGAAAATTTAGCAGCGGCAGTCTCTGGGTTGCAGCAAGCCAAGTCTCAATTGAAGTACGCCCATGTGAAAGCCCCCTTTGATGGTGTGGTGGTGAAGAAGTTGGCTTCGGCAGGGGATTTGGCGGCGCCTGGGCATCCTATTTTGGTGTTGGAGAATTTGAGCTCTTTGAGTGTGCAGACGCAAGTCTCTAATGATTTATTTGCCTCTTTGCATATCGGTGATAAGGCAATTGTGGAAATTGAAGGACGGGATAAGCCTGAAGTGGGCACAATCTATGCACTCGTGAGTGCGGCTGACCCTAAAACACGGACGCATACCGTCAAGTTGAGCCTGAAAAATGTGAAGAATGTGAATTCTGGGACTTTTGCGCGAGTCATCTTTAATAAGGGCAATCGTCAAGCAATTGTGGTACCTCACTCAGCAATTGTCAATCGCTCAGGGATTCAAGGGGTATTCGTATTAGATGACACCAATCATGCGTACTTCCGGATGGTGCGTCCTGGTATGAGCATTGGGCCTTTGGTGGAAATTCAAGCAGGGCTAAGCTTGGGCGAGCGCATTGTTGTGGATCATAATCAGAGTCTGTTGAATGGGGATCTGGTTAAGCCACTTCCTGTCTCGAATGCAGCCGCTAAATAATTGAGGTGTGTTGAGATGTCAGCAAATCAGACAGAAAATCAGGAAAGCAAATTGAATATTGCGGGCAAGATTGCTCAGGCATTTATTCACTCTAAAATCACGATGATGATTGTGATTGCCATCACGCTCGCTGGGGTGTTGGCCTATATGGTGACACCAAGAGAATATAATCCACAAATCGTGGTGCCAGCGGCGAATATTATTGTGCCAAAAGGGGGAGCAACGCCAACCGAAGTAGAAAATATGGTGGTCAAGCCGCTTGAGTCGATTATGAATGCCTTGCCAGGGGTGGATCACACTTTCGGTTATGCGTCGAATGACTTTGGCGTGGTGACGGTACAGTTTAAGGTGGGTGAAGACCAGATCAATAGCTTGGTGAAATTGTATAACCAGGTGATGCAGAATATGGACAAAATGCCGCCCGAAACTCAGCAACCGATTATTCGTCCAATCAATGTAGATGATGTGCCGATTCTCACCTTGGCGGTCACTTCAGATAAGCTCAGTCCAATGGCGTTGCGAGATGTCTCATTAAAGTTGGTTGAGAATCTGCGTAATGTTCCAGGCGTCTCCTTTACTAAAGTGGTGGGTGGACAGAAGCGAGCGATCAATGTTTGGTTGGATGCTCAAAAAATTGCCCCCACAGGTTTGACACTGGATCAAATCAGCAAGATGTTGAAGGGCAGTAATGTTTCTCTGCCAGTTGGCTCTTTGGTGAATAACAATAAAGAGCATTTGGTACGGGTGAATGGCTTCTTGGGCAGTGCAAAAGAGGTGGGTGAAATCGTGATTGGCATTGTCAATGGTCGTCCGATTTACCTTAAAGACATTGCACGAGTCGAAGATGGCCCGCTTGAAGAGGAAAAATATACCCGTATCGGTTTTGGCCCCAATGGCGCGATTCACACCAAAGGGGAACAGCCAGCGGTAACTATTACCATTGCCAAAAAACCAGGCACCAATGCGGTGACGGTGGCCAATGCCGTCTTGGAAAAAATCGATTTCTTGAAAAAGGCGGTCTTGCCTGCGGATGTGCAGATTGCTTTGACCCGTAATGACGGGGAAAAAGCAAATGCAGCGGTGAACTTATTGATGGAGCACTTGGGGATTGCGGTCGGTTCGGTCATTGTAATTCTGGTGCTGTTCTTAGGTTGGCGTGAAGCGGGTATTGTGACGCTCACTGTGCCATTGATTTTATTTGTGGTGCTGTTTGTCGGCTATGTCTCTGGGCAAACCATTAACCGTATTACACTTTTTGCTTTGATTTTGTCACTCGGTCTGCTGGTGGATGCAGCGATTGTGGTGATTGAAAATATTCACCGTCACATTCATGAGGGGTTTGACCCTAAACAGTTTGATAAGGTGTTGATTCAAGCAACTAATGAGATTGGAAATCCGACCAATGTGGCAACGCTAGCGGTGATTTTGGCTTTCATCCCCATGCTATTTGTGACGGGTATGATGGGGCCGTTTATGGCACCGATTCCATTTAATGTGCCTGTGGCGATGATCGCCTCTTTGGTGATTGCTTATATGTTAGTGCCTTATCTCTCCTATCGTCTGCTCGGTAAAAAAGCGATTAAGGAGATGCAGGAACGGGAGAGCTTGGAAGAGCTACATCCACACAAAGAAGACTGGATGCAGAAGCTCTATGTGAAGTCGATTACGCCTTTGCTAGAAAGTAAATTTAAAGGTTCAATCTTTATGTATAGCGTACTGGGCTTGCTATTCGTGGCATTGGCTCAGCCCGCACTGCAGTTCTTGCGTTCCGATGGCATGAATAACCCCTTACATCCACTCGGTGTGGAAGTGAAGATGTTGCCTTATGACAATACCAGTACATTCTTGGTACAGGTGGATATGCCTGAAGGCACGGCTGTTGAAGCGACTGATCAGGTGGCAACTGAGGTGAATAAGATTCTAAAAAACACACCTTTTGTGACCAATTACAGCACCTTCTTAGGGACGCACGCCCCCATTGATTTTGCAGCACTGGTGCGTGGCGACATGATTAAAGAGGGGTCGAATTTAGCACAGATTCGGGTCAACTTGGTCTCTAAGCATGAGCGGGATCTCTCTTCTCACCAAATCGTCAGTGAGCTCAATGAAAAGCTGGATGCGGTGCGTAAGAGCTTCCCAGATGCGAAGATTAAGTTATATGAAACCCCTCCTGGGCCGCCTGTGACTAATCAAATTTTGGCAGAACTCTATGGGCCAAACTATGAAACCTTGCGCAAAGCGGCGAAAGAGGTGGATGCGAAGTTTGAGAAAATCTACGGTATGATCAATGTCGATGACTCAGTCACCGATGACATGAAGAGTTATCAGATCAATATCGACCGTGTTGAAGCCAATTTGCTAGGTGTGGTGCCTGCAGAAGTTGGCAAGATGTTGAGAGACTATATTAACGGTTTTAAACTCGGTTATATGCACTTGGATAATGCCCGTGAGCCTGTCAATATCGTGGTACGGCTGCCAAAAGCAGAAAGAACGGTGCCTGAGCAGTTGATGTCACTGCGTGTTCAGTCTCGTTCAGGAGCCTCTGTGCCATTGGCATCGATTGCTTCGATTAAAGAGGTGGTGCATGCCAAACCCATTGTTGATCGTGATCAGCATAAGACGGTCATGGTTGGAGGTGAACTGTTGAAGTCTAGCCCTGTTTATGCGGTGCTGTCATTGGATAAAATGCTTGATGGTGTGAAGTTGCCTGAAAGTGGGGTGACCTTCCATACGGCCAACTTAGGTTTTGTGGAAGCCCAGCCGAAGGATGTGATGGATTACACCTTGCTTTGGGGCGGTGAGATGCGTCTGACCTTGGATGTCTTCCGTGATATGGGGAGTGCATTCATTGTGGCGCTAGTCTTTATCTATCTGATTTTGGTTGGATACTATAAGTCCTTTATGATGCCTGTCATCGTAATGGGGGCGATTCCACTAACCATGATTGGGGTGTTCCCAGGTCACTGGCTGACACATCAAGCCTTCACCGCTACTTCCATGATTGGGGTGATTGCCTTGGCGGGAATTGTGGTGCGAAACTCACTGCTATTGATTGACTTTATCTTGGCCTACCGTGCAGAAGGTCGGCCTTTGAAAGAAGCGGTGATTGAAGCAGGAAAAGTGCGTTTCCGCCCAATTCTGTTGACCGCTTTGGCGATTATCTTCGGTTCAATGATTATGATAACCGACCCCGTATTCGGTGGTTTGGCCGTCTCCTTAATCTTTGGAACCTTGTCGTCAACTCTATTAACGCTTTTGGTCATTCCACTGCTCTACTTCATCTGGCAGTACTACCAACTGCCCAAAGAAGAGCGACCAGCGATTAAATAAATCGCACATGATGAAAACCAAGAAACGGAGCCTCGGCTCCGTTTTTTATTTCATGGTTGCACGGTATTCATGCATGTATAATGTTGCTTTATGATAGTTTCATTTGGTAATCGGACAACATCTGATTTATTTCATGGCGTTTCAAGTCGTCGGACTCGGCAGATACCTCATCAAATTAAAGAGGTGGCATTGTATAAACTGGATTTGCTCAATGCGGCACAATCCTTAGATGATTTACGCTCCCCGCCTGGGAATCGACTTGAGTCGTTAAGAGGTGAACTGAGTGACTTTTATAGTATTCGTATTAACAAGCAGTGGCGTATTATATTTAGATGGTCAGGCTCAGGCGTATACGATGTTGAGATTGTAGATTATCATTAAAGCGAAGGAGAATATATGATTCCACAGAGTCGAACAGCAACGCATCCAGGTGTGATTCTGCTTAAAGAGTTTCTTGAGCCTTTAGGCCTTTCACAAAAGGCGTTGGCTGAGCATATTGGGATTCCCGTTCAACGAGTGAATGAAATTGTACGGGGAAAAAGGGGTATTTCGCCTGAAACGGCATGGCTTTTTTCAGAAGCCCTCAATACTTCACCTGAATTTTGGTTAAGCTTGCAGGCGAATTATGATTTATCTCGGCACAAGCCGACTCAGCATGTGACGCCTTTGGTGTTATCAGCAGTATAGGGTGATACTGGGTTTGGATCAATGGATTGAAAAATTTGAACGAAGCTTAGCGAGCGGGCGTTATTCTGAGCATACGCTGGCGGCTTATCGGCGGGATTTAACGGCTTTTTCGGACTTTTTTGTGCAAGCTTTTGCTGAACGGCAAGGGGGTTGGTATGGATCTCAAAGAGGGCAGAAGCTTTTAGGACTGCTATCTGAATCAGAGCGTCAAGTTTTGGAACAAGGTGAAGCAGGGTGTGTGCCTTGGGAGGTCGTGCCCTCTCAAGCCATTCAGGATTTTTTGGC
>Ga0256829_1002291_pt1 | contig 14423 bp, 18 predicted proteins | sample 131447metaG_FD_185979 | JGI IMG/M metagenome (GOLD analysis project Ga0256829, IMG submission 185979) | Hydrothermal vent microbial communities from Lau Basin, Pacific Ocean - 131-447 | ecosystem: Environmental > Aquatic > Marine > Hydrothermal vents | place: Pacific Ocean: Lau Basin | collected...
GATGGCGCGCACCTGGTTGGTGGCGCGGCCGTCGATACGCGGGTTGCCGGCGATGATGGAGCGGCGCACGACGCGCTTCTCCAGATTCTTCATGGCGGAGGAGACATCGTTAGAGGAGAACTCGCCCGGCGCCTCTTCTGTGCCGGCGAAGCGCTCCTGCGCGGCAGTACGCAGCGCTTCGAGTTTGCCGGAGCGCTCGGATTTATCGGCGATGGCGTAGGCGTCGCGCACATCGGCCTCAAAGGCGGCATCGACGGCGGCTTGCACCTCTTCACTGCCGGCTAGGGCAACTTCGATCTTCTCTTTGCCGGCGATTTTGACCAGCTCTTCGATCGCGTCGAGCACCGGCTGATACCCCTCCTGACCGAAGATAATCGCATCGATCATCTGCTCTTCAGAGAGCTCCTTGGCCTCGGATTCGATCATCAGCACTGCATCGCGGGTGCCGGCGACGATCAGGTCGAGCTCGGAGTTTTCCAGCTGCTGGTAGGTCGGGTTGAGGACAAATTCACCATCGATCAGGCCAACGCGGGAGGCGGCAATCGGCTCGGCGAAGGGGATGTCGGAGATCGCCAGTGCAGCGGAGACGCCGTTGATGGCGACAATGTCCGGATTGGTGCTGTCATCGGCTGACATGACGGTGGCGATGACTTGTGTTTCGTGGAAGTAGCCCTTCGGGAAGAGCGGACGGATCGGGCGGTCGATCAGGCGGGAGGTGAGGGTCTCCTTCTCGGAAGGCCGCCCTTCACGCTTGATGAAGCCGCCGAGAAAACGGCCGGCAGCGTAGGTTTTTTCCTGATAGTGGACGGTGAGTGGCATAAAATCGACGCCCTGCAGCGGCTGTTTGGCTGCGGTGGCGGCGACATGGACGACAACGTCGCCAACCTGTGCCAGCACTGAGCCGCCAGCCTGACGGGCAACACGGCCGGTTTCAAATGAGATGGTGCGGCCGCCAATTTCGGCCTGCGTGGTTTTTACTTCAAACATAATTACGTTCCTTTTAGTTGTTCATGTGCCGGATGGCTGACTGGCGTAGCAGTCGTGTGTGCGATGCGATCAAAACAGAAACGGACTTTCCTTGCGAAAAGTCCGATCCCGTTCAATTTACAGTGTGGTTGGAGCCGCCTGACTCAAGTTTAGCGACGCAGACCCAAGCTATCGATCAGGGTGCGATAGCGCCCGAAATCCTTTTTCTTCAGATAGGCGAGTAGATTACGACGACGCCCGACCATCTTGAGCAGGCCGCGACGGGAGTGGTGATCTTTATGATTCGCTTTGAAATGGTCTGCAGAGAGACGGTTGATGCGCTCGGTCAGCAGGGCAACCTGCACTTCCGGAGAGCCTGTGTCGCCTTCGCTGCGACGATATTTTTCAATGATTGTATTCTTTTCTTCCAGCGCCAAAGCCATGAACGTTGATACCTCTTAATTTCTTTCCTGTTTATAGGGCGGCGAACATTAGCGACAGCATCTGTGTCATGCAAACACTATTTTCCTAGAGCTCTTGAGTAACAAAATGGTGAGTCTACCATTTTATTACTCAATCGTTGGGTGTTCGGAACGCGACCTGAGTCGCTATTCAGCTCATCGTGGGCGGTCTGAATAGTTCCAGCATGTCACTGCATAGCGACTCACCTCAGAATTGATAGTCGGCCAAGAGGTAGGCGAATTGGGCGCGGTCGGCGTGGCCGCCGTTGCGTTCTGTGACTGCTGCACCGGGGGTGAATATACCGTAAAAACCGACCAGTTTGAGCCCTTGCACTGCGGCGACTTTATAGACCAATTTTAGGTCGATTTCGTTGCCCGCGCGGGTATGGGTGTAGGTGGGTGCGCCCGGAAACAGGGCGCCGGTGCCGACGACATTCAGCCAATCGCCTGTCGCCTTATCCAGCGACAAGAAGTGAACATTCCCGATCAGTGTCAGCGCCGGCCATGGCGTGGTTTTCACAGAGAGGCGGAGATCGCGCATGTTGGCCCACGAAAAGAGATCCATTTCGCCGTAATGCATGTGGTTGGTATGAAACGGAAAGACGAAATCTTTGTGGGTGGCGGGGTCAGACTTGCTATCCCCCGGGCTATAATCGTATTCAATGCCCAGCCGGGTTTTCCATGCATCCAATGAATAACCGGCTTTTACGGCATAGGCGGATGCACGTTGAGAAATATTGTTTGCCCAGCTGCCCGTCTGGAATACCGCCTCGGCCGTGGCATCGAAGCCGTGGCGTTTGCCGAACAGGCGGGTGCCGAATGTGTTGATGTTGCGCCCCTTGCCGACGGCGGCGTGCTGATTGTGCTGCCAGTTGATCAGGTAGCCATCGATGCCGCTCTGTTTGGCGACGGTGTAGGTGCCATAGACGCCGATGAGGCGGCGATCCTCCCAAGTGACCAGGGATTTGCCGTTCGGGTTCGCCGCGTTTGGAGTCATGGCGGCAATGTCTGCCGGATGCACAGCGAACAGATCCAGTTTCGCCTTGCCGGATGTGTACATGCCCTTGATGCCATCAAATGTGCGTGCGACATCTTTCCAGCCCAGATGCCCCAATAAGCGCTGATCGCCATAGACCAGCTGCTGCCGCCCCAGCCGGACTTTGAATGCGCCGGCATCATACTGCAGATAGGCCTGCAACAGATCTGCCTGGGTGAGGTTTTGCGCGCCGCTGGTCGTATGGTTCTTGATGATCACCGCCTGCGGCTGGAACAAAAGCGTGAGGCCATGGCCGAAATCGCCTTTCATCTTAAGGTAGAGTCTCGAATCAAACTCCCAGTGGTTGTTGTTGACGGCCGAATTGAAATTGTAGTTGTCGAATGACTGATATCGTTCGCGGAGATCTGCAGATGTGCTCCAGGTGGCCGCTTGCGCTTGTGACGTGGCGATGACTGCAACCAATGAGAGCCATACGCATGGATGGGTTTTGTGCTTCAGTTTGTGTTGCATCATGTCACTGTGTTGCATCATATCACCGATTTTTGTATGGATTTCTATATCGAACTGCCACGCGTTTTCTGAGCATGCTTGGGGCGAAAAACATTGCACTGCGCTGCGTCCGTCAGCAAATATGGTCCGCCAATCAGATCAATGCAATAGGGCACGGCGGGAAAGACGGCGTTGAGGCAGTCGTCGATGGCGGAGGGTTTGCCGGGTAGGTTGATGATCAGCGTGCGGCCACGAATGCCCGCTGTCTGGCGCGACAAAATGGCGGTCGGCACAAATTTGAGTGACTCCTGCCGCATCAGCTCGCCAAAGCCCGGCATCATTTTTTCGCATACGGCCTCTGTCGCTTCCGGCGTCACATCCCGTATGGCAGGGCCGGTGCCGCCGGTGGTGACAATCAGACAACAGCCCGCATCATCCGCCAATGTTTTCAGTGTCGATTCGATGCCGGCCTGATCATCGGGGATGATGCGCGTGATCGCCGTCCATTCGGATGTCAGGACACGTTCAAACCACGCTACCATCGCAGGACCGCCCAAGTCCTCATATTCACCCCGGCTGGCGCGATCTGATACCGTCACAAATCCAATGGTTGCCTTCATTCGTTCTTTTCCCTCCGTTTCCCCTTCATCCATTCACCCTGCCGGCAGGGCAGTTGCGCCTCAAAAATGCCACGACCTCATGACATCAACGGCGTGAACAGAGCCTGCATATCATCCATCGTGATCACCAGCTCATCTTTTTTCTCACCCTGCTGGTAAACGGCATCCGCTAACGCTTTTTTCTTCTCCTGCATGGCGATGATTTTTTCTTCCACGCTATTTTCCACCACCAGTTTATACACAAACACGGCTTTGTCCTGGCCAATGCGGTGTGTCCGGTCGGTAGCCTGATTCTCCGCCGCAGGGTTCCACCAGGGATCGTAGTGAATCACGGTGTCGGCTTCCGTTAAATTCAGACCGACACCGCCCGCCTTCAGACTGATCAGGAAGAGATCAGCTTTGCCCTGTTTGAAGATGTCAATGGCTTGATCCCGTTTGCGCGTTTGCCCGGTCAGTTTGGTATAGCTGATGTGTCGATCCTGTATTTCCTGCTCAATCAAGGAGAGCATCTTTGTGAATTGCGAAAAGATCAATATCCGCCGCCCCTCTTCCAGCATTTTCGGCAGCATCTCCATCAACATATCCAGCTTGGCGGACTCCCGGACTTGTTGCGCCTTCTTCAGGGATAGAATACGCGGATCACAACAGACTTGGCGCAGCTTCAGCAAAGCATCGAGAATGGTGATATGGCTCCTTGCCAAGCCTTTGGTGGCAATGGTTTTGCGTACCTTCTCTTCCATTGCGATGCGAATGCTTTCGTAGAGGGCGGCCTGTTGTTTGCCCAGACTGACCGTGCGCGTGATTTCTGTTTTTTCCGGTAGCTCAGCGACCACGTCACCCTTACTGCGGCGCAACATAAACGGCTTCACGCGCTCAACCAAACGCTGCTGAAGCTCGCTATCTCCGCGGTTCTCGATCGGTTTGCGGAAAAAGCTGTTGAACTGTTTGGCATTGCCCAGAAATCCCGGCATGAGGAAATCGAACAGCGCCCACAGCTCGCCCAGATGATTCTCCATCGGCGTACCGGTTAAACATACTTTATGCTCTGATTTGAATTGCCGAATGATTTTTGCCGCCTTGGATTTCGGGTTCTTCACCACTTGCGCTTCATCCAATACCAGCATGTGATACTCGTGGCTTAAAAGCACCTCATCATCTCTGGATAATAGCGGGTAGGTGCTCAATACCACATCATGATCATCAATATGATCAAAATGCTGGTGACGATCCGAGCCTTGCAATACCAGCACCTTCAGATCCGGCGCAAAGAGTGCGGCTTCGCGTCGCCAGTTGCCCATCAGACTGGTTGGTGCGATCACCAAACAGGGTTTATCCATGCGCCCCTGCTCTTTTTCCACTAACAGGTGCGCCAGCGTTTGCACTGTTTTCCCCAGCCCCATGTCATCCGCCAAAATACCGTTTAAGTGATAGTAGCGCAGAAACTGCAGCCAATTGAGACCCTGTTGCTGATAATCCCGCAATGTAGCCTGTAACCCTTGTGGCGGTTGTACGGCCTGAATGCCTTCAAAATCCTTCAGCTGCTTGCCAAGCGACCGCAGCTGCTCGCCGCCACACCATTGGATGTTCGAGTTTTGCTGTTCCATATCGGCCAGACGAACCACATCAAAATGCGACATCTCCAATACGCCGTCATCCGATAATCGCTCTTGGCTATAGAGCTCGTACACAATATCCAGCATCGGCTTGATCTGCGCGCTGGGCATTTGGAGATATTGACCGTCGCCCAAATGCATCACCAGAGTGTCAGGCAGGTTCTTCAGATCATAGTGCTCCAGTACCTGCGTGATCAACGGCAGCAGTGCCTGTTTCTGTTGATTGATTTCAATGTCAAAACTGAGGCTGAACCAGTCATTGCCCTGCTCTTCAATATCCGCATGCCAATGCTCCGCTTCATGCAGCTGCATATTGAAATTATCCGCCACCTCAACAGACCAGCCTTCGGCCTCCAGGCTGGGTATCCCATGGCTCATAAAGTCAGCCCATAATGCATCGTTGGCGACCTTATTTCGTTCGTTGAATGAGCAATGGTAATTCTTCGTGTCCGCAGCCATCCAATCCATGAACCCCATGCGGCGCAGCTTTTCCATCAACTGGGTTTCTGCGTTCACATCTCTGAAAATATGGATGATTTTGTCCGCTTTGGTGATCTTTGTTTCTCTCTGCTGTGGCTTGAGAGAGAGTTCATGCCCAGCATAGCTGGCACGCACCCGCGCCAGACGAACATTGTCTGTCATATAGAGCAGCATCCGCGGTTCGAGCTCCGCTGATTCAATGACCTCCATCGCAATGGCTTTCGGAGGCGCCAGCAGATGCTCAGGCATAGACAATGCCGCATACCGACTGAACTCATCGACAAACGATGCCGGGACAGCGGGGGCTTGCATCAGCAGTTCCAACTGCGATGCAGTGTACGGGACATGCTGCAGTGCACCGATTTCCCTGTTGGATACATCCAAATACATCGGAGGATCGGTGGCCACTAGGATCGCCTCAGGGGTGATGGTGATCTTCAAATTGGCATCCCCTTCTTCATCATACTCCCATTCACAGGCCAACTCTCTCGGCTCTCCCTCCTGCAAGGGTTGCTCCGTCTGATGATTTTTCCAGTAACAACGCCCCGTTTCCAACATCAGCTTCAATGCCAGGGCACCTGATTTTCCTTGAATATATTTCACTGAGTAATAGGTATATTGATAGCTGCTTGCGACAAGTAGCCTCGCTACTTCAGCATCCACCGTTTTCGCATAGGCGGGTGGATAATAACAGAGCTCCTCTATCCTGATGGATCTGCCCTTGGATAATCCACCCCGTTTCAAGACCTTGGTCAGACCGATGTCAGCGGTTAATTTCTGGGTGGTACGATCAAAATCCAGCACATAGACCAGAAATTGTCCATGGCCACCTTGGGCAGGATCAGCCTCTTCGATTGACTGTGAAAATTGATTCAGCCAAGCCAAGGAATACCGCTTGAGATCATCATCGAACATTGAATGAACATCCGCGCTTTGCATATATTCTAAGCAGGCGGCCACGACATGCTTGCAGTTATACCCCACAGGGCAACTACAATCCCCGTCAACATCCAGTGGGCTATTTACGCTATGTTTTTTAATCACGATCTCTTGGGTGTAAGGCGTACCTCTTCCCTTCACTGTAGATGTAAAAATCGTTTTCAGCTGCCCAGAACGCTCTATATCGACATGCAATACTCGCCCATCACGAAAATAGGCTTCGCCGCGTGAAAAATATGTGCTTAAAAATGCCTTTTTTAACTCTCTTTTCGTGAATTTCATGCGAGTATGGCTCCAGTACATCTGTGTTGATATGGCAGGGAAGGGGTCACCACTGCCCCGCCCAGATCCTGATATTCACCCTTCATCCCTTGAATCTTCCTCCGTTCACTCTGCCTGCAGGCCGGCCGCCTGTTGAAATTCCGTGCCGTGCAGTAGCTGCACTGTCACTGTGTCACCTGCCTGCAATCCTTCTGATTCAGCGGGAATAAGCATCAAGCCATCGGCCATCGCCATCGATAGCAATATACCGCTGCCCTGCGCGCCGGTTGAAGTCGCCTCATAGCCCTGCGCATCCTGGCTCAGCGTGACACGCACAAAATGGGCGCGACCTGCCCGGTCTGTCATGGCATGCCCCAGACGCGCTTGTATAGTGCGCCGAAACAGTCGCGGGTACCCCATCATCGCGCGGCAGGCAGGGGTAACAAACTGTTCGAAGCAGACCATGCTGGCCACCGGATTGCCCGGCAGGCCAAAAACCAGCGTGCCAGTTTCCGCCGTACCAAACGCCAGCGGGTGGCCGGGGCGCATCGCCACGCGCCAGAAATGCATGGTTATGCCAAGCGCGTCAAGCATCGGGCGTATAAAATCGTGGTGGCCAACAGAGACTCCGCCGGATGCCAGCAGCAGATCGTACTGCAACCCTTCAGCCAGTTTTGCGCGCAATTCAATCGGATTGTCGTGGGCGATGCCGAGCAGGGTCGGCGTGATGCCCAGCGATTTGCACTGGGCGTAGAGGGCATGCGTATTGGCATCAGGGATTTTATTTTCATCCACCGGCTCATCGATCCCTTCGAGTTCATCACCGGTAGAGAGAATCGCCACGCTGGGGCGGGTAAATACTGGCACCTGCTTCTGCTTCAGCATGGCCAGAATCGCCAGCACGCCCGGCGTGATCTCGGTGCCTGCGGTCAGTGTCACCGCGCCCCGTTTCAAATGCTCGCCCAGCGGCCGGATATTCGCGCCCTGTTTCGGTGGCAAGAGAATCAATACCTGATCGCCGTGTGTCTTGGTATCTTCAACACGCACCACCGTATCCGCGCCTGCCGGCACCGGTGCGCCGGTCATGATGCGCGCCGCTTTGCCTTGGATCACCCGTAGCTGCGGCATCGTGCCGGCGCGAATATCATCAACAATATCCAGCGTAATCGGTGCTTCCGGCGATGCGATGGCAATATCGTCGGCGCGCACAGCGAATCCATCCATCGCCGACACATCGTAGGGCGGATGGTTGCGATTGGCTGCCACATCACTGGCCAGCACCCGATGCAAGCTGTCATGCAACGCCACCTGTTCAACCGGCTGCCGCCGTACTTGCGCCAAGATACAATCCTGCGCTTCCGCAACACTCACATAAGTCATAGACGACTCCTTCTATATTATCCGCACACAGCCGGCTGCAAAGTAATCCACACCATGCCACCATGCGCGCATGCGTCTTCTCCTACTGCTTGCCACCTGCCTCTGCCTGCTACCCATCGAGCACGTCCATGCCGAGCAATCAGCCGACCGCGACACAGCGGCCACGATCACCGTCCGGATCACCGGCATCACACAACCGGGACAGCTGGTTGTGCTTCTCTACGATCGTAACGGCTGGCTGCACCCCGAAGCGGCACTGCAACAGCTGCGCATCCCCATCCACACAGCCACGCCGATGCGTTGTCAACTCTACGCCTCCTACCCGCAGCACTACGCCATCGAGGCATTCCTCGACCTGAACGGTAACGGCAAGTTGGATATGCACTGGTTCCCCATCCCCGGCCCCGATGAACCGGTCGGCTTCTCCAACCACTATCGCCCATTCGCCAAGCCGGCGTTCGATAAGGCTTCCTTCGCGCTACAATCACCGACCGCCGAGATCACCATCCATCTGCACTGATTGCAATAGTGCCGGCGTATCGAGATCCATAAAGCTGCGCAGCGCCCCATCGATTCGGCGCAAAACAGAGTCACCCACAATCACCGCACGCAGATCATCCGCAATCAACGCCTGCAGACTCCGCTCGCCGCGCGCAATCCGTGCCCGCATGGCCGGCAATGCTCGTTTCGCATACAGCGCCAACAGCGGCTGGCGATGGCCATCCACCTCAGCCAGCACGACATCAATATCGGCGCTGCGCCGGCTGGCCAGACAATCGATCAATGCCGGCTGCACGAATGGCATATCGCAGCCCACCGCAAAGAGCCACTCGCTCTCCATCACCGCCAACGCGGAGGCGATACCGATCATCGGTCCGCCACCCTCAAACGCATCGACGACCTGCGCTGGCGGCAAATCCGGCCGCGGCTCACGCACACTGAAGAGCAGCTGCGTAAAGTGCGGCGTCAGCTGTGCGGAGACATGTTGCCACAATGGCCGCCCATCCAGCTGCGCCGTCGCTTTATCGCGCCCCATCCGTTTCGATTTGCCGCCGGCGAGGATGAGCGCTGTGCAATCTTCAACCATAGTAACTATTCAGCTCATCCCACGGTTTGCCCGCTAGCTGCGTTGAAAATGCTCATGTGCAATAGCACACTGCGCCTTTTCGCCTTGCTATCGAACAAACCATGGGCGATCTGAACAGTTCCAACATGCAGTTGAATGGGATCAATCACGGCCAATTCGCCGCATGATCCAGGCGCTCAGCGCATCCACATCATCGAGCGCGAACTGCGGCAGTGCGGCATGGCGCTGTGGTAGATCGGTCACCACCGCCAGCAGATGCTCCGGTCGGCAGCGCAGCTGCGTTGAACAGGCTGCCCGTACTACCTCGATCTTGTCTCCCGGCATGCTGCTGTATCCTTCGACAAGTACCAGATCAACATCCGGAAAATATCTCTCTGCCAGTTGCCTCGGCGTCATCGCTTCATGCAGATCCTGAATCAGCTGTAGCTGCTCTGGTCCGACCAGCAACGACGCCGCTGCGCCGGCCTGCTTATGACGCCAGCTATCCTTGCCCGGCTTGTCCAGCTCCGGCTGATGATGGCTGTGCTTGATGGTACCAACGCGCAAACCGTGTTGCGTCAACATGCCCACTAGCTGCTCAATCAATGTGGTTTTTCCCGCATTGGCGCAACCGACAATCGCAATCACCGGCACCGTCATGGGTGTGGTGTCACCCAGGCGCTGCCCTCCGGCGTGATCTCCTTTTTCCAGATCGGCACCCGCTGTTTGAGTCTGTCGATCAACCATTCACACGCCGCAAACGCCGGCTTGCGATGCTCCGCACCGACCACAATCAACACAATCTGATCGCCAGCTTGCACCGTGGTCACGCGGTGAATGATGCGTGCGTCAATAATATCGAACCGTTCCAGTGCCTCACGCCGAAGCGCTCGCAACGCCTGCTCTGCCATGCCAGCATACTGCTCAAATGCAATCGAATCCACGTCACGTCCTTCAGAGAACTCCCGCGCACAACCGAGGAATGTCGCGATGCCGCCAATGCGCTTGGATGTCGCACGCAGCGCATCCACTTCCGCCTCAATCGAGAAATCCGCCTCCTGAATACGAACCACGTTCACCAAATGCTGCGCCTCACCCACCCGAAAATGGCGGCATCAATGCCACTTCATCGCCAGCGTGAAGCAGGTAATCCGTGTCATGGATCTGCACCTGATTTACCGCCACCAATAAAGGCTGCAAATCAGCACATCCGACTGCACTCACCATCTCTTCAATCGTCATAGGTTCATGGCCGGGCAACAAGCACTCCCGCTTTTGCATATGATCCGCAATGGCGCCGAAAAAGAGCACGTTAATCATGATTGAATCGCGGCGCTGTTCTAGGTGTATAGATGATTTCATAGTCCTGCTGGATAATATTACGAAAGCGCTGGCTGGCAGTGGCATAATCCACAATATCCACCTTGTATGGCAAATCGGATTCGGCGAATTGCTCCTTTAATGCACAGAGCCGATCAGAAGCAACGGGGCTTGTTGACATCACTGCCAAATCAATGTCGGAAAATGGTTTCAGGCCTCGTCCATGCACGCGCGAGCCAAAAGCGCGGACTTCATGTTCAGGGATCGTTAACGCCAAGATATTTCGTACAATGGCAATGCTGTCATCATCCAGCTTCATCTATCATTCCGTTGCAACAATGCAGTAAGCAACGCCTGTGCATCTCTGGCAAAAGCAACCGCTGCCAGATAAACATCTTGAGCAACTGCTTCATCATAGGTGTGCGTTGTCAGGTTCCTCTTCTGACGGTACTCAAACCATACCAATGGGTCATCAATCATCCCCCGTTCTGCACCTTCCCGAATCATTTCCCTGAAACTCATGCCATCAATCAATTCAGGCGATGGAACATCCATTTCCAAACGCCGTTTAAGCATCTTCCAGCACAGTTCATAAGTATATTCAAAACGCTGAATAACGCTGTCGCGCAACATATCATCCACGACATCACTCGAGCGTTCCCGCTCTGTGCGTTCAATGGCCAGTATCAGGCTCGACAGTGCTTTTTCTAGGGGGACTAAATCAAGTGTTTGTGTCATTGTGCCTTCCGTGTTACCTCATTCATAAGTAAACATCTCCTGCATTTTATCACAAATCCGGAGTTGCGTGTTTTTGTCCATGTTGCCCAAATATTTAATCAACCGTGTTTTATCTGCGGCGCGTATTTGATCTAGCAGTATTAAACTCTTTTTGCTTTCAAACTTGCAAGAAACACGGCAGGGGTAGACAAAGCCTTTGGATGTCATGGGGGCAATCAATACCGTACCTAGGCTCTGTATCTCATCCGGTGAAATGATAACGCAAGGTCTTGTCTTATTGATCTCATGCCCTTGTGTTGGGTTAAGTTGAACCAACCATACCTGAAATCGGGCAAATCTCGGCTTTACCATTCCCAATTTTCCACGTCTGTATCACCGAGCAAATCAGCTTCCAGCCACTCCTCATCAAGTGGCTCTACCCCATGTTTTTTGTTGACGGCCTCAATCGCCTCTGCCCAACCTTCACGTGGTTTTCGATGTATGGGTTTAAGCATAATAATATTATTTTCTACACTTAGATCCAAAGTATCATCTACCTGGCATTGATCGAGCACCTTTTTAGGGATACGAATACCTTTAGAGTTACCAATTTTCACAACATTCACTTGCATGACCTGACTCCTTCATGAGTAATTACATTTGTAATTATGTTTAAGTAAATGCCAAAGTCAAATAAACGCTTAGCATTTCAAGTCACCCGACTTACCGCCTGATTTTTCTTCCAGCTGGATATTGCTCAAACGCATGCCTTTATCGACAGCTTTGCACATATCATAGATAGTCAACAGCGCTGTGCTGACTGCGGTCAACGCTTCCATCTCCACGCCTGTGTTGCCGTTGCACTTGACGGAGACTTTGACGCGTAGCCCGCAGTTGGCTTCCAGTTCCGTGAATGCCACATCGATGCCGGAGAGTATCAGCGGATGACACATCGGGATCAGGTCGGGCGTTTTCTTGGCACCCATCACCGCCGCCACATCGGCCACGGCCAGCACATCGCCTTTTTTGAGTTTGCCCTGTCGGATATGTTCGAGCGTTTCCGGCTGCATATGAATCTCGCCGCTGGCGATGGCGATGCGGGTGGTCACATCCTTGGTTGAGACATCGACCATGCGGGCGCGGCCCGATGCATCGAAATGGGTGAGTTCAGTCATGATTTGCCACCTTTTGTTCTGGATTTCCAACTGGGCTGGAATGCCGAGGCAGCGCCGTCAACAGTTTGCCCTCGCGCATATGCCAGTGTTCATGCGCCAGTGCGCGCGTATCGTCGGTATCGTGGCTGACCATCAGCACAGGGATGTGTAAGCGGGTCTGCAGCGATTGCAGGCACAATCGCAATCGTTGCCGAATGGCCGGCGCCTGTGCTGAAAAGGGCTCATCGAGCAGCAGTAGCGTTGGCCGTTTGTAGATGGCGCGGGTGAGCGATACCCGCTGCGCCTCGCCGGTGGAGAGCATGTGCGGTTTGCGCCGCATCAACGGCGTGATTTCAAACAGCTCAGCCAGCTCGGCCAACCATTTGCCATCCACCGATCCTGTTCCCAACAGGATATTCTCCTCGACCCTTAACCAGGGTAACAGCGCAACATCTGCCCAGACACACCCCAATCGCCGCTGCTGGGGCGGCAACATAAATCCGGCAGCGCTATCCAGCCAGATGCGACCACCCACAGACAGTTGCCCATCAGCCTGCGCCAGCCCAGCCAGAGCGCGTAGCAGTGTTGTTTTACCCGCGCCATTGTCTCCGGAGATCATAATCAGCGAATTGGCAAAATTGGCATCCACCTGCAAGTCCAGCGTCCCGATGCGCGTGGTGAGTTGCATATGATTCATCGGCCTGCGCTCACATCCAGCCCACGTCGATTGATGGTATAGACCAGCGACAGCATCACAAACGACACGGCCAGCAGAATCAGCGCCAGTATCCACGCCTGATCCGACTGCTGCATCTCCACCATGTCGAACAGGGCAATGCTGGCCACTTTGGTTTCGCCGGGGATCGAACCGCCGACCATCAGCACCACACCAAATTCACCCATCGTATGGGCAAAAGAGAGTGCCGCCGCCACCAGTACACCACCTTTGGCGGCCGGTAACATCACCTGCAACAGCGTCTGCTTCATGTTCAGACCCTGCGTCTGCGCCATCTCCAGCCAGCTCACAGGAATCGACCGCAACGCTTGCTGCATCGGCTGCACGGCGAACGGCAGGCTGTACAAGATCGAAGCGGCTACCATGCCGGAGAACGAGAAGGCGAGCGAACGATTGAAGAGTGATTGCCATGCGCCGCCAATGATTGAATCCGGCGCCATCATCACCAGTACGAAATAACCCAGTACCGTCGGCGGCAACACCAAAGGCAAGGCCACGACAACCTCCAGCGCAGTGCGTCCGGCAAACGATTTGAACGCCAGTAGATAAGCCAGCGGCAGGGCGATGCACAGGAGAATGATGGTCGTGACCAGCGCCAGTTGCAGGGAGATCAGTAGTGATTCAAGCATCCCGTAACAGCGACTGCATACATGTCTCTAACTTGGGCAGGTGTTCCTGAATTACAGCGTTGATGGTGACTGGATCAATATCACCAAGGTAGTTGTGTACCAGAATATTGCGAAAACTGCTGATTTCACGCCACGGAATATCGGCATGCTTTGCCTTGTGCGCATCCGGAATGGATTGTGTGGCTTCGGATAAGGTCTGCAGATTTCTTATCGCTGCATCATAAAGGATGTCATCATGCAGAATATCGCCGCGCTGTTGAATGCGTTGAATCTTGTCAATGGCATCAAGAATATGGCGTGCGTAAACCGTCCAATCTTTTTTCATAGTTCAATCGCTTCCGCCAAAATCCGATCACGCAGATATGGACTCAATTCGTGCTCCGGCACCAGATCAACAGAGCGTTTGAGCAGTTGTTGCAGTTGCTCTGTAAATGGCATGCGCTGTTTAAACAGGTCATAGCCTCGAGGGAGCTCCACCAGAAAATCAATATCGCTTTCGCTGTTCTCTTCGCCGCGTGCAACAGAACCAAACACGCGAACACGCAATACACCATACTCATGGGCAAGATGCTCAATATCTGACTTTTTTTGGTGA
>Ga0256829_1002292_pt1 | contig 14416 bp, 15 predicted proteins | sample 131447metaG_FD_185979 | JGI IMG/M metagenome (GOLD analysis project Ga0256829, IMG submission 185979) | Hydrothermal vent microbial communities from Lau Basin, Pacific Ocean - 131-447 | ecosystem: Environmental > Aquatic > Marine > Hydrothermal vents | place: Pacific Ocean: Lau Basin | collected...
TTCAGACGCTCCTTTTGGTAAACGGGGTCGACCGCCGTACACAGGGTCTCCAACTAATGGGTGTTTAATGTAGGCCATGTGCACGCGAATTTGGTGTGTTCTACCGGTTTCCAATTTGAGTCGAACGTGGGTATGAGCGCGAAATTTCTCTTTCACGCGGTAATGGGTCACTGCTGGTTTTCCAAACTCTCGCACTGCCATATGAGTCCGTTTAGTTGGATGGCGGCCAATCGCTGCATCGACAATACCACCAGCAACCATAGTACCTATGGCTACCGCTTCATATTCGCGACTCATTACACGATGTTGAAGTTGGTCTACCAAATGGGTTTGCGCTTGTAGTGTTTTAGCAACAACCATTAGACCCGTGGTATCTTTGTCTAATCGATGAACAATACCCGCACGCGGTACCTTGTCGATATCGGGTACGTGATTCAACAAAGCGTTGAGAATAGTACCACTAGGATTGCCCGCACCGGGATGTACAACAAGATCGGCAGGCTTGTTGATCACTAGTATATGTTCATCTTCGTAAACAATATCCAGCTCAATATCTTGCGCTTCACTCGTTACCTGAACATCCATTTCTGCGGTAACGCAGATTGTTTCTTCCACTTGCATTTTATGCCGTGGAACGGTGATCACATCACCATTTACTGTAACATTTCCCTCTTGAATCCAAATTTTTAGCTTAGATCGTGAAAATTCAGGGAACAAATCCGCTAAAACTTGATCTAAACGAAGTCCGAAATGCTCTGGGCCTGTCTCGGCCTCCAGATTTATCAAGTTATCCGACAATGTCATAACACCAATAATCGCATGTAAAAGGGCTATTATAACAAGCTTTCTGACAGGACACTGGATTGTTTACGAATTTGTATGGTTTTTGTTGTTGTGTGCGTTAGAATGAGGCAATAAGCACAGTTAGCAATATGAACCGCACTGTTTAGCAGGAAAATAAAACTATTATGAAATCATTTCGCTTACTCGCCCCAGTTGTATTGGGTGCAGTGATCACCATGACCGGTTGTAGCTCCTCTGATGAAGAGGAACAAGTCATAGTTGCCAATATGGGCGCACAACAATTATATGACAGTGCCAAACGAAGCATGGAAGTGGGTAATTTTAGCGCTGCAGCACAAACCCTTAGTCAATTAGATTCTCGTTTTCCCTTTGGCCCTCTGTCTCACCAAGTTCAGCTAGACTTGATTTATAGTTACTATAAATCAGGAAAACCAGAAGAAGCGATAGCCAATATTGACCGTTTCATCAGGCTAAACCCAAACCACTCCGACGTTGATTACGCGCACTACATGCGTGGTTTAACTAATATGGAATCAGACAGTAATTTATTCCAAGAATTGATGCGTATTGATCGTTCCGACCGCGATCCATCAAAGTCTCGTGAAGCATTCAATGATTTCAGACGTCTTATTCAGCAATATCCAGACAGTAAATATGCGGCTGATGCAAAAGCTAGAATGCTGCATATTAAAGACCGTTTAGCGCGTTACGAAATTGCGATTGCCCGTTATTACATGAAGCGAAGCGCTTATGTTGCCGCAGCAAATCGTGGACGTTATGTGATTGAGCATTACCCAGATTCAACGCAAGTACAATCTGCGCTGGAGATAATGGTTTCGAGCTATGAACAATTAGGGTTAACCGAGCTTAGAGACAACGCCATGAAAACGCTGCGTATTAACTTTCCAGACAGTGAGTTCATCAGCTAACAAGTTTGGCCAACAAAAAAGCGCACTTAATGTGCGCTTTTTTATACTGAGATACCTATCTAAAAAACAAATGACTGAACGGGTTTAGTAGCCTTGCCAAACCTGAAGTAAAGTGTAGTGGCTCATCTACCATACTGAATACTAGGCAACCGTCATGAGATGTCGCCTGTGGCGTGTGAGTATGGCTGCTATCCATCAAAATAAAATCACCTGAGTCATATTGGTTTAACCCGTCACTAAATTCGCCATTGATGACTAAGGTGTATTCTGTTCCACGGTGGGTATGTTCTGGAACGCTACCACCATGCCCCATGAATATGAAATTAGCGACTCCTTGAGTACCCATATCTACAGGCGCTTGCCACAACTTACCAACTAAACTAGACCAGTTACCCGTTTTATTAACGTAACGATGAAGCGTTCTCGGCAACTGAAACTTTCGTCCATCAAGCTCAATGTTTGTATGGTCTTTCTTCTGCGCGATATTAATTAAATCATCAGCGCTTAACGACGAAGGAAGCTTTGTAATGTCAGCCAACATAGACTGCATTGCGCTTGGCAGCAATTCAGCATTAGGCACCGCTACTTCTTCCAGCGATTCTTGAGCAAGCTCTTCGGTCATGTTGTTAACCATATCCATACAACGGGGGCACATATCGCAATGTGCAGACACCATGATAGACAGGGCTGGTGCTAAATCACCAGTCGCAAATGCCCTTAACTGCTCTGAACTAGGGTGAAAATTAATCATTGTCGCTTAACATGCCTTTCAATCGCTGAAGTGCCAATCGAGTTCGTGATTTCACGGTACCTAAAGGTATACACAACTGGTCGGCAACTTCTTGTTGAGACTTCCCATCAATATAAATGGCTTCAACCACTGCTCTTTGCTTTTCAGGCAGGGCATCGAACAAGTGTCCTATCTGTTCCAAGGTCACTTGTTCGTCGAGAGATACTTCGTTTTGGTCAGCGGTTTGCTCGCACAATACTGGCCATAGATCATCGGAGCAGATATCTTCTTTGCGATTTTGAAGCTTGCGCAGCATGTCGAATCTTATGTTACGCGCAATCGTGAATATCCACGTTGAAGGTGAACCCTTCTCGGCGTTAAACAAATGTGCTTTTTGCCACACATTCGACATAGTGTCTTGCACCAACTCCATGGCTAACGCTTCGTTACCCATTTGTTTGAGCGCATAAGACCTGAGTCTAGGCGCAAAATAGTTGAATACACTAGCGAACGACGACTTACAACGGTCTTCAGCTACCGCAAGAATGTAGTCTGACATTTCTGTAGCGCAGTCTTTAGGTTTGACTGGGCTGTTTCGTTGCTCCAAGGGAATTCCAACTAGCATAGTATTGTCCGTGATTTCTGCGTTAATAGTGATAATACGCAAGAGCACAGACAAAAGATCGATTTAGGCATTAACAATACATTACATATTTGTAATGTTAAAGGAGCACAGAGAATTGTTGGCCCAATAGTGTACTTGATCGACTACAAAACAAGTGAAGAAAGATAGTGCAGTAGTTTGGTGCAACTTTTTTGTTCTAAAAAATGCTGCTTTTGCTTTGCATCTACAGGAAGCAACTCAAGCCACCTCAGCAATACCCACATTGGATTGTCAAATTTGGGTGTTTCATATATTGCAGCAAGGTCTTGGTAGTGTTCGAAAACCTGTCGAAGCTTATCTACCATAGGTGCAATATCTTGATTGTGAACTTCACAGCTCCAATTATCCAAAGGTAAGCACATCCCCGTTCGCAATTCGTCGCTCTCGGTTTCAATTTCGCTAATCTCTACGCAATATATGCCTTCAACGGTAATACCAAGTAAACCATCGTCTAGCATGTCGAAATCAATAACCTTGGCGTATGTACCAATGGCGTGAACGTGTTGATTCTTCTCTTTATCACCTTTGTTATTAAGCATGCACACCACAAACCCACTGTCTGTGGCACACGCCTCTTTCACCATACGTAAATACCTAGGCTCAAAGATACGTAACGCCATTCTGCCGTCAGGAAGCAGATGCGCTGTTAATGGGAATAATGGATATCGCTGCATGTTCATTTAATTTACCTATGTTACACACAGGAATACGCCGATTATGAGTTAATGGATCGAACTGAAAATAATTTAATACTTCATGATCCTCATTCTCTTTATTGCTGTATGTTAGTTAGGTAAGCACCTAATACAAAAGCTTATTTTATTTACGAGCGAGTAGACTGTGGACGCCATCCAAAACTTTAAAACCCTATACAGTGAACTTTGTGACATTACCCCGAACGATTTGCCTAAGGTATATTCTGATGATGTCACTTTTATTGACCCCGTGTGCACGCACAAAGGTATAAAAGCGGTACAAGAATATTTCGACGGGTTACTGACCAACGCGAGTTCTTGCAAATTTGAGATCCATGAAATCATCCACTGTAACAATGCGTCAATTACCCACGTTGTGAACTGGACGATGCACCTCAAACTCAAACAGTCGACTAAACTCATCTTGCTAAATGGCACATCGCAACTCAAAGTCGCGGGCGACAAAATTAGTTACCACAAAGACTACTATGACCTTGGCGAAATGGTATATGAGCATATTCCGCTACTAGGTTTTATCGTCAAAAAAATTAAAGCGAAGCTGGCCAAATGAAAACCCTACTAGTAACGGGAGCAACGTCCGGTATTGGTAAAGCGTTAGCAATACACGCGGCCTCTGAAGGGTTTGAGGTTATAGCATGCGGAAGAAATCAAACCGCCCTTGACGAGCTAGCCTTATATGAAGGTATTCGCACATTGCAGTTTGATGTCACTCAACTCACATCAACAATAGATGCATTAAAAGGTGTAACAGCCGACATATTTGTACTCAATGCCGGAACCTGTGAATATGTAGATGTTGATGATTTTCAACCAGAAATGTTCCGCAGAGTTTTCGAACCTAACTTTTTTGGCGTAGTAAACTGCGTAGATGCAATTTTGCCCAACTTAGTTCGTAACAACAAATTAGTTATTGTTGATAGCATGGCCAGATTACTACCTTTTACTCGTGCTCAAGCTTATGGTGCGAGTAAAGCGGCGCTGTATTACTTTTCAAAAAGCTTAGAAGTTGACCTACACGACAAAGGAATAGCAGTGCAAACCATTTCTCCTGGATTTGTTGAAACCCCTTTAACTGACAAAAATGACTTCGACATGCCAATGAAGATTTCGGTCGAAGAGGCTGCCAATACCATTCTAGTCAGCATTCAGAAACAAAAATCTACCGTATTTTTCCCGCGTGCTTTCGGTTGGATGTTACGCGCTATGAATCTACTACCCGCAGGAATACAGAAGCGTCTGTCCCTGTCGATGAAAGAAAATGAGAAGGCATAATTCACCAATGACCCAACGTATTGCTATTGTAGGCACAGGAATATCAGGCTTAACCAGTGCTTACCTGCTGAACAGAAAAAACGACATAACTGTTTACGAGGCCAACGATTACATCGGTGGACACACTGCCACAAAAAAAATTGACGACGATGGAGAGTCTCACAATATCGATACTGGGTTTATCGTATTCAACGATTGGACCTACCCCAACTTTATAAAACTGATGACTGAACTGGGTGTAGACTATCAACCCACGGAAATGAGCTTTTCAGTAACAAGTAAAGCCGCAAATATCGAATATAACGGCAACTCACTTAATACACTATTTGCCCAGCGCAGAAATATTTTTCGGCCGAGATTTTGGCGAATCATTTCAGACATACTCAAATTTAATAAAGCCTGCAAACAATTCGTTGCCGATGGTAGGGATACTGAAGGACTGACCCTGCAAGACATAATAACTGAGCTAAATTTGAGTGATGACTTTGCGCGCTACTACATTCTCCCCATGTGTGCCGCAATTTGGTCTTCTAGCTTAGCGCAAACTCGCCGATTTCCGTTGACCTTCTTCCTACAGTTCTTCAACAACCACGGCTTGTTAAACATCAGTGACAGACCTCAGTGGTATACCATCAAAGGAGGGTCGTTTCAGTATATCTCGCCGTTGACCAAATCATTTGCAGACAGAATCAAGTTGTCTTGTGGTGTGGTTAGCGTTACTAAAGACAACCACCAATGGATAATAGAAGACACACAAGGCGGTCAATCAACATACGATCATGTGGTATTTGCCTGTCACAGTGACCAAGCACTGGCTATGCTAGCCGAGCCCAGTGATTCTCACAAACAAGTACTTGGTGATATTCCATACGCACTAAACGATGTTGTCATGCACAAAGACAATAAACAGCTGCCTAATCGTAGGCTCGCGTGGGCTAGCTGGAATTATAGATTAAAAGACGACGCCACCGAAGAAAGCCGCCCTGCATCCGTCACCTATAATATGAACATACTTCAACGCTTAGAGGCGAAAAACACTTATAGCGTAACGTTAAACAATACCGCAGAGATAAACCCTGCGTTAGTACTGCGCCAATACGAATATGCCCATCCTCAGTTCAGTGAGAAAATGGTACGTGCACAACAGCGAAGGACAGAAATATGCGGCGTAGATAATCTCCATTTTTGTGGTGCTTATTGGTACAACGGTTTCCACGAAGATGGCGTGAAAAGTGCACTTGATGTATGCGAACGATTCGGTGAAACACTCTAATGGAAAGTGCATTATACAAAGGCCTTGTTTACCACGAACGCTTCGCACCGACTAAGCACAAGTTTAGCTACAAGATTCACTTGTTTTGGTTAAAGCTAAATGAGGTTGACGAGCTATCAGCATCGCTGAAGCGCTTCTCGACCTCTGGTAGAGCCTGGTTTAGATTAAAGCGGACTGATTATTTAAGTGATTCAGACAAACCTTTAGAACAAGCCGTTATTGATAAAATGAGCGAGCTCAATGGCGAGCCAGTATCGGGCGACGTTTTTATGCTGGGTCAATTAAGAGTGTGGGGAATTTATTTTAGCCCCGTTAACTTCTATTATCTTCGCCAAAGTGACGGTCGCTATAGCCACGTACTTGCTGAAGTTAGTAACACTCCATGGAATGAGCGACATTACTACTTAGTAGACTTAGCCGTTCAAAGTGACACGGAAAAAGCATTTCATGTGTCGCCTTTTAACCCCATAAATATGACCTACAAATGGCGTATTGCGCAACCATCAGAGCAGTTAGCTTTAGCCATGGATTGCTGTCGCAACAACAAAGAATTCACAGCTGGGCTAAATTTACGAAGATATTCTCTATCAAATGAAAATCTTTCTCGGGCGATGCTTCGTATACCCAATATGACGATAAAAACCGTCGTGGGAATATACTGGCAAGCGTTAAAACTATTTTTAAAGCGTACCCCACTATATACACATCCAGAAAAAAGTCAGGAACAATAAACAATGTCTAACGGCGAATCGGTACTTATTAACACCTCTGAGGTTTCATTTTTTGATAAAACCTGCCGACGAATTTTTTTACGGTGTTTAGCATCTCTCCCATTAGGTACTCTGAGTATTTCCGAACAAGGTAGCCATGTGGCGACTTTTGGAGAGCAATCATCAGATATTCATGCGCACGTGAACATTCTTGATATCAAGGCATACAAACGATTGCTATTTGGCGGTAGTGTTGGCGCGGGTGAATCATATATGGATGGTTTGTGGGAAAGCGATGATGTAACCCAAGTTATCCGCGTATTCGCGAGAAACCTCCCAACGTTAGACGAGTGGGAAGGCAAGTTTAAATGGTTAACCCTGCCTCTTAATAAAATACAGCATTTCGGACGTCGTAACACCCAATCACAAGCCAAGAAAAATATCGAAGCGCATTACGATCTTGGTAATAAGCTGTACACCCAATTTCTCGACGGTACTATGATGTACTCGGCGGCCATCTATCCCGACCCTAACGCATCCTTGTCTGAAGCTCAGCATCACAAGCTACGCACTATCTGTGAAAAGCTAAAGTTATCGCCCAAAGACCACTTACTTGAAATTGGCACTGGCTGGGGTGGTTTAGCGGTATTCGCTGCAAAGTATTACGGCTGTAAAGTCACAACAACCACCATTTCTGAAGAGCAGTATGCGTGGGCCGAGGATTGGATAAAACGAGAGAACCTCGAAAACAAGATCACACTGTTGAAGAAAGACTATCGACTACTTGAAGGCAAGTACGACAAATTGGTGTCGATTGAAATGATTGAAGCGGTTGGAAAACGCTTTTTGGGTAACTTTGTGACTAAGTGTTCATCATTGCTCAAAGAGGACGGTGTAATGCTGCTCCAATCTATTACTATTGACGACAGACGCTACGATAGTTACTCAAACAGCGTAGACTTTATTCAGAAATACATTTTCCCAGGTGGCTTCTTACCTTCTCAACATCAGTTAAATGCGCATTTAAAGCGCTATACCAACTTGATGATTCGAGACCTTCACGATATAGGTTTAGACTACGCGAAAACATTGGACGATTGGTACATTGCCTTTAATGCCGCTAAAGACAACCTACTAAAAGCGGGTTACGACGAACGCTTTATGCGTATGTGGAATTACTATCTAAAATATTGCGAAGGTGGCTTTCTAGAGCGCACCATTAGCACAGTTCAGTTAGTGCTAACTAAGCCCCACTATAGGGAAGAAATGGCGAGATAGCCTTTACTTTCGCCTTAGGCACGGATGCCGAAGCAGAGCGCTCAGGGATGAGTTCACAGCGTGAAGGAGAATGTCTTACAGAGGTTCTGATATGAGGTGTTGTGGGCATTTTACTTCCTTCTGAGGCATGGATGCCGAAGCAGAGCACTCAGGGATGAGTTCACAGCGTGAAGGAAAATGCCCACAACACCTCATCTTCAAAAAAGTTAAACAATCATTACTCTTCGTCGATGACCGAGATTGGATTAGACAACATGGGTTTACCCTGATTGATGTTAATTTCCACTCGACGATTACTTGCTCTGTCTTCCGCTGATGTTGCATTTTCAACGACAGGATCGGTGTCTGCCCGCCCCACTACAGACATACGGCTTTCGTCAAACCCGGGGGCTAAACGCATAGATTCAGCAACAGCGACTGCTCGCTGAGCGGAAAGATCCCAATTGGAACGATAAAGTTCGTTTGCAATGTGTTGACCATCGCTGTGACCTGATATTTCAATTTCACCGGGCACATCTGCCAACAAGATACCTATTTCACGAACAATTGGCTGAAACTGCGGTTGCAAAAATGCCGACCCTGCTGAAAACGAACCGTTCTCTCTGATGCGTATGGTAATTTGCTGCCCCAGTGACTCTAGTTCTATTGAGCCATCTAATATCTGCTTTTCAAGTTGTTGAGCAATCTTCTTCATCAGCTCATTGTCTTGTTCTTGATCTGAACTTTGTGAAGATGATGATGACTGGTCAGTAGCTGTTTGTTGAGACTGACCACCTCGCTGCTCGCCACGCTGTTTCTGTCGACCACCCGCAGAGTCTTCATCCCCTGCTTGAAACTCTAGCATTTGCTGGGTCATTTCTATGGTTTGTTGTTGAATGGTTTCTATGGGCGTGGGATCAGGGCGACCAGGTCTGAATTCCATGGCGATAACACTCGTGCCTTTTGGAATATCCTTAACCTCAATTTTGTTTTGTACACCAAACGCGAACTTCATCGAACCTGCAATTTGCTTAAACTTCAACACGTCCATTTCAGAGAAGGCAAGTAGAAGTACAAAGAAGCACATCAATAAAGACATCAAGTCAGCGAAGGTTCCCATCCACGCGGGGAGACCTTCGGGGGGGCATTTGGGACATTCTTCAGCCATTATTCGTCCTCAGCACCAGTGCCGCGCTTACTCTCGGCCAAATAGTTTTTCAATATGCCTTCGATAACACGTGGGTTTTGTCCATCGGCAATACCCACAATACCATCGAGTACTAAACTTTGATTTTGTTTTTCTTCTATTGCTCGGTTCCCTAGTTTTACCGCTATAGGAAGACAAATAACGTTAGCCATGAATGCACCGTACAGGGTTGTTAAAAGAGCAACCGCCATTGCAGGGCCGATGGCCTTTGGATCGTCCATGTTTGAAAGCATGGCAACTAGACCGATAAGGGTACCTATCATTCCCATTGCAGGGGCTACGTCACCCATGCCTTTGAATATGGTGGCCCCAAATTCATGCCGTTCGGTGGTCATGCTGATATCTTTGGCGAGCGTCTCGCGCACCACTTCAATGTCATGGCCATCAACAAGCATATCTACACCTTTTTGCATAAAGGCGTTATCAATTTCAGCTTCTTCGAGTGCAAGAAATCCACCTTTACGAGCAGCATCAGCCATTTCCACGATTTTTTCGATAAGATCTTCAGGTGTGTCAATTTTGAACATGAAGGCTTTTCCAGCTATCTTACCTGCGCCAAAAAACTGACCAAGTGTGTACTGAGAGAGAATAACGAAAAGCGTTCCGCCGAATACGATTAAGATAGAGGGCACGTTGATGAACATGCTCATGCTGCCGCCCATAACCATGGCCATTACAACAAAGCCAATGGCGCCCAACATACCTATGACAGTTGCTAAATCCACTCAATCTTCCTCATTCTTTCTGAAATTGTAAGCAAAAACGACATGTTACTTACCGAGTATAAAACTGTTATCACATTAACACTATCGGCAAGGGTAGTTATTTCTACACCTAAATTATGGTCAATTTATCGCATGTTTTACATAGATAATAGCGCTATACCCTGTATCAGGACAAACCATTTGACCCTATGGCTACCCTCGGTTAATGTGCGCGTAATTAATCTTTTATACAAGATCGAGGCCTATTGTGACTGAAAAGACAACGTCACCTTCCTTTGAAGAAACTCTTGCAGAGCTAGATTCCATTGTAAATGAAATGGAAAATGGCGACCTTCCTTTGCATCAAGCATTAGAAAAATTCGAACGCGGCGTCACACTATCTCGACTTGGACAGAAAACCCTTGAAGAGGCTGAACAAAAAGTAAAAATTTTACTTGCTGATAAAGGTGAACTCACCGATTTTGACGACAGCGATACCGTGTAGCGTGCAAAGGATGACTGAGAGTTTCTATGAATTTTAGCGCTTTGCACGAACAAATTAAAAAGAAAACGGATGAAGGCCTTGCTGCACAAGTAAAAAAGCTGCCAGATGACGCACCAAGGTTAAAAGCTGCGATGAATCATGCGTTGTTGGTGGGCGGTAAACGCATGCGCCCGTTGCTCACTCAGCTTGTTGGGAACATGCTCGACTTGCCATCACAAGACCAACTTGCCATTAGTATGGCAATTGAGTGTATTCACGCGTATTCCCTCACCCACGACGACCTACCCGCTATGGATGATGACGATTTGCGACGGGGCCAGCCCACTTGCCATGTAGCCTTTGATGAAGCAACGGCAATACTGGCGGGTGATGCGCTTCAAACGCTAGGTTTCAGTATACTAGCTGACGCGCCACTCAGTGACTATGCACACAATCAAAGAAGTGTGTTGTTATCTGTGCTTGCCAAAAGTGCAGGTTACCGAGGAATGTGTGGCGGACAAGCGATTGACCTAGCAAGTACCGGACAAGACATCACATTAGAAACATTAAAAAAGTTACACAATTTAAAAACTGGGGCGCTATTGCGAGCTTGTGTTGAAATGGTCATTGTCGCAACCCCCAATATTGCGCCGCTAGAACAAGAAGATTTACTCACGTTTGCTGACGCTATAGGCCTTGCATTTCAAGTACAAGACGACATTTTAGACGTTGAAGGTAGCAGCGAACAATTGGGTAAACCCTCTGGGAGCGATATTGCATTGGGCAAAAATACGTTCCCAGCGCTGCTCGGATTAGCGGGTGCAAAACAAGAACTGCAAAAGTTGCATGACAAGGCACTTCAAGCATTAGCCCGTTTACCTTACAATACCGACACTTTGGCGTCGTTTAGCGAATTATTAGTGAAAAGAGACCATTAAAAGTCTGCGATTCCAGTGAAACATCCGCTCTACTGCACACTGGCGAATTATGCCTTGTGGGTTTGACGCGCACAAAACTTAGGTTGACCTAAAAAGATAATAAGTAATGAGTCTAGATTTACAACATTACCCCACCCTTGCGTTAGCGCAAGTACCAGAAAAGCTGCGTCAGTTACCGCAAGAGAAATTACGGGTACTTGCTGATGAGCTTCGAGAATACTTGCTCAACAGTGTAAGTCAAACCAGTGGCCACTTTGCCTCTGGCTTGGGCACTGTTGAACTCACCGTAGCATTGCACTACGTTTATAATACGCCATTCGACCGTTTGCTGTGGGATGTAGGGCATCAGGCTTATCCTCACAAAATTCTCACTGAGCGCGCAGAGCGCATGTCTACTATACGTAAAAAAGAAGGGCTTCACCCTTTCCCTTGGCCGCCAGAAAGTGAATTTGATACCTTTGCGGTAGGTCATTCGTCTACGTCAATCAGTGCGGCATTGGGTATGGCAGTAGCCGCTGATAAAGAGAACCTTGGTCGCAAAGTGGTTGCCGTGATTGGCGACGGTGCTATGACAGCCGGTATGGCATTTGAAGCAATGAATCATGCCGGTGACATCAAAAAAGATATGGTGGTGGTGCTCAATGACAATGAAATGTCTATCTCTGAAAACGTAGGAGCGTTAAACAGCCACTTAGCTCGTCTACTTACCGGTAACTTCTTTAATTCCATTCGCGACGGCAGTAAAAAGCTTCTAAGCAATGTCCCCCCCATTAAAGAGTTCGCAAGTCGTGCTGAAGAGCATATCAAAGGTATGGTTGTCCCGGGCACTATCTTTGAAGAGCTAGGCTTTAATTACATTGGGCCCATTGATGGTCATGATGTAAATGGGATGGTAGATACTTTGCGCAATATGCGTAACTTTGACGGCCCGCAAATTCTTCATGTAGTTACCAAGAAAGGAAAAGGCTACGCTGTTGCTGAAGAAGATCCAATAAAATTTCACGCCGTACCTAAGTTCAACCCTGCCGACAATGCCTTACCGGCATCGAAGCCCTCAGCACCGACTTTTTCTGCAATATTTGGTCAATGGCTTTGTGATATGGCGGCGCAAGATCCCAAATTGATGGCGGTAACGCCAGCAATGCGAGAGGGCTCTGGTATGGTAGCTTTTTCGCAGCAATACCCTGACCAGTATTTCGACGTCGCGATAGCTGAACAACACGCCGTAACCTTTGCCGCAGGTCTTGCGAAAGAGGGTAACAACGCGGTTGTGGCCATTTATTCAACCTTTTTACAGCGTGCTTACGACCAGTTGATCCACGATGTAGCGCTACAAGACTTACCTGTTCTTTTTGCGATAGACCGCGCAGGTGTTGTGGGCGCCGATGGCCCTACTCACCAAGGGGCCTTTGACATTGCGTATCTACGCTGCATACCGAATATGATTGTTATGACCCCATCTGACGAAAATGAATGCCGTCAGATGTTGTACACCGGCCACATAGCCGCAAAACCAGCGGCCGTTCGCTACCCTCGTGGCGCAGGCATGCATGTTGTTCCTGAACCAGAAATGACTGCGATTCCATTGGGGCAATCGAGAACACTGAGAGAATCGACAGCGAAGAAAGTCGCGATTCTCAATTTTGGTACATTGCTTCCTTATGCCATTGAAGCAGCCGATAAACTAGACGCCACGCTTGTTGATATGCGTTTTGTTAAGCCACTTGACTGCGAAGTGGTCGAGTCTATGGCTAAATCTCACGACCTATTAGTTACCCTTGAAGACGGTTGCATTATGGGCGGTGCTGGTAGTGCCGTAGCGGAACATCTTCAGCAAGCGAATATACTTAAACCGATAAAAATGCTCGGTTTACCAGATAGCTTTATTCTGCAAGGTACTCAACAAGAGATGTACAAAGAGCACGGTCTAGATACAGACGGTATTATTTCTGCTGTTAAGCTTCATATTAAACCGTGTCATTCTGACCAAAAACACGATTCGTCAGCCCCCTGACCAACCAAAACTTGCGTCCCCGAAGGCGACAGCATTGCCGTGTCATAGGTTTCTATGACACTTGGCAGTAAATACTTGCGGTCGTTTTCAAACAGCATAGATGGCAAGGGTTTAAGACCCATATGGCGCGTTAAATACCGATAGTGCTCCAGTTGTAAATTAAATGTTACATATTTTGTGCACTTAGAATCAACACCATTGCAAATGAGCGATATTACATTTACAGAATCAATAAAAAGTAAGGCTATTTGCATTCTAAGGTTGGAAATCAGCTTTTCTGCCAAAGCAATGAGGAAGCGCTGCTGGTTGGAATCTAAAGTATAAGGGGCGGCATTGTACGTATTCCCGACATTGACTCTTTCATCTTAAAACACAGAATTTGATTTTTCAGCGGAAACGAGGCTTACTATCAAGCTTTAGTTATAAACTGTTAGTTCACTTAGGTAGCGAGTAATCGTCGAATGTTGGAAAGTAAAAAATTCACAACGGATGTTAAAAAGCAGCACACGGTACCAAGGTTTTTACTTGATAATTTTAGTTTTAATAATGGCGGGAAAGCCAATAACCTATTCACATTTGATAAACTATCGCAGCGCACTTATCAACAATCTGTTTATGATGCTACAACTCGAAACACCTTTTACAATATTGAAGGGCATCCAGAACAACACAGCTTGGAACCGATACTTGGCGAAATAGAGGCTGAAGCTTCTG
>Ga0256829_1002293_pt1 | contig 14409 bp, 12 predicted proteins | sample 131447metaG_FD_185979 | JGI IMG/M metagenome (GOLD analysis project Ga0256829, IMG submission 185979) | Hydrothermal vent microbial communities from Lau Basin, Pacific Ocean - 131-447 | ecosystem: Environmental > Aquatic > Marine > Hydrothermal vents | place: Pacific Ocean: Lau Basin | collected...
ACGGAAACGATGCATGGATATCGCGTCGCTTTAGCGAAAATGGCGATCCGGCCAATCGGGTGACGGACGACAAGCGGGCGTTTGATTCCATCCACTGGCAGGGCGATGACAAGGTCTATTTCCTGTCGAATCGTGCCGGCGGTCTGGGGTTGTGGCAAAAAATTGCCGATGGCGAAGGCATGCAGCGACGTCTGCTTCGCTTATCGGGCAAGCTCACCCATCCCATACTCCTCGCTGACGGCGCAGTGATCGCCATCCGTTTCAAGCCTGTGAGAGCAACCGGCAAACATCCTGCCCATCACCAGCAGGATGCCTTTAACAACTGGAAATTCCCCGGTTTCACAACAGAAGTCGTGCGATACGACCGTGATGGCGGTGAGGCTAAGGTGCTCTCGGAAGGCGTCAATCCGGCGCTCTCCCCGGATGGGAAATGGGTTGTGTTTGCCATGCCGACCGGCCGCAGCACGCATCTGTTTCGCATGCGCACCGATGGCGCCGACCTGATCCAGATTACCGACGCCCGCAGCACTGATGTACAGCCGTCATGGAGCAAGGATGGTAAATCCATCCTGTTCACCTCCAATCGCGCCCATAACGACCTGCGCCACCCGAAGCGCTCAAACTGGGATATCTGGATGATCGATATCGAGGGCCGAAACCTGCAACAGATCACATTCGACAAGGCCAGAGACGGCGGCGCCCGCATGGGCCGCGATGGCCGCATCTACTTCCATTCGGATCGCGCCATTGACGCCGCCACGCGGAAACAGCATCAGATCACTTCCGGCTCGGCGCACGGCTTTCATATCTGGGTGATCGATCCGCCGCAGCAGGCCCAATAACTTCACATAAAGATTGCACCACGAAGGACGCGAAGCGCACGAAGGAAAATCCTTAATCGTGAATGGAGGGGCTGAGCCGGGCGGCTCGCTTTCCCGCAACACGATTTTTCCCCGTTACTCTTTTCTCTCCTTCGCGTCCTTCGTGGTGCGCTGCTGTTTTTTCGCGGCCTTCATACGGATGCCGAACATAATTCTGGCCACATCGCTGAAATGTTTGGCGTAGTGAATCGTTAACCCTTCGCGTACGCTTTCGGGCAGTTCATCCACATCCACTTCATTGGCGGCCGGCAGGATCACCTCTGTAATGCCGAGCCGTTTGGCCGCCAGCAGTTTTTCACGTTCGCCGCCGATCGGCAGCACATCGCCGGTCAGCGTCAATTCTCCGGTCATAGCGAGCCGCGCCGGCGCCTTGCCAAGCGCCAGCGACAGCAGCGCGGTGGCCATGGCGCAGCCGGCCGACGGGCCATCTTTAGGCACTGCGCCTTCCGGCACATGAATATGCACAAAGGCTTTATCGAAGAAGTGCTCATCCGCGCCGAAACGGGCCAGGTTGGCGGTGATATAGGAGTAGGCGATTTCCGATGACTCCTGCATCACCTTGCCGAGTTGGCCGGTGATTTTCATGCCGCGGCGATCGTGATGGACAGTGGTCGCCTCCAGCGTCAATGTGGTTCCGCCCATGGCCGTCCAGGCCAGGCCGGTGACCAGGCCAACGCCCTGATTGATGGCCTGTTCGCGAAAACGCGGCTTGCCGATATAGTCGGCCAGCTCGGCGACGCCGATGCGCAGCGGCGGCGCGATATCGCCTTCGGCCAGCTTGCGCGCCACCTTGCGCAGGATTTTCTTCATCATCTGTTCCAGCCGACGCACGCCCGGCTCACGGGCGTAGTCTTCCACCAGATGGGCCATGGCGGCTTTGGTCAGCGTCACCTCGCCACACGTGAGCGCATGCGCTTTTAACTGATTGGGCCACAGATGCTTGCGGGCGATCTCGATCTTTTCGCTGATCATATAACCGGGCAGGCGAATAATTTCGGCGCGATCCAGCAGCGGGCCGGGCACCGTATCGAGCTGGTTGGCGGTGAGCAGAAACAGCACCTGCGACAGATCGAAGCGCACATCCAGATAGTGATCCATAAAATCGGCGTTCTGTTCCGGATCGAGCACCTCCAGCAGCGCCGAGGCCGGATCGCCACGGAAATCGGAGCCGATCTTGTCCACTTCATCGATCATGATCACCGGATTGGCCACCTCGACACGTTTGAGCGCCTGCACCAGTTTGCCAGGCATGGCGCCGATATAGGTGCGACGGTGCCCCTTGATCTCCGCTTCATCGCGCATGCCGCCTACCGAGAAACGGTAAAACGGCCGGTTCACCGCTTCAGCGATCGCCTTGCCCAGCGAGGTCTTGCCGACGCCGGGCGGGCCGACAAACAGAATGATCGAACCTCCGACCGCCTTCTTGCGCGCCCCCACGGCGATGAACTCCAGGATACGATCCTTCACGTCCTCCAGCCCGGAGTGATGCCTGTTCAGCGCGCGCCCGGCGCTGTTCAGATTGTAGCGCTCACGACAGGTTTTTCCCCATGGCAGGCAGGTCAGCCAGTCCAGGTAGTTGCGCGTCACGCTGTATTCCGGCGATGCGGTTTCCAGCATCTCCAGTTTATTCAGCTCCTCGTCGAAGGCGGCCTGCGCCTCCTCGCTGAACTTCAGTTTTTTGGCTTTTTTACGGAACTCCTCAATCTCTTTTTCACGCGGATCCTCATTCATGCCGAGTTCGCGCTGAATCTCCTGTAGCTGCTCCTGAAGAAAGAAGCGACGCTGCTGCTCCGACACGCGCTCATCGATATTCTCGCGGATTTTGGTCTGCACCTTGCTGACATTGAGTTCGCGGTTAAGCAGCGACACCACTTTTTTCAGGCGTTCGAAGATCGGATGCGTCTCAAGAATATCCTGCAGATCTTCCCGGCTGGCAGTGGTCAGGCTGGCGGCGAAATCGGCCAGTCTGTTCGGCTCGTTGACATCGAAGCGGGAGGCGAACAGGCGCAGCTCCTCTTCATACATGGGGTTGTGCTTGAGCAACTCCTTGATGGTGTTGACCACCGCCACGGTATAGGCGCGCAGGGTAATATTGTCTTCATAGGAGGTTTCCGGCCGGTAACGGGCGGCGACGCGAATCGGATTTTTACTGGTGAGAAAGCCTGCGATCTGGAACCGACGCAGACACTCCACCACCAGATGCAGGCCGTGGCCTTCAATTTCCACCGCCTTGGCGATGCGCGCCACCACGCCGACCTCATAGAGATTTTCCGGCGCATAGGACGCATCTTCATCGCGCACCAGCACCAGCCCGACATGCTGTTCATGGCTGGCGGCCAGGTTGCGCACCACCTCGCCCATCTCTTCGCCTTCATAAACCAGCGGCACCACCAGGCCGGGGAACAGCGGCCGGTTGGAGAGCGGCAACAGGGTCAGCTGATCCGGCAGCGCCTCATCCGAGCGCACCAGTTGCGCCTCTTTGCTTTCAACGCCTTCGGATGATGCATCTAATATTTCGGGGTCGTGGATCGTCTCTTCACTCATTAGCTATTTTTAAGGCAACATTCATCCGTTTTCAAGCCTTGAATTTGCATCATCGACGCCACACATTTTGCATCATCACAACCAAGGAGTTTTTTCATGCGCAGCTTTAAGGGTATTTTTATGCTGATTATCGCCAATCTGCTGGTTTTTCTGACCCTGGTGATTTCAGGCAACATTATCATTAACTTTATTTTGCCGGCTTTTGGTATTGATATGCGCGGCGCCTTCGCCAGCTATCAGTTCGCCTGGGCCATGGTGTTCGGCTTCGGCGGCGCCTTTATTTCGCTGTGGATGTCCAAGCCGATGGCCAAACGCATGTACAAAATGCAGCAGGTGATCAATCCGGCCACGGAGAAGGAGCGACTGGTCTACAATACCGTCGCCGAACTGGCCCAGCGCGCCGGCATTAAAATGCCGGAAGTGTGGGTCTACTGGGATGACGCCCCCAACGCCTTCGCCACCGGGCCGTCACGCAACAACTCCATGGTGGCAGTCTCCTCCGGGCTGGCCATGGCGCTGTCGGATAGCGAATTGAAATCCGTGCTGGCGCATGAAATGGGTCATGTATCCAATGGTGATATGGTGGCCACCACGCTGCTGCAGGGGTTGATGAACACCTTTGTCTATTTTCTGGCCAGCATGATCGCCCGTCTGGTCGCCAGCGCCGGTTCGCGCGATGGCGAAATGAATTATATGCTCTATTTTATTGTCGATATGGTGTTGCAGATTCTGTTCTCGATTCTGGCCATGATTGTGGTGATGTGGCATTCACGCCGGCGTGAATTCAAAGCCGACGCCTATGCCGCCAAAGCCTACGGCGCCGACAACATGATCCGGGCGCTGCAGAAAATCGAATATCTGGCCCATCAGAGCGCGCCGCTTGAGGAAGAGGAGCAGTCGGTGCTGGCGCCCAAAGATGCGCTGGCGACGCTGAAGATTCATGGCAAATCCAGCGGCCTGATGCATCTGTTCGCATCGCACCCGAGCACCGAGGCGCGCATCGCCGCACTCAAAGCGATGGGTGAAAGGTAAGGCGTCAGGCGTGAGAGGTGAGGCGTATCCGGTTGGCCTGTTCGCCACCCTTTCCTTAACAGAAACAAACAACGCGCGTTTACCCGAATGCTTCACATTTAACCCTTGACTCCTGACGCCTCACGCCTGACTCTCTCAGCATGAAACACGAGACAGCGGCCATGCTGGTGATCGGCAACGAGGTGCTCTCCGGGCGCACCCGTGAGGCCAATGCCTATCTGGCAGCGCAGAAGCTGTTTGCGCGCGGCTGCAAGCTTTCCGAGATTGCCATTGTGCCCGATGTGGATACGGCGATTATCGCCGGCCTGAACCGTTTGCGACATCAGTTCGACGCCGTGATCACCTCCGGCGGCATCGGCCCCACCCATGACGATATTACCATGGAAGCGGTGGCCGCCGCCTTTGACGATGAACTGATCGAGCACCGTTTTATCGTGCAACTCATGCAGGAATATTACGGCAATGAAGGCATGAACGACGGTCGCCGGCGTATGACGCGGGTGCCGTCGACGGCGACGCTGATCCGCTGCGAAAAAACTATCGCGCCGGGGGCGCGCATCGATAATGTCTATGTGCTGGCCGGCGTGCCGGATATTTTCGCATCGCAGCTCGATTCGATTCTGGATGATTTCGGCTCCACGCCCTATCAGCGCCATGAAATTGAAGTGGCGCTGCCCGAAAGCCTGTTCGCTGCCGGGCTGACACGCATTCAACAGCAATATGACGATGTCGAAATCGGCTCCTATCCGGGCCGCTGCGGCCCCGATCCCTGCGGCAAGATCTGCCTCTCCAGCCAGCACCCGCAAAGCCTGCAGCAGGCCGTCGCCGATGTCGAAGCCATGCTGAAGAGCATGTAAATCCTTCCATCCCGGAACCACGCCCATGATGCATGGGCTCTTTGCGCCCCCACGATAACTTCAATAAAAAATTAATCATTGCTAATATAATGGAAGCAGAATATAATTCGCCCCATGCAGGAAATACCAAAAGAAAAAATCACCGTTGCCAGCCAGGGCTTGCGTGCGATTGCGCATGAATTGCGTCTATCAGTATTGTGTCTGTTATTGGATAGTCCGATGTGTGTGAATGAGCTGATGGAGGCCACCGGCGCGGCGCAATCGAACTTGTCTCAACATCTGGCCAAGATGCGTCTGCTGGGTATCGTCGAAAATGAGAAGCGAGGCCAGCAGGTGTTTTATCGCATCGCCAACCCCGCCTTTGCCGATCTGGTTCATGCTTTAAGACGAATTTATTGTCCTGAAGTATGCGGTGTTGGCAGCAGGGAGGAGTAATGGCCTTTTTTTGCACTAAAGGATCAGTAAATTATAAGGTAATAATATTGCGGTCGTTCGCAGCGACGCTGTTTTTGATGTGCGCATCGGGCGCCGATGCAGCAGAAATCAGCACGTTGAAACAGAGCGTGGACTATGCACTGCAGCATAACCGGTTGCTGGCTGCCGATAACAGCGCCGTCGAGCAGGCCAGGGCGGGCCAGGATCAGGCCTATGGCCATTTTATGCCGCGTCTTGATCTGTCGACCGGCGTGATGAGAACGGACTCGCCCAGTAACTTCTTCGGCACCAAGCTGAATCAGCGCAAGATCACTGTTGCGGCGTTCAATCCCGCCGTGTTGAATGATCCGGGGTATATCAACAATTATCAGTCGCGCCTGAATCTGAGCATGCCGCTGTATCAGGGCGGCGCGCTGTGGGCGGGCAAGCGCCGGGCGGATCAGCAGCTTGAGGCCAGCAGCATGAAGCACGTTTTTATGCGCCAGCAGGTGATCTTCCAGACCATCTCGGCCTATGTGCAGAGCCGACAGGCGCATGCGGCCGTCGATGCCATGCAGACAGCCGTCGCTGCGGCGAAAAAACGTTATGAGGATACAAAGGCGCTGCAACGGCGCGGCGTGCTGATCGATAGCGATGTGATGGATGCGCATGTGCATCTGCTGCGGACGCAGTTGAAATTGAAGCAGGCTAAAAACACCTATGCCAAAGCGATTGAAGGATTGCAGCGAGTGATGGGATTGAGCGATGCAACGCAGTTGGCGATTCATGAAGAGCCGCGCCTGGCCGACACATCGGTGAGTTTAAAAGAGGCGGTGGCCAAAGCATTGGCGGAGCGCCGTGATCTGCAGGCGATGACGCATGCCTACCAGGCCTTGCAGGCCGGTAAAGATGCCACCAGAGCCGCATTTCTGCCGCATGTGAATCTGGTTGCGACCGAGGAGTGGAACGCGTCCACGCTGTCGCTAAAAAACCGCACCACCATGATCGGCGCAACAGTGAGTATGAACCTGTTCGCCGGCGGCTCCGACCGGGCGAAAATGCATGCCGCGCAGGCAAAACTCACGGCGCTGGAGTTGCAAATCAGCGACCACAAGCAACAGATTCGCAATGAAGTCGCCAATGCCTGGCGAATGCTCGATGAGAGCAGGGTTCGCGATCAGAGCGAGCGCGAGGCGCTGAAGCAGAGCGAAGAGTCGCTGCGCATCAAATCGCTGCGCTATGCGCAGGGGCTGACCAAAACATCCGATCTGCTCGATGCGCAATCGCTGGTGGACCAGACGCGTCTGTCCAGTATCAATGCAACATACGGCGTCACCATTGCCAGAGCAGCGCTGCTGCTGGCGATGGGGATGCTGGATGAAGGGGTGATTCAATGATCAAGAAAACAGGCCTGGCAATCTCGCTGCTGGCCATATTGGCTGCGCAGGGCTGTAGCGACGATGCCGGCAAGCAGGCAACAGCGCCGGCGGTGACGGTGAAAGCGGAAACGCTGACGGTGAAAGCTGTTGAGATTCCCGCTCGCTATGTCACCAGCGGCTCAGTGACATCCGACCATCGCGTGATGATCACATCGCGCATCTCCGGTTATATTCGCAAGCTCCCGGTGCGTGAAGGCGATCGGGTGAAAAAGGGCGAAGTGCTGGTGCGTATCGATCCGGTCAACGCCAAACAGACACTGGTGCAGGCTGAAGCCGATCTGGCCGATGCCCGTGCCGATAAACAGCGCTATGAGGCGCTGTTTCGCGCCCATGCCGCCAGCAAACAGCAACTGGATCGGGTGCGCCTGCGTTACAAGGTGGCGAAATCCCGGGTCGCTCAGGCGCGCAACCATCTCGGTTATGCAGAGGTGCGTTCGCCGGTCAACGGCGTCGTGGTGGAGAAGCGCATGAGCAAGGGTGATCTGGCATCGCCGGGCGCAGGCATCATGAGCATTGAAGATCCGGCCAGCCTGCTGGTCAACACCTATGTCTCCGAACAGTTTGTCAGCCGGATTCATGTTGGCGACAGCGTCGATGTTGAAATCCCTTCGATCGGACGGCATATCCGTGGCGCCGTGCGTCAGGTGGTGGAGGCGGCCGACCCCGTGTCGCATCAGTTTCTGGTCAAGATAGCGATTCAGGATGGCGATCTGCATCCGGGCATGTTTGCGCAGGCAGGCTTTTCAATTGGCAAACGCAAGGCGTTGATTGCGCCTGCAGCCGCTATTGTGTCTCGCGCCGGGCTGCATGGCGTCTATATCGTCGATGCCAAAGGCATTGCCCATTACCGTCAGGTTCGTGTTGGTGCAAAACGCGATGGCGGCATTGAAATTCTGGCCGGCCTGCATGATGGCGACGTGATCGCATGGCATGGCGCTCCGGCGCTGCAAACCGGCGTCAAGGTTCAATAATGTCCGAACAGTCCCGGCTGGAAAACATGAAGTTGAATATCGCCGGTCGCCTCGGCAAGGCGGCGATGTTCACCAATATCACGCCGATGATCAGCATCCTGATCTTTATGATCGGTGCGTTGGCGCTGATGGTGACGCCGCGTGAAGAGAATCCGCATATCGATGTGCCGGCCGCCAATGTGATTGTGCGCATGCAGGGCGCGTCGCCCGAAGAGGTGCAGAATCTGATCGTGCGGCCGCTGGAGATGATTCTTCGCGAGATGACCGGCGTGGATCACACCTACGGTATGGCGCTCGATTCCCAGGCCGTGGTGACGGTGATGTTCAATGTCGGCGAAGATAAAGAGGCCAGTCTGGTCAAGCTCTACGACCGTATCATGCATAATCTGGATCGCCTGCCGGTTGGCGCATCCGAGCCACTGGTCAAGCCGATGGACGTGGATGATGTGCCGGTGTCGGTGATCACCCTCTCATCGGCCGATATGGACGGTTTATCGCTCAAACGTCTGGCCGAGCGCGTGCGCGATCAGCTGTCGCCGCTCGACGGCGTGTCGGTGGCCGATATTATCGGCGGCAACGATCGCCAGATTCGCATTCAGCTCGATCCGGTGCGCATGGCCGCCTACCATATTACGCTTGATCACCTGCACGGGGTGCTGGCCGGCGCCAATGCCGGCGGCAGGATGGGCGCACTGGTTGCGGATAATAAGCAGCGCAATATCTGGCTGGACGGCTACATCAAGAGCGCCAGTCAGGTGGGGCAGTTGATTGTCGGAGCAGCCGATCACAAGCCTGTCTATTTGCGCGATGTGGCAACGATCACGGACGGGCCATCTGCCACAGAGCAGTATCACCGTATCGGTTTTGGTCAGTCGGTGGCGGCGCAGCATGGCGCAGGTGCGGATGAACTGCCTGCAGTGTCCATCACCCTGGCCAAGAAGCGCGGCACCAATGCGGTGGTGGTGACGCACCGCATTGAGACCAAGCTGAACGAACTGAAAGGCGATTTTATTCCCGATGACGTGCAGGTGACAATCACGCGCGATTCCGGCGAGCGCGCCAATGCGGCGGTGAATCTGCTGCTGGAGCATCTGGGCATCGCCATCGCCACGGTGATTGCGATTCTGCTGCTGTTTCTGGGCTGGCGCGAAGCGGCGATTGTGACCATGAATATCCCGCTGATTCTGTTTATTGTGCTGGCCATCGGCATGCTGGCCGATCAGACCATCAACCGCATCACCCTGTTCGCGCTGATTCTGGCGCTGGGCCTGCTGGTGGATGATGCCATTGTGGTGATCGAAAATATCCACCGCCATCTGCATCGGGGGGCGGCCAGCCTGAAGGAGAAGGCGGCGCTGATTATCGCTGCCACCAATGAGACGGGCAAGCCGACGATTGTTGCCACCATTGCTGTGATTCTGGCATTTATTCCGATGGCTTTTGTGACCGGCATGATGGGGCCGTACATGGGGCCGATCCCGTTTAATACGCCGATTGCCATGGCGTCGTCGCTGGTGATCGCCTATATGTTCACGCCGTGGATTGCGCAGCGCTGGCTGCCGTCGAAGATGCCGGAAGCGACGATGGAAGAGCAGGATGCATCGGCCAAAGACGGCGTGCATCGGCTCTATATGCGTCTGGCCACGCCGCTGGTGGAATCCAAATCGGTGCGCAGGCTCTTCTCGCTGGTTGTATTGCTGCTGTTTGTCGCAGCAATGCTGGAGCCCGGCTGGCAGTTTATCAGGCCCTCCGGCATCAACGGCCCGCTGACGCCGGGCGCAGTGGAGTTGAAGATGCTGCCCAAGGGCAACAACAACACCTTCAATATCACCATTGATCTGCCTGAAGGGGCGGCGCTGGAGCAGACGGATCGCATCGCCCGCGAAGTGGCCGAAGTGATTCGCACGCATCCGATGGTGACCGATTACGAGACCTTCGTCGGGCGAGGCGGCCCGGTCGATTTTAACGGCATGCTGCGCGGCGCGGTGTTGCGAAAAGGGGCCAATCTGGCCGACATTCGCGTCAACCTTGTCGATAAACACGATCGCTCCATTCAGTCGGCGGAAATTGTGTTGCAGTTGCGCAAGATGCTGAAAAAAGTGATCGCAGCGCACCCGAAAACCAGCATCAAGCTGGTGGAAGATCCGCCGGGGCCGCCGGTGCGCGCCACCTTGCTGGCGGAAATCTACGGCCCCGATTATCAGACTCAGCGTAAGATTGCCAAACAGGTGCGCCACAGGTTTGAACAGACCTATGATGTGACCGATATCGATGATTCGGTTGGCGATGATCAGCTGCAGCTGAATGTGAAGGTGAACAAGGAAAAGGCATCGCAACTGGGCGTGGCCACCGCACAGGTGGAAACTGCGCTGCGCGATTTCCTGCACGGCTACAATTTCGGCGCGGTTCATGTTCAAAACGAACGCCATCAGGTGCAGTTGCATGTGCAGTTGCCCAAAGCCCTGCGCGCCCATGCCGAAGATCTGGATCGCATCTATGTCAGCGGCGCCAACGGGCCGGTGCCGCTATCGGCATTTTCCACCATTGAACGCACACTCGTGGCCAAACCGATCTACACCAAGGACGGCCATCAGGTGACCTACGTGATGGCCGAGCCGAAACAGCATTCGCAGGTCTACTCACTGCTGGATATGGATGGCAAGCTGGATGGTAAAGAGGTTGCGCCCGGTGCGCACTTGAAGACCGGCGGCATGCGTTTCACCAAAACCACGCCCGAAGATACATTCGGCTACCACATGCTCTGGGATGGCGAGATGCGTTTAACACTGGATGTGTTCCGTGATCTGGGGGCGGCATTTATTGTCGCACTGGTGCTGATCTATCTGCTGATGGTGGCCTACTACGGCGAGATGATTCTGCCGATGCTGGTGATGGCGCCGACGGCGCTGACCATGATCGGCATTTTCCCCGGCCACTGGATCACCGGCCAACCGTTCACGGCCACCTCGATGATCGGCATGATCGCACTGGCCGGCATCGTGGTGCGCAACTCCACGCTGCTGATCGATTTTATCCTCGATTATCGCAAGCAGGGCTATGATGTGAAAACAGCTGTGCTGGAAGCGGGCGCGGTGCGGGCGCGTCCGATTCTGCTCACCGCGTTGGCAGTGATCGCCGGCACCTCGATCATGATCACCGATCCGGTTTTCGGAGGCCTCGGCGTATCGATGGCCTTCGGCACCCTGGCCGCCACGATCCTGACCCTGTTTATCACGCCGCTGATGTACTACCTCTGGCAACGCGAAAAGGCATAGTCAAAAGCATGTATCACGCCAAGACGCAAAGGCGCAAAGTAAAAAAAAGACCATATTGGAATGGGTTTTCTTTGCGAACCTTGCGACTTGGCGTGAGATGGTTGTAGTTTTAAATAAAGGAGAAAAAATATGACGATTCAACGAATGATACGGATTATTGCAGGCACTTTTATCCTGCTCAGCCTCTATCTCTCATATCGCTATAACGGCGTGGATTTGAGCAAACCGACATGGCTCTGGTTCACCGCTTTTGTCGGAGCGAACCTGTTGCAGTCGGGCATCACGAAGTGGTGCCTGATGGAAACCATCCTGTCCAAACTCGGCTTCCAGCATAGCTGCGACAGATAACCCTGGAATTCCAGGGTAACCAGTTGGCGGGTGCAGGCGGTTTCTTCTCCCCTCTCCCTTCAAGACGAGATCGTCTGCGCCTGCCCTTTTTCAATATCATTCTTAACCATTATCTCGTCAGCAGCTTGCACGCTGCCAACTGAGAATTCCAGGTTAAAGGAGTAGTCCATTGCAGTTCGTACAACAACATGCCTTCAATATCGCAGCCGCCTTACTGGTTGGCTGGATGCTGTGGCGGCGCCTGATTGCGCCCCGGCTATCTGGCGTCAAGACGATTTCGGCCAGCGAATATCTGCAGCAGATGCGCGATCAGGCGCATACGCTGGTGGATGTGCGCCAGCCCGGCGAATGGCAATCGGGCCATGCCAAAGCGGCTGTGCATATCCCTCTGGGCGAGGTGGCCGGCCGCATGCATGAAATTCCGCAGGATAAGCCAGTGGTGGTGATCTGCGCATCGGGCAATCGCTCGGCCATGGCGGCGACCAGGCTGGCCAAAGCCGGATTTTCCAGCGTGTACAATTTCTCCGGCGGCATGGGATCATGGCAGAGCGCAGGCTTGCCCGTCCAGTCTGGCGATTGAGTCTATGAGTCTTTCTCTGTGGCTTGCGGCGCCCTTGATTGGCCTGGTGCTCTCCCTGTTTGCCGCAGGCGGGGGAATGATCGCCATTCCGCTGCTTAGTTTCGGAGTCGGCATGCCACTCAAACAGGCGGTTGCCACAAGCTTGATTATTGTCGCCGCCGTTAGCCTGATTGCACTGCTACAAAACAAACGCTGGAAATTGATTGAGTGGCGTTTGCATCGCTTCTTTGCCAGAGGCGGCATGCTTGGCGGGTTCCTGGGAGCAAGCATTGGCCTGCATATTTCCAGTGAGTTGCAGACCATATTGTTTGTCGGCCTGATGCTATTTGTCGCATGGTGGATGCATAGTGAGCGAATGGAAAATATGATTGCTCACGCCAAAACCACCCCTTGCGATTGCCGCTATTCCTTTCTGGCAGGCATTGTAACCGGCCTGGTTACAGGGTTGTTGGGTATAGGTGGCGGCTTTCTGATCGTTCCACTGTTATTGATGCTCGGCGTGGAGAATTATCAGTCTGCGGTGGCGCATTCGCTGATGTTAATTGCTTCCAGTTCATTGGTGGCGGCGCTTCGATATGCCAATAATCTGGATATTGCATGGCAGCCAACCATGTTGATTGTGGTATTGGCCGCTGTGGGAATATGGGTTGGTCATTGGGTTTCGACCAGGTATTCACCCGTACATTTGCAAAAAGCGTTCAGTGTCATGCTTGTCTGCATGGCAGGGTGGATGCTGTTCAGAACATTCGGCGCATCAGAAATCCCACTGAATCCCAATTTTTCTACGGGGAGGCTATAAGGTGGGAGAAGGATAATGGCGCAGTCGATAAAAGGAGAAGTAAAATGAAACGATTGATGATGCTTGCAGCGATCGCGATTGTGATGCCGCTGGCGGCAGCGGCATGCGGCATGGGCGAGCAGAGTGCGGACGGCTATGAAAACGCTACGATCCAACACGCTCACGATCACTGGCAGCAGGGCGCGACATCGATGATTCCGTTTATGATGCTCGATGTACGTACGCCCGAAGAGTATGCCGAAGGTCATATCAGAGGGGCGAAACTGATTCCTGTGCAGCAACTGGCAAAGCGCCTCAGTGAAGTGTCGCACGACAAACAGGTGTATGTCTATTGCAAATCCGGTGGTCGCTCATCGCGGGCCTCCAAACTGCTGGCCAGCAATGGCTACAACAATATTGAAAATATCAAGGGTGGTTTCGATGCATGGAAGGCAGCCGGCTACCCGGTGGAGAAATAAATGTTTAAAACAATGAATGTCAATGAATTGTATCCGCGCTGGCTGGTGGCAAAAGAGAAAGGTGAAACCGTTCAGCTTATCGATGTGCGCTCGCCCGAAGAATATAAGGCAGGCCATGTGCCGGGCGCAAAGCTGGTGCCGCTGAATACATTGATGGCGCGCGTGGATGAATTCCCTGAGCAGGGCGATGTGTTCCTGATCTGTCGCTCCGGCGCTCGTTCGGCGCAGGCGGCCGATTATCTGGCGCGCCAGTGCGGGCGCAGCAACCTGATCAACATCGAAGGCGGCACCATGGCCTGGATCAAAGCCGGTTACCCGATCGATCAGGCGTGAACCATAGGCACGGAACCGCGGATAGACGCAGATGAACGCAGATAGAAGCCAACATTCATGAAAACGGGCTGGCACCCGGCTGATCGACACTTAATCTGGACAATTCATCGCTAGCGCCCCCGCTTGTTCATTGGCTCGCCCCCAATAGGGCCGGCATTATCGCTAGCGACATGGGCAGTTTGAAAAGTGAATATCCTCTTGCCCCCCCTGCAAGTTTCGTACCATTTGAAATTCGCCTGTCATGACAAAGCTGCGAATGGTATCAAGCCGGGGAGGTGGCCATTGAATGTGTCGATTTTGGTGTTGCTGCTGCTTATGGCCTCTCCTGCTTATGCATTCGATCTCTCGCATGAGCCGCTTCAACCGCTCTACTCGCTCAAGGTGAATCATGCGAAGGCTGCACTGGGTAAGCGGCTGTTCTTTGAGGCGCGCCTGTCGCATGACAACTCCATATCCTGCGCCCACTGCCACGACCTTG
>Ga0256829_1002294_pt1 | contig 14409 bp, 13 predicted proteins | sample 131447metaG_FD_185979 | JGI IMG/M metagenome (GOLD analysis project Ga0256829, IMG submission 185979) | Hydrothermal vent microbial communities from Lau Basin, Pacific Ocean - 131-447 | ecosystem: Environmental > Aquatic > Marine > Hydrothermal vents | place: Pacific Ocean: Lau Basin | collected...
CCATAACCCTCATGGAAAGGCGAAGTCTCAAGGAGTTAATGCTGCAAAATGACCCGCCAAAACCGCCTGAGATAAACCTCAACCAATTAAGGTTAGCTTTGGCGTGATTTTCATCGGACAGCAGTGTAACCTTGCCTAAAAAAAATCCCCTTCAATACTTGAACTACTATATAACCTAAGGACTGATGTGTTCTTTCAGTATTGTAAAACACGAAGTATTCCGTCAATCCTATCAGCAATTCGGGCATGGTCGCATACCCTTTCAAGTACACATCTTCATGTTTCACGCTGCGCCATAATCGTTCCACAAAAATGTTATCTAATGCCCGTCCACGCCCATCCATACTGATGGTAATATCATGTGATTTAAGCACACCAGTAAAAGCCTCGCTTGTGAACTGGCAGCCTTGGTCGGTATTGAATATGTCAGGCACGCCATAGTCCTCTATTGCTTGCTCCAAACAGTCCACACAGAACGCTGTATCCAATGTATTGGATAACCGCCACGACAGCACTTTTCGTGAGTACCAATCAATCACTGCCACCAAGTAAACGAACCCATTGGTGAGGCGGATATAAGTAATATCCGTACTCCAAACTTGGTTGGGTCGCGTGATATCCACACCCCTAAGTAAGTATGGATAAACCTTGTGTTTTGGGTGCGGACGGCTGGTATTCGGGCCTGGAGCCATGGCTGTTAGACTCAAAACTCGCATCAAACGCTGCACCCGTTTGCGATTGATCTCATGCCCCTGATCACATAGGTACTTCCTGATTTTACGGCTGCCATAAAAAGGGTGGCGTGTGTATTCAGCATCAATCAGACTGAGTAACTTGCACTCATCCGTGCTTGGGGCTGCAACCCGCTCAAGAGTATAAACAGAGGAGCGTGCCACGCCAGCCAATTCACACTGTCGCCTCAGTGCCAATGGCTCACTTTTGCTGACCCAAGCTTTGCGTTCCTTCATGGGTTGACTCCGGACTTTTTTTAAGCCAGTCCAACTCCATCTTCAAACGACCAATTTCAGCATACAGTCGATCAGGGCTACTTGATGCATCGACACGCTTGGGACCGCGTTTTCCATCAAAAAGAGTAGAAGCCTCTTCTTGCAGAGATTTCTTCCATATGCCTACCTGCGTTGGATGTACACCACGATTTTGCCCTATTTCATTCACTGTTTGAACACCACGAATAGCTTCTATCGCTACCTTTGCCTTGAATTCGCTTGTGTAATTCTTGCGCTTAATTTTACTCATACCTAGCCCCTTGATGTCAGTAAGCTACCATCGTAATTCGTTGTCTGGGAATAGGGGACCACTATAGTTTTTTTTGAACGCCACTCGACTGTTTTTTTAATGCGAATATACAATTTGAAATCCACTGTAGCCAACCGCATCCGTTCGATATTTACGGCTCCAGATCGAGCCAAGGCTCGAACGGTTGTTACAGCTATTTATAGCGGACTTTAAACAAAATGCACCTAAGTTGGTCAGCTGGGCGGAGATAGCGCTGCCAGAAGGTTTTACCGTATTCTCGTTTGATGAGAAGCTGCGCAAACGACTGCCTACAAGCAATGTTGTTGAACGCCTCAATAAAGAGATTCTTCGGCGTTCTAGTGTGGCTACGATGCTCCCTAGTGAGGCATCATGTCTGCGCTTGGTGACTGCTGTTGTGATGGAAATATCTGAAGATTGGATCGTCAGCAACCGATGTTGGCTGTCCATGAATAAGGAAGCCTAAAACCTGCCTCAAAGTGGCGAGCGTGGAGCTCTTCTCCACTTAGAAAAATCAGCGTCTGTTCAATTTTACAGAATAAAAGTTGCGTTATCTTGTCTTAAATGCCGCACTGTACACGCGTCTTTTCCTACTCATATAAACTCCTTCTTTGACCTGAATCTTAGTTCAAGGGGAATAAAAATCCGTTCAGGGCTGTACTGATTTATTGGGGGATTATATTTGCACCTATTCCCCTTTCCACGTCAAGCCTGATTAAGGACTTATCCAGAGTGAACCCCTGCTCGTGGCGCGTTTTATGGCAATCTCTGGCAGGCAATCACCACCTTTTTATTATCGACCTTCAACAGGTATCTAAGCCCAATCTTTTCAACCTTTTTCCGATGAGCTTTGTTAAAGCCCCCTGCATAGCCAGCCCATGATTGTTCTTTGGCTCTCTTTTCACATTTCACATCCCCATCTTCAGCAACTCCTTCTACCTCCGACGCAATGGCATGCACATTTTGGGCATCTTCAATTTTTATGGGGATCACAACTTTATCCGCAGGGATGCACCCAATCGGCGATTCCAGTACGCCGCGAAAAACGGTCATAGGAGTCTTTTCTGATGGATTGTTCTCATTAACTGAAAATGAAAAAGTTGATTCGTTCAAATATATAATGTCAGACCGCACTGATAAGCGAAATAACCGACTGTCATGCACATCAAAATATGAGGGAGCCTTTCTGGTCAAATGCAGCAAGAGAGACTGTATATCGCTATTGCCACTTACATCCACCCAGCCATCGCAGTGTAAATGTATGCCTTCCGGCACATTGCCGAGTGTCCAACCACGGGCATGCGCCGCCAAACCAATTAGGATATCACATTCCTGCTGGCTCAACTTTTCCATGCCTTCAACAATCCTTCTGGAGGTTGTGACAACCTCAAGCGCTTGTCCTTCACGGACTGGAACAATAACGCCTTTCTCACACTTATATTCCAGCGAAAAACTATCATCCATTATATCGAGCTTTTCAGCCAAAGCAGAGAAGCCGCCGGGGAAATGCTCATGCAACGCCTTAATATCCAGTTTGATATCGCCAGACTGTTTCTGCGCCATCTCTTCAACAGAAGCCAGATGCAGCCTTTTATTTAGCTTCATATTATTTCTGAGCTTCAAATAACCTGGCAAGGTCAAATGGATGGTGAAGAGCTTAAACCAATATTGTGCTACACTGAAAATGAGATCCGTGCCACGACAGAATGAAAATGTATCAAGCCGGGGTGTGAATTCAGCAACTGAATAATCATGCCCATATTCAAGGCCATGCTTACCCATCAGACTTTCTGCGACTTCCTCATGGATTTCTCTTTTGATTGTGTTGAGCCAAACATCATCATATTTCGGATTCACCAGAGAATCCGCATTGATTAAACGAATCCGTTCCGCCTGTCCGAATGATGCAGGAATATCCTCCTCATTCATTTTTCCACCGACCGGGCCGTATTCCCCCAACTTGCGTGTTACATGCTCCTCTTTCCTGTGAAACAGAAAATTTCCGTCGAGTTTTATAAAGCACCACGCGATATGCCCTAGGCGTATTGGCAAGGCTGTGCTACCCGCCTTCTGCGTCGAAGCCCATCGGTTTTGCTCATAATTCTCCAATCGCTTCGATGCTTTTGACTTGTGAGCATCATCCCCTAATTTGTGAGGAGACCAGAAATCATCAGACACATCTTTAGCACCAGGCTCAGCCAGTGTTGCCAACCGTGATAACCCCATCAGTTGCGCTGCATACGAAACAAACTGCCACTCTCCTCTCTTCAATTTTTCCTGATTCAATGTGGCTTCAGAATCCAGAATAGCTTCCACCATATCCAGCAACACTGTTGATGCTTCAAGGCTTATGTCTGCACTCTCGGATAGCTTTGCCGCCAAATCTATTTTGGTTGCAGCATAGCAATCGCCAGACTCCAGTGCGTGATGGGGAAGCAAATCAATAACTAATTGCAAGTAATTTTGAACAATATTCATCTCTTGTGTGTTCTGTTAGCTAATGGATAAAATGCTTGGAAAAAACAATCATACCAATTATCTAAAATTGGAACATCAATCGATGTGATTTTATTTATTTCCCAACGACCAGCATTCGATTGCCCTTGCTCTTCTATAAACCTTGCATCGGGCTTAGCAATATCAATATCACGATTGTAATTAAAAAAGTTCAGTAAAAATAGCCTATAACATTCAATTACACCATACTGTTGATGAGAATACTTCAACTTAGCAAAACGATAATCTCCTAACAGTTCTTCGTATGAATACGAATTCCCAACTGACCACCTATCCTTCGTCTTTAAACAACCGTAATATTTTGGAGTAACTTTCAATGCTTTGCATCGCTGATTGATAAATTCATTTAAAGATTCAAAAGTATCAGAAATATTATTGGACTTATCCTCTTCAAATATTCGTAACAGGTTTTTTTCAAAACTTTCCAAACTATCACTGAGGTGGCACTTCGAACGCATATAGACCAAGAACACCATAGCCACGAATTTAGTATTATATGAATTTGGATTTATATCTTTATTATGCACAAACATGTTCCTTATTCGAACCAGAACCCCTGCTAGCAGTATGAAATCGGTATCAAGATTAGGTCCTTTTGACAAATGCTCCTGACATTCTGAAGTAAGGAGCATGATTAAAAGTGCTCTATAGGCATCCGAGTCGCTAGTGGCTTGTCCGACATTCTCTACAATATTTTTAATCAGACTGATGTGATTTTTGGTTCGTTTATTATTAATCGGTTTTTTAAATTGCTTCGAGTAAATTACCCGCAACAATCCTTCATCAGATAATGCCAAGTTACACCCATCGACAATCCCGTGTCTTAAAATCCTATTACGGTCAGTAACCGTCTTCAGAAGCCATTTTTTGACTTTTGACTCACCATCTGTTGCCTTGGTGAAAATATAGTCGTCAGCAATAGGAGGAATTCCTTTCTCTTCTAGCTTCTCTTTGAACGAATTTACATGTTCAATGTGACCAGAATACACTCTTATTTTGTCAGTATTAATATTGTTGGTGTGAAGTAGATACAAGTACAAATGCATCCCAGCATTCATTTGTGAGTTATCATTATAAAAATCAATCACACTATCAAATTCTTCATCACTTTCGGAAGCGAATGAGGGTGTCCACCCATCCCTTAATACAAAGTCTCTAAGGGTTTCCTTATTGTCTTCAGATACCTCTGAAAAGTCTTCGATTTCTCCAAAAGCTGGCAATGCCACATCCAGAAGGAAGTAATCGTAGTCAAACTCATTTGCTTTCATTGCAGTCAAAGCTTCATCAACATCGCGCACCCAATGTATATGGTAGTTTTCCAGCAACCACTCAGAATTAAACGGAACTGATTCATCACCAAACATATTTGATACAACGGATTCTTGATCCTCAACCCATAGAATCATCTTCATTTTCAGCCCCCTATTAACTGTTTACTCATCGTAAAACTGACGCTATACCTACCATCTTTTGAATCAACAGTTAAAGCTGGTAGTTTTAATTTTGATAATAACAGGCCCATAGATTCCACCCCTTTTTTGCTTCCTTTCCCTCGTTTCTGTTCCATCTTAGCTGGTGAGTTTGTACATGAAAAAATATAACTGTCTGCACTTGAAGTACAATTCAACTCCATGATTATTTCTGAATGTCCAGAAACCCCATACTTAAATGCATTCACAAGTAATTCAGACAGGATCGCGGATAGCACAGTAGACCTCATTCCATTCTGAGACATTTCAATATGGATGGATTCATCAATATTAATATTGATGAATCCAAAGTACTTCTTTATCCATTTATTTACAGACACAGGATTATTCATTATTTTCAAAAAATTAATGAATAATGATTTCTGTAAGTCAATCAATTCAGGCGATTCAACGAAATCCTTCCTAGCCATTCCAATCGGAACTAAATCCTGATCTTTCACAATCGCCCAATACCGGTGATTTATGAGTCTGCGCCCTCTAGATTCTGGACTCAACATCATTAGCGTCGTAGTGGCTACAACATGATGAATCATTTCAGTTAAACTTACTTTACCTGTTAGGTCATTTTTCATCTGGTCAATGATTTCATTTGGATTACTTGATAAAAAAGAAAACAGCTCCATTTCCTTCTTGAGGGTTGCGACAATTGTCTGGGTTGCTTGGACATCATCCCCATGCTTTAAGCTTGACTCCAGAGACACAAGATCACCGCGAGTACTGTGTGCAATAAATCCCATCATATCTTCAGTATCTTCTCTGGATTTAATCGCTGCGACTTCATTAGCTTTGCTTTGAGCTGTCTTTTTCTCTAAATCAAGTAGTGTTTGGTATAATGATATATTTTGCCTTGCGAATCCTACAGAGTAACTAGGTGCAATTATTTTTAAAGTAATACTTGGTTCCTTTTGATCGCTTGGAACGAACTGAAATTGTTTCTTTACGAGGGTTGATCTTTCTATAGGATTTTCCTTAAATCCTGAGGAAGCACTACTTAGCATATGAAGAGCTTTCTTAATCTTAAAAAAATCATCTGAAAAATCGCTAGTGTCTAAATTTCTGTTAATAGCATTATGTTTCTTCTTAATTCCCCGCAGCTTGCTGCGTTGTGAAGAAAAAACCACTGGCTCAGTAATACCCCGTAGCGCGTCTGAGAAATCATCTGAAAAACTGCTAGTGTCAAAACTTCTTTTATAATCACAAATAGGTTGAGTAATCCCCTTAGCATTAATATTTAAATGTGCGTGTACAATTATTCGTATGATAATCCAGTCAACTTGTTTGGCTAATTCACCAATTTTATTCAAATTGGTTGCCAATTCTTCTCGTAATGCACTCAGCAACTCATCTACTGCAGTAATACGACTGCAGCTCAGACGCATGTTGACACAATCACAGGATGATGCTGAAATTGCGGTAACGAGCTGGTTTCCCTCATTGTTATATTGAACATCAAGGAGACTATGCAACCACTCTACGGAAATCTCATCGCTTTCAATTCCATTTTCTGCTTGGTACATAGACTTATCTTCTGTTTTTATTTCTGTTTGTTTTTTATACTTTACTATCTCATATAATGTCAAACAAACATCTAAAACTCTTGTCCAAACCAAAGGTTCGTTATCTGTATCCACAACAAATACTGGACACAATTTTCGAAGAATTATAATGTTCCTGCCAAATATTGATTGCAAATCCTCGTAGTTTTCACCACATGCTTGCAATTCTATTTGTGGCACAACGCATATTGACTTTATGCCTATTTCTCTAGTCTTATTTACAATAGTCAACATTTTATCAGCAATTTTTACATCATCAATATCACCAACAATCAGTACAATATCATCATTTTTTAACTTGTTAATTTCACAAACACCATTTGGTTCAATTCTAATATAATCAATAAAATCATTTTTAATATCGCCACACAGATATTCGCTTTCAAGCACAATGATTTTTACATTATTGCTCCATTCTTTTAAATTATTAATTTCAAGTGCCTTAATAGTTGCCATATCTTTCTCTTTAAACATAACTAACCTCCACGAATCGCTTCTATCCCCACCTTAGCTTTGAAATCGCTGGTGTGATTCTTGCGCTTAACTTTGCTCATCTTCAGCCCCTGTAATTCAGTAAGCTACCATCTTAATTTATTGTCTGGAAACAAGGAGCCACTATATTATCTGAGTAGCGCATCAATGTATCTCCTGATTAAAGTGTGATTCAACCCAAGCATATAGATATAAGTAACACATCCAGTTCATATTGGATGAATATCAACAACATAGGAGGTCACTATGACCATTTCTTTTAACAATAATTTACTACATAGCATTCCTTCACCGAGCATTGGTCGAAACAAGCCTATACACGCGCTGAGCGAAAAAAGAATAACTGCTGGCACACGCGATAAATTGAGAGAACATTTTATCGACATGAGCATTATGGTGTCTTGCAGTGCAATTCAAATCGCCCATGGTATATGGCAAGGTCGATGCTGGTTAAATGGTAACCACATCACTTTTTATGTCAGTTAAAATCACTATTCATGTGCTCGCCTTGAGCGAGCACATGTTTTTATTGAATGCTGTTCGTTATCATCTATCCGCTCCCATCATCACTGTCACTTGTACCCCTGTTGCTGCTCGCACTCTGTTCTCAAACCACGAATCGCATCGATTCCATCATCCACGCATGTGAGAATATACTTCACTGCAGCATCATATTCGGCCAACATATCTTGATCATGTGATTTACATCAATCACCAACCACTCTGCCGTGTGGAGTGGAATACCTCCATGAAAACAAACTTGCTCTGTCTGCTTCAACAGCAGTGCCAATAAACTTCCGTATCACATGTATGGCTTCCGGTTCAAAATTTCACGCCTGCCGATGGCTTCCAATCCTGCATCTCTGCACCGCATCGTTGGCAGGCATAATCCACCCGCATACCAGCAATGCTTGCATGTCGGCTTTTCTGTCTTAACGAGCGCCACTGTCCGCATTTAGGGCAGCGGCGTAGCAATCTCGCCGTTATCGGCAGACGCATATGCTGAATGGCCATCGTGTGCAGCACCAAGTTATACGCTGAACTCTGGCTTAATTTCAAATTCATGGCCTTGGGGCGACCTGACTGAAACAGAAAAGTTAGTTCCAAGATTGGCTAGTATTCCAAGGGAACCTGTCAGAATAAGGGTGAGTCCGCCGCCAACCAGCAATCCAAGCTTTGTGGTGGGTTCAGGGTCTGCTATTGCAGCCGCAACGATCCACAGTCCAGAGGCAGCAATACCTACGCTAGCGAGAGCACCTACTATTTGTTGCCATGAAACCCCACCCTTAGATCTTGCTGCACGCATCAAGGATATCCCTGAGCTCAAATCTTCTTTGGTGTATTTCAGTTCTGCATCATCGACAAACTCGAACTGTTTTTTTTCAGCGTATTGCTTCAAAGCTTGTTTAAGCCAATCCTTATTGCTTGTCTTTACAGTTTTACCTTGTGTGCTCATGTGAGCCTCCTTTGAGAAACATATTTATTGTATGGCTTTTGTTGCCACTCATAATTAAAGAGATGGCTCCATGGAATTTTAATTTCACAACATGGTGCTTAAATACGGTGGAGTCTGTAATGGCAACTTCCCACCGGCGTAGCAAGTGCAGCAATGGCTACGCTTGCTTACCAGCCTTCGTCGCTATCCTCGCCATAGCAATCCAGCGGCGTACCGTCTTCATCCGACGGTTCTAAGTCGGTATCTTCCCACTACGATCCTGTATATTGTGTGTCTCCGCTCATGAGCGTTCTCCTGGCGCAAAGATTTGAGGCATTGCCTCCTGCGCATGGCGAACTCTAAAATCGAACGCGTTCCATTGTTACGTACTCCTTCAGGAAAACCTTCGCTTCCCTTGTAGTAGCAGGGAGAGCGGGCTTATGAGCCACGCTCTCGACCTACCACATAGTGAATCATGAATTAAATTGCCGCTCGTCATTCCTGTGAAGTCGGGAATCCATTGTCTTTCTACTTTCAATCGCATGTGGATGCCCGATGAAAGAACTCGGGCAGAAGGTGAATGTCGCTTGCGGCAGGTTCTTTGATCCCGCAAGAACACAAGCACAAACAGCTTTTAAGCAGTTCCATCCAATCTTGGCTTTGCTCTGAACTATTCTGTTTTCTGAAACAGAAAACAGCATGCACATCTTTCTTAAATCATTTCAGCCAGATTAAACCATGGATTCCCGATAAAACCTTCGGGAATGACAACCTATATTTAAAGCACTTGACGCAGGGCAACTGTTGCCCTATCTTTTCTTGTATGCCAACGATTAAACGCTTCCGCACATTCAATATTTGCATGTACTTTGATGACCACGGCGTGCCTCATTTCCATATTGTATCGGCAGATGAAAACGCCTCAGTTGCCATCAATACACTTGAAGTGCTTGCCGGAAGCGTCAATAAGGCAAAGCTGAAAGAAGCCAAAGCATGGGCGGCCAGCAATAAAAGCCTGCTACAAAGCAAATGGGAGGATTTTTCATCATGAAAGACCCTGTACGCATCAAATCCGTATTTCCGCTTTTTGAAGATGATAAATCTGTTCATATTGTGTGGGAGGATGGATCCAAGGCGAGCGTGAAACTTGCTGATGTCATTGCCCGGCACAAAGGCATGCATGCCCTTTCTGACAAGGTAGTATTTGAGTCTGTCCATGTCGCTGACTGGGCATGGGCTATTGAATGGCAAGGCGATATTGATATGGGCACAGAAAGGCTTTATGAATTGGCGCAGGATCAGCAGCAAGGCTTTCGCGCTACGCTGCATGAATGGCGCAAACGGCACGCGTTCTCCTACGATAAAGCGGCGCTTGCGCTTGGAATCAGTCGCCGTTCCATCGGACTTTATGAAAACGGCAAGCAGCCAGTTCCAAAACACATCGCACTGGCCTGCAAAGGCTGGGAAGTAGAGCATCATTGAAAAAAAAGGGTCAAGTATCATATCGCTATAGTCATTCAAGCATTGAATAGGCGCTATGATTTATGATATTACAGTCGCGCTTATGATTCAGCGTGATAATGAAGACAAGCTGAATATACCTATTTAATACTTAAAGCACTATATAGTAAATTATCACCGTACCGCTGGAGACTGCGGGGAAAATAAAGCGTGAATAATACTAACATCGCCCCAACCTCACTATATCCTTAATCTTCATAATATCGTGTCACTGGCTTGTAGACCTTCTGCATAAAGATTTCTTATCTCCTCGATTAGTTCAGGGCTACCCAAGTTTTTTATCGCAAGGTCTATATCAATATCCATATCACCGCTCCCGCAAATAATTACCATCTCCATCGCACCTTTTTCATCCAGATCGGTTCTCAAACAGCAGATGATAGTGGCATCTTCATCGGCTCCCGACGGCAAATGGGAGACAGCATCATCATATTCAGCCGGTATATTGGTGTCGTCATCATGAGCATTGATATTCACGATGAACCATTCCATTGAAAGGCTTTTAAATCACCAAGGCTCTGTATGCACTGCAGGGAAGCCTGTAAACCTCGCCCTGATCTCGTCATTCTGGACTGTGAGATAGCAGTGCCATTTGACAGGATATTTAAGAATAGGTCGGCAATATCTTCAAATTCAATCGACACGACTTTCTGTGATGATTGCAGTATATTGGCAATCATAGGAAGAATCGCTTTATCTGGTTGTAGTAACTCGCTCTTTAAATGCCATCATCCATGATTCACCACCTCCGCATCGATCATATTGTCATCATCCTGTTTGCGCTTAAAAAAGCGAAATCCCTTGGGGTGCTGCTCTGCCAGTTGTGGATGGGGCTGCTTCGCCCTTCTGATCCAGCTACGAAAGCACCACCCCAGCAGCAGTACACCAGCGCCAAATGGTGCACAAAATTCAAATATGGAAACCAAGGCATTAAATCCGCTATCCAATATATGCTGGACTACGCCTTGTGTGCCAGTTTCAGGGTTTCCAAACAGCTCTGTCTTTAAATTCGTTACCAGCAAGGCTGCCGTACCTGTGTATAACAAACGAGGGTGGCGTTCCATCCAGTCAAAGACTTTGGCTGTATGTTTCCAAGCTAGTTTGAGAAATTCTTTGATACTTTTTGCACTCGCTCCTTTGAATCGGGCGGTCTGTTGCACCAATAACATCAATTGTTTAACACTCAATTTTCTAGTGAGCCTTAAACCCTCTGCACCAAACACATCAAGTATGGCGGTTGCTTGCCCCTTGCTACGCAATTCCAGTTTGAGAACATCATTTCCATATTTGCGCACCCCATTGATTAAAGCGGGCTTCTTTGCCAATGCATTTAGCAGCCGAGCCTGATTTGATGGTGAGAAGCGTTCGATAGCTGGGATCAATGTTTTGGGTTCTTTTGAGAGCACCTTGAGTGTGGCTTTTCCATGTCTGGTGGCAAGCTTTTCTGCACGCATCCCCATCGCTTTGCCAGCGCGTTGTTCGATGCCCGATAACAGACGAACTGCGCTTGTTGAATGGGCTCGTTTCAACATGTGCGTTTTACTGACAGCTTTGCCAAGGCTGACTGCCATGGCAGTAGCTGGCAGTAGCAGTCCGCATATTAGTAGTACCAATATCTGTGTTGTTTGTTTCATTTCATCACCTCCGCGTGAATGGCGTTTTGAACCTGTCCTTCCAGATCGGATTCACTACGCTGAATGAGTTCATTCGCTTCATGAGTCGCTGCGATCTGAATAGCGCGCTCGCTTTGCTGCATTTGGTTATCTATGGATTCGATCATCTCTGATCTCGCCGCGCTGGAAAATATTTCATCAATGCCCGTAAATATAAGCACTGAAAGCAGCGTCGTTTTCATGCTCTTGGATGCCCGTCTACCCGTCAGGCGGGCAATAATTCGCTCGGCAATCAGCTGTGAAATATATGAAAGCCCCAAACTTACGACAGGTGTCGCTGCCAGCTTCACAGACCATGCCTGAAACAGTCGGGACTGCGCTGCCCTTGTGCGCTCAAGCTGTTGCTTTAATGCTGTAGCCAGCTCATCGGGCAATGCTATGGTGTGTAATGCCTTGCCTAAATCGTTCAGGAAAACCTCCCGATTTTCTTCAATCTGACCTTTAAATACGGCCATGTGTGAGGCCAATCGATTATGCAGATTTTGAGGGGAGACAACCATTTCATAAAAGCTGCTCTGCACATCAAGGGCGGCAGCCTGCTTACCAGCCCATGCCATCACCGCACACAGTGCTATTTCACTGCCTATGTCTGAAACTTCATCGACAAAACCAGGAACTAAATCGTGATATTCAGAAAAATCGTGCTGGATATCGCGGTGCAACTGGATAGCAGCTTGGAGATCATTGTGATGCAATGTCTGTAGCAATGGATTGAGTTTACGATGAATGACCTGTTCAAATTGAACATCATAAAGCGATGGTGCGACATTAACGGATCGCACATATAATATGATGGTGGTCAATAACAGTATCAGCATACAAACCTTAATCGCTTGGTGCTGCGCGAACCCCCAAGGTCGCTTCTCTCCAATCCTGTTTTGTGGCATAGTGGTCAGTTCAGCGTTCATTGGTGCATGTGTTTGAGATAACATGATTTATCATCAACGGCTTCGGCAACCAGCATATCGCACTCTGCTTTTTTGGTGCTAGAAAAAACACATACAGTTTACTGCCTATACCGATGATCCAAGGCAAAAGAGCTGTAGCTTTTGTAACTAAAAGACCAACCATATTGTACCTCCTGCGCCAAGAGTTGATTCAGACTTCGCCTGCATCAGCACAATGCGAATTTTATCATCCAGTTACCTTGCGTCTTCGGAACTGTTCCCGAATTCATTCCAGTCGCTCCGACTTTGACAAACTCTGCGTTTAGAACCTCGCCGCATCCGATGGTTTCCAATCCTGCATCTCTGCACCGCATCGCTGGCAAGCATAATCCACCCGCAATCCAGCAATGCTTATATGTCGTTTTTTCTTTTTTAGCGAGAACCACTGCCCGCATTTAGGGCAGCGAGATAGCAATCTCGCAGTTAGCGATAAACGCAAGTGCTTAATAGTCATCGTGCACGCTTTGGCTATAAACCACCATCGTCGCCATTGGATGTGTCGTGATAGCCATTGTCGAAGTTTTACAAGACATCATGAAACATTGGCTCGGTTTTCTGGTGGCTTGCTCCATGCCCGCCCAGTCTGGTTCGTTGTGCAGGTAGTTGTCCGCAGGTCGAAATTGTCATTGCTCATATTAAGCCTCCGTTGTGTATAGTTTTTTAGTATGCGGCATTATTTGACGCTTATAATTCATGATATTTTAATTCTACACCATGGTGAAGGTCTGTAATTGCAGCCTTCCACCAGCGTAACAAGTGCGCAATCAATAAACTTTCTTACTACCCTTTGTTGCTATCAAAGTAAACCAACGGTTCGAAGTCAGTATTTCCTCACTCTGGGCCTGTATATTGTGTGTCTCCGCTCATGTGCGGGCTCCCAACACAGATTTGAAGTGTTGTCTCCTGCTGCGTATGGCGAACTCTAAAATCGAAGTTATTTATTATTTAGGGAACTCTTCCCGAATACATAAAGCCCCTTGCGTAGCAGGGAGAGCTGGCTTATGCCACGCCCTCGACCTACCACATGCAATGCAACACTACCGAGCCGCCAAAAGGCGAGTGTTGCGCGAATCTAATATGATTCGCTTTTTTGGAGGTTAGCGGCTATCTGCCGCAGCAACGCCTCTCGGGTGACGCTACTAACTGAAAAATCAGGGTGGCTGTAAGGTCGTCATCTATGCATACGCATTGTTTTCTTGCCAAAATGAATGTCATCAGAACTAGAAATTATTATTTTCCCGACCCTAAGATGTTTGTTGTTTGTATATGGCTGCGGTTCAAGCATGAATTTGAAGGTGCGAGGGTATCTTGTTTCATGTCCTCAATAATTTATTCAAGACTTTTTATATTGCTCACCCAACAGATCACAACATTCAATTGAATCAATCTCAATATTTTCAGCCTAAAAAGAACTCATTTCACACAACATGAAAGTCAGGTTTCTGTGCCTGTAAAAATAAAAACTAATAGGTGTAAAACGACATGTATCGGTAATTCCATATT
>Ga0256829_1002295_pt1 | contig 14408 bp, 17 predicted proteins | sample 131447metaG_FD_185979 | JGI IMG/M metagenome (GOLD analysis project Ga0256829, IMG submission 185979) | Hydrothermal vent microbial communities from Lau Basin, Pacific Ocean - 131-447 | ecosystem: Environmental > Aquatic > Marine > Hydrothermal vents | place: Pacific Ocean: Lau Basin | collected...
GGCCATGCATCAGGGTAGCGGCGCGGGCGCGGGCGGCGTAGCCATCGATGGCGGCAAAGCGTTCATGCAGTTCGGCCAGTTGCGTGCCGTCACCGCTCGCCTCGGCAGCGTCGAGTTGCTGCTGCAGGCGGGTCAGCTCTGCATCACCGGTCATGACAAAATCGATGGCGGGTACCGGCAGGGCGGGGGTCTCTTGGGCGACATGCGCTATGGTGATGCCGCGCTCGATGCGGAAGATGCCGGCATCCTCCTCAATCTCGCCGCGAATGAGCGCAAAGAGCGACGATTTACCGCAACCGTTGCTGCCGGTGATGGCCAGTTTCTGGCCGCGATGCAGAGTGAGGGTGAGATCAGAGAAGAGGAGCTTATTGCCGCGCCGCAGGGCAAGTGAATCGAAATAGAGCATGCGCCACCCTAGCGTGGCGGCTATCGAGCGCGACAGTGGGGTGAAATCGTCTGCCGGCAAAGGGCTCTGAGTGATGATTGGTGGAGCATCATGAGTGTGTAGTGACGGCAAATATCAATAAGTCAAGCCTGACCGTATGCCGTTTTCGGCAATGAATCTAATGGGTTAAAGTCCCATCAAAGGAGTTATCCGTATGCCTTGGTAGTGCTGGGAAGCAGCGTATGAGTAATCATGGGTTGTAAGTTTCTCAAGGACAAAATTGCAGGCCGTAACGCAAGTGAACCTATATGTAGCTTCGTCACTTGAACTGTGGAAGCCGATCCTGTGGTCAAATGGAGAAGGCCAATGGATATGAGAAGAGATAACGGAAGCGTCTCATATCTTCCACCGGAGTAGCAGGGGCGGCATGTAATGGAAGATTGATTGTGCAGGACGGGAGGCCCGTTGTGGTGGTGGCGCAAACCACCGAGTGATGCGTATAAGGTTCGGCCGAAATCGCATCATGCCATAACGGGATTCGGAGGGGCTCATAGTACTGTTTGAGGATTCGGGACAACATAACCCGAGACTGAGGGAAGGAGCTCTGCTTTGTTTAACGCTTGTGAAGAATGGAGGATCAGGAGATTGCAGCGATGCTAGTCACTCCGGTGAAGATCAGGACATTACAGAGGAAGCTATATGCCAAGGCCAAGCAGGAGCCGGGCTATCGTTTTTATGCATTGTACGACAAGGTTTATCGGGCGGATATATTGCAGCATGCCTATCGCCTTGTTCGGTCAAACAAGGGAGCGCCGGGAATCGACGGCGTGAGCTTTGAGGCCATCGAAGCAGCAGAAGGGGTAGAGCAATTTCTTGCGAAGCTGGCGGAAGAAGTGAAGAACAGAACGTATCGGCCTATGCCGGTGCGTCGGGTAATGATACCCAAGCCGGATGGAAGTCAGAGGCCGTTAGGTATTCCCACGATCCGTGATCGTGTGGTGCAGATGGCCGTGAAACTCATGATTGAGCCGATATTTGAAGCGGACTTTTGTGATTGTTCGTATGGATTCCGTCCAAAGCGTTCAGCTCATGATGCCATGGGTGACATCTCGTACGCTCTGAGAACCGGGCATACGGAAGTCATCGATGCCGACCTGTCCAAATACTTCGATACGATACCGCATGCCAAGTTGTTGGCCGTGGTAGCAGAACGCATAGCCGATGGCGGGATATTACATCTCATCAAACAATGGCTGAAAGCACCTGTGGTTGAGAAGGGCAAGGATGGCAAGGATCGAACCAGTGGCGGCAAGGGTAATCGACGAGGAACACCCCAAGGCGGCGTAATCTCTCCATTGCTGGCAAACCTTTATTTGCATCTTTTGGATAGGATATGGGAGCGCCATAATCTGGAGGGGCGATACGGTGCCAGGATGGTGCGTTACGCGGATGATATGGTGTTGTTATGTGCAAGGGGTACGGCCAAACCGCTGTCCATGTTGAGATACATTCTTGATCGTCTTGATCTTACGTTGAACAAGACGAAAACAAAGGTGATTGATGCGTGGGATGAGAGCTTCGGTTTTCTTGGTTTCGAGGTTCGTATGAATCGAGGGCGTAGTGGTCAGGCATATCCGCATATTCAACCGGGGAAGCGTGCAGTAAAGCGGATCAATGCGAAACTGACCGAGTTGACGAGAAGGAACCTGACACCGATTCCATTACCAATCATTGTGCGACGGGTGAATCAGTCGTTGCGAGGTTGGGCATGCTACTTTGACTACGCCAACAGCTCGAAAATATTTGGTGATGTCAAAAGGCATGCGGAAGAGCGTCTGCGGACACATCTACGCAAGCGTCACAAGGTGAAAGCCCGCAGGATTGGGCAAGGCAGGTTTCCGAATCGGGTGTTGTATGAACGTTACGGCCTGTACAAACTTCCAACAACAGCAGCCTGGAAGAGGGCGCATGCGTTGGCATGAAGAACATCGGAAAGCCGTGTACGGGAAAACCGTATGCACGGTTTGATGAGGGAGGACTGGTAATGGCATCTATGGATTGGCTATTGAGGCACCGCCGAACGAAAGGGGCGGAAACAGATAGGCTGATTCCTAACGATGACCGGAGCCTGTCCTCTACTCTACCCTCAGCATATGGGGAGTTGTGTGCGAGGGGCGTGGATGCGTGCGCCGGTCATGTCTCTCCCAGTCTTGTTGACTGCGGAATTCGAGGCCGAGCTGTTTGAGCAGGCCGTCGTGAATGTCATAGATCACACCAATCACATTAACCTCTTGTCCGCGTTTCCACGCTTCGCGGATGATGGTGTTGCGGCAGATGTTATAGACCTGTGATTCGACATTGCGCTCAGCCAAGCGGTTGGCGCGCTCGGCAATGGGCAGCTGGTCGAGTTCGGCGCTGTAGCGGTTACGCACGAAGCGCACCTGATCGAGCCAGAGATCAACCGGTTGCACACCGCTATGCTCCAGCGCTGCTTTGATACCACCGCAACCGTAGTGACCGCAGACGACGATATTCGGCACTTTTAACTCATCCACTGCATATTCGAGCACGGCCAAGCAGTTTAGGTCGTTGGTGGCGAAGATATTGGCAACATTGCGATGCACAAAAATCGAGCCCATCGGCAGTCCGATCAGTTGATCCGGCCCGACCCGTGAATCCGAGCAGCCGATCCAGAGGATCTCCGGCTGCTGATCGGCGGCGATCGTCTCCAGATAGCCGGGATTCTCTTGCCGGATCTGCTCCGACCATTGGCGATTATATGCAAGCATCTTCTCAATCGATGACATCGGAAACCTCAGCAGCATAGGGGAGTTCGAGCAGTTGGCAGTCATGTTCGACAAACGGTTCGACCGCTTGGCGCACCGGCGCGATCCACGCCTCATTCTCGCGAGTAGTGGCGTTGAAAATGATGCGACTCGGTTGGCGCTGCATCTGTTGCAGTTTGGTGAGTGTCAGCAGCGTTTGATTGATCGCCCCAAGCCGGCAGCCGACCACCAGCCAGAGCTGAAAATCGGCCAGTGCCTCGATCCAGTCGGCCACCAGCCAGCGCGGCGTCAGCGGCACCATCAGGCCGCCAATGCCTTCAATCACGCAGTGATCATGCGCTTGTGCCATTGATCGGCACCACTGGATGAGGCGCTTCGGATCGATCGATTCACCGGCTGATGCGGCCGCCTGTGACGGTGCGGCCGTTTGCGCAAAGCGGTAGCAGTTGATGCGATCGGGGTTTGCGATCTGCTGCACCTGCATGAGCTGATCGAGGTCGTCAAAGCCGCCCGCTCGATTCGCGCCGCAGACCACCGGCTTCACCGCTACCGCCTGTTTCTGCGCGGCCAGCAGCGAGGCAATCACCCCGCGTGTCACCCAACTCTTTCCTACGCCGGTGTCGGTACCGGTGATGAACAGCTTAGCCAAGCCGCGCGCCTTGCATGGATAGTCGCATTAAAATGATACGCATGCCTTCAGAGCGAAAACAACCACGTCATCCCCGAATGCCTCTATCGGGGATCCATTGCCTCCTAGATTCCCGACAGAACCCTCGGGAATGACAGCTTTTTTACGGTTGTCTTGCATGATCATAGACCGCCCTCATGGACATCGCCGACGGCACGGATGGGGATGGTGTTGCCGCGTGCTGCGTAATCCTCCGGCTTGTACCACGCCTGCCCATAAAGCGCCTCAAAGGTGGCGCGGATCTTGCCCGATGCATCGCTGTGTTCACGGCTGTAGATCGCCTCGATTTGGCGGATCATGGCGCGGCCGTAGAGACCGGATTTGCGCCCGCGAATAGCGGCAGCGGAGGCGCCGAGCCCTTTGAGTTCGCGGATCAGGCTGATGCTATCGGGATAGGTAAGGGTGAAGATGTCGCTGTCGGTGACCGGCTGTTCGACGGCCAGCTGCATCAGTGCGTCGCCAAGCGAGGTGACATCGGGAAACGGCAGCACATGGCCGGCGTTGGCGGGGTCGATGGTGGCGAGCGTCTGGCGCAGCTCCGTGAGGGTGCGGCGGCCGAAGGTGGAGAAGAGAATCAGCCCCTCCGGTGCCAGCACGCGGCGCATCTCCGCCAGCATCGCCTGCGGGTCTGGCAGCCACTGCATGGCCAGATTGGAGCAGACCAGATCGAACGATGCGTTCTGTATCGGCAGTGCGGCGGCGTGGGCGCAGAGGTGGTGATGACGGCCATGCCACGGTAGGCGGCGGGCATGCGATGCACGTGTCACGCCGACCATCGCTTCGCTCAAATCGAGCGCCACAATCTCCGCCTGCTTGAAGCGCTGACGCAGTAGGCGGGTGAAGTAGCCGGTGCCACAGCCAATATCGAGAATGCGCTTCGGTGCGATCTTGGTGAAATTGAGATGGGCGATCAGCCGGTCGCCGATCTCACGCTGCAGCACGGCGTGTTGATCGTAGCTGCTCACCGCCTTGGAGAAGGCGCGCTTGACGTGTTGGGGCTGGATGTGGGTTGAATTCATGACGGGGTCCATGGTTCGATCAAATGGCGAAAGCGATCCGGCTGGGTAAGAAAAGGGGCATGGCCGCAATCCTGCCACAGCTGCAGCGTCACCGCGCCCCCCCACTGCTCGGCCAGCCAGCGACTGCTGGCGACATCGATAATGGCATCCTGCGCACCATGCAGCAGCAGCAACGGCATGGTGAGCTGCGGCACCGCGGCGCGCAGATCGAGACTGGCCAACAGCTCCAGCCCAGCTTGAAGCCCGGCCGGGGTGACAGGGTGCGCGCGATCCACCGCCAGTTTGGCCAGACGATTATAATCGGCGCGCGGCAGCCGGTCGCCATGCAGCATCAGTGCGAAAAAGCGGTTGAGTGATTTCGGCGAGCCGCTCGCCACCGCCGCCTCAAAAGCGGCGAAGAGTTCAGCATCGCAGCCGTGCGGCCAACCCGCGCGCCGACAAAAGCAGGGCGTGGCACCGATCAATATCAAGCGGGCGATCCGTTCGGGCTGCGCGGCTGCCATCGCCAACGCCAGGATGCCGCCGAGTGACCAGCCGACCAGTGTTACCGGTTGATCAGGGAGTTGGTCGATCAGTGTCTCTTGCCACCGCTCTGGCGGTTGATCGGCCGCACCGCCGTGGCCGGGCAGGTTGAGAAATTGGGCATCGGGGAAGGCTGCCTGTTGCTGAAACCAGATCTGCCGCGACTGCGCCCAGCCATGCAGAACATAGAGCTTGCTCATCTCACCGCCCGCAACGCATCCACGAGCTGGTCAATCTCATGCCGCGTGTGCGCAGCACTCAGGGTGATACGCAGCCGCGCGCGCCCCTCCGGCACTGTCGGCGGCCGGATTGCCGGCACGAACAGGCCACACTCAGCCAGCTGCTGCGATGCATGGAGCGCAGCTTCATCCGCTCCAATCAGCAGCGGTTGAATGGGTGTCTCCGAGGGCATCAGCGGCAGCTGCGCGGCATGCTGTTTGAAATAGGCGAGATTGCGCTGCAGTGCGGCCACCGCATCGCCCTGCTCGATCAATGTGAGCGCCGCATCGGCAGCTGCAGCGAGGGCAACCGGCAGGGCGGTGGAGTAGATCATGGTGCGTTGGCGCTGGCGCAGCCCCTCAATCAGCTCGCGCGTGCCGAGGATAAAGGCGCCATAACTGCCAAACGCTTTGCCGAACGTACCAACCTCGATCACCCGTTCGTGACCGGCGATCTGATGCAGCGCCGTCAATCCGCGCCCATCCGCACCCACCGTGCCGATGCCGTGCGCATCATCGATCAGCAGCAGTGTGTCGTGCGACTCGGCAAGCCTCAGCAGAGCGGCGGCATCGCAGCAGTCGCCATCCATGCTGAAAACACCGTCCGAGACAATGATACGCCGCGCCGCCGGATGGCGCTGCAGCAAGGTCTCGAGCTGGGCGAGGTCGCCATGGGCAAAGCGGTGGTTTGCGCAGCCGGCCAGTCGTGCGCCATCGACCAGCGAGGCGTGGTTCAATTTATCCGAGAACAGGTGCGTGTGACGATCGGCCAGCGCCTGAATCAGCCCGATATTGGCCAGCATACCAGAGCCGACCAGCAGACACGCCTCATACCCCTTCCACGCCGCCAGCCGCGCTTCGAGCTGGTGAAAGCACGGATCATCGCCGCTGATCAGCCGTGACGCGCCACTGCCGACCCCCGAAGCGAACACTTGACCGGCCGCTGCGCAGAGCGCGGGGTGATGGCTCAAGCCGAGATAGTCGTTGGCAGCGAAATTGATCAGCGTGCGGCCATCGAGATCGATGCGGGTGCCGTGACGGCTGGCGGCGGTGAATTGGCGACGACGGTGTGGCGGCGGTGGGGAAAACCAGTTGCGTGTACTGCTCATGTCCTGCATGCTGGTGGCTATGGTAGCAGTGTCAACGGCGATCCGGCGCGCAGTGAACCGGACGCGCCATCTCCTCTTTCCACCCACTTGCCTCTTCTGTCATCAACCACTGGATGATGACCAGCAGGGGTGCTGTGCGGCATGTTTGCCAGAGCTGAAGATCTGGCCGACGACGGTTTGTGCACGCTGCGGACGCGTGTTGCCGGATCATGCCGCGCCCGGCCCATGCGGCCACTGCCTCCGATCGCCGCCGGCGCAAGTGCAGACCGTGAGCCTCTATCGTTACGCCGGCCCGGTGCGCGAGGCGATTTTGGCGTGGAAGCTGCAAGGCGATGCGGTGGCGGCACGCTGGCTGGTGCAGACGGCGGCCGATGTGATCTCAACGCATCTGGGTGCGCATGATCTGCTGCTACCGATACCGATGCCGCTGGCACGCATGCGCCGCAGCGGTCAACATCACAGCGCCGACCTCTGCCACTGGTTGGCGGAGATCAGCGGCGCCAGCGTCAACTGGCAACTGCTGCGCCGCATCGGCGAGCAGCCGCGTCAATCCTCGCTCAGTGGACGCCAACGCCGCCACAACATGTGTAAGGCATTTCACTTAGCCGCCGACCACAAGGCAGCATTGCGCGACCGGATCAGGCAACACGGAGACTTTACATCACTCTGGGTCGTCGATGATATTCTGACCACCGGCGCGACGCTGCACTACGCAGCAAAGGCAGCGCGACCACTCGGACTCCCTGTCCATGTGCTATCGCTGGCGCGTACACCACGCAAAGAGGAACAATAACCATGGCGAAAATCGAAATCTACTCGGGCGACTTCTGCCCCTACTGCAGCAAGGCAAAATCGCTACTCAAGCGCAAAGGAGTCACTTTCACCGAATACAACGTGCGCAAAGACATGGCGCGCCAGAGCGAGATGCTCGAACGCTCCGGCGGCGCACGCACGATCCCGCAAATCTTCATCAATGACCACCATGTCGGCGGCTGCGACGATCTCTACGCACTGGAGCAGCGCGGGGAACTGGATACGCTACTGGGCGAATAGTTGCGCCATCACCAACCAAGGCGCTGTAGAAAAACAGAGCGGGTGGAAAAAATTCTCTGCGCGTTAGGGTGCGCGGCATGGCTAAGATTCTATTTCATTTTGGTGAGCTCTCGCTGAAGGGCAAAAACCGCGCAACCTTTGAGCGTCGCATGGCGCAGAATATCAAACGGGTACTCAAGCCGGTGCTGACGCCGGGCGGTTTCCATCGTGAACATGGCCGCATGACCGCTGATGTCAGCGCGATCTCGGAGGCACTGCTGGAGCATCTGGCACTGATTCCCGGCATTCGCAATTTCTCGGTGATGCATGAGTGCGCTCTTGATCTGGCGTCGATTCAGGAGACAGCCAGAGCGGCGGTGCTGGCCGATTTTGGCGATGATGTGGCCGGTAAGCCATTTCGCGTGACCAGCAAGCGCAGCAATAAGCAATTTCCCATTCAGTCGCCGCAGCTCAATTTCGAGGTCGGCGGCTTTCTCAAAAATCAGCTCGGATTGGCGGTCAATCTCGATGCGCCGGAGATCGATGTGCGGGTCGAAATCGGCGCCAAGGCGGCCTACCTCTACACCCGCAAAATCACCGGCATCGGCGGCCTGCCGGTTGGCTCATCCGGCCGCGGCGTGGTGCTCTTCTCCGGCGGTATTGATTCGCCGGTCGCCGCCTATGCGATGATGAAGCGCGGCATGCAGGTGGTACTTGTCCATCTCTACAACAGCACCATCAACCGCGATTTCGCCAAGATCAAAGACTTGGCGCGCCAACTCTCCCGCTATCAGGGGCGGGTGAAGCTCTATATGATCGATCTGGAGGAGTTTCAGCGCCACGCCATCGCCCATGTGCCGGCGGAGTATCGCATGATCATCTACAAACGGCAGATGATCCGCTCGGCTGCGCTGATTGCGCGGGATGTGCAGGCGCAGGCGTTGGTCACTGGCGACTCGCTCGGGCAGGTGGCGAGCCAGACGCTGGCCAATATTCACGCCATTTATGACGCCTCCGATCTGCCGCTGCTCTCGCCGCTGATCGCCTGGGACAAGGAGGAGATCATCGCGCTGGCGCGGCGCATCGGCACTTATGAGATTTCGATCGAAGAGTATTGCGACATCTGCTCGTTTTTGATCGCCAAACACCCGGAGACCCACGCCCAGCGGCGGCGCGTCGCCGAACTGGAGGCGGCACTGCCGACTGAAGGGCTGGATTGTTTGATGCAGAAGGTGGTGTTCGAGGGTGGGGCGCAGGTTGATGCATAGAGGATGAGGCCATCTCTGACGCTTCAGCAGGGTGATCTATCACTGCGTGTGACTGGCGGTGAACTGCTGCTGTTGAGCGGTGCAGCGGGCTGCGGAGGGTGGTTGAAACGTATGGCTGGCATACAGTCGCCTCCGCCCGGTATCGATATCCACTTGCAGCCCTTGCCTTTGTCTAAGGCGACGGTGCGCCTGTTGGCGGATCGTTGGCCGCCGGTCTGGCTGGGGCACTCTGTGGCGGAAGAGCTCCGTTTCGGATTGCGGCAACATCTGGATGACGATGCGCTGCTTGCAGCGTTGCGCAGATGGGGGGCGCAAAGCGTGCTGCAACACACTGTGCAGCAGTTGGCACGCGAAGAGGCGCTGCGCGTCACGCTGGCTGGCATGCTGTTGGCCGAGCCGCATATGGTTCTGCTTGAACGGCCGACGGTGGCGTTGTCTGCCGAGGTAGAGGCGCAGTTGATCGCACAAATCGCAGCGTGGGCGGAGCAGATGCAGTTGATCGTGGTCGTAGCCACCAATCGCTGGCAGGATTGGCGCGCTGTGGCATCACAGCGCTGGCATATCGACGCGCAGGATCAGCTGCCGGTTCCGAGCACATTATAAGCCGTCACCACCGAGGACATCACTACATGGGCGACCTGGTTCACTTTTCGTTTGCATTGAGCTCGCGCATGCGTGCTTTTATCGCCCTGCGCGACGGCTTGAGCTGTCTGGAGCAGGCGCGCAGTGATCGCCACGGCGCAGCTTGGCTGCATGCCGCCTGCGATCTGCGTACTTCGCTGTTGGGCGAGCAGGGGCGCAAGAATGCCTTGCCGGAGATCATCACCATCTTTGCCGATCTGCAGGAGTATCTGCAGAAACTCAGTGAAGATGCGCCGCTCTATCGCGACACGATTGCACGCGCCTGTCAGGAGATTGATCGGCAGATGAGCCGCCTTCAAGGTGGTGTGCCGGAGGTGTGCGACTATCTGGAGCAGGATGCGTTGATTCACGCCTATCTCAATACTCAGAAAAAACACGATTGGCTGGGGCATAAATGGTGCATGCCGCAGAGCATTACGGCGCTATGGCGCGATCCGGATGCGCGCATCCTGCCGCTGCATCAGCGACTGGTACCGCTGGACAATGCGATCGCCAAGCTCAATGAGATGCTCAGCGACTTCGTCGGCTGGAATAAACGTACCGCTACGGCCGGCAGTGATCACATTGTGCTGGAGCGTGGCAAGAGTTACGGTCTGATGGTGATCGCCCTGCAGGAGGAGATTGTCGCGCAGGGGATCATCCCCGATATCTCCAGCAACCGTTTGGCGATTCGTCTGCGCTTTCAGCAGTGGCAGGCGGGTGAGCCGAGCCGGGAGTGCGAAGAGAATATTCCCTACGCGATGATGCTGGTGCCGATCGGTGGATAAGCGCGAGATGACAAAGCAGCCGGCGAGCCCGTTCCGTTGCCCGATATGCAAACAACCTGTGGCACGCGGCAGTGAACATTTCCCCTTCTGTGGTGAGCGCTGTCGGGTGGTGGATCTGGGGCATTGGGCGGCGGAGGATTACCGCATCGCTGGAGACCCTGTAACGCTGCCGGATGAGGAGTCGCCATATGCGTAGTCTGTTGCCCCACTGCCGCCGTGTCCCGGCTACCGCACGCGTGAGATGGATGCATCTAGGCTGATTCTGGCCTCCACATCGCCCTATCGCCGGGCGCTGTTGGCGCGACTTGCGCTGCCCTTCACGCAACACGCCCCCGATTTTGAGGAGCTGCCACCGGGTAGCCTGCCGGTTAGCGAGCTGGTGCGAGCCAATACGCTTGGCAAGGCACGGAACGTGCTGGTGCAGCATCCGGCGGCGCGGGTGATCGCCTCCGATCAACTGGCGATCTGCGACGACCGCGTACTCGGCAAGCCGGGCAGCAGTGCGGCAGCGGAGGCGCAACTGCGCGCCATTGCCGGCCGACAGGTGAGCTTCTATACCGGCGTGGCGCTGCTTTCGGCGCATGAATCACACTATGCGCTGGAGCGCTATCATGTGGAGATGCGATCTCTCACTGATGCCGAGATCGCGACCTATGTGCAACGTGATCAGCCACTGCATTGTGCCGGCAGTTTCAAGTCGGAGGGGTTGGGGATCGCGCTGTTTGCGCGCATGTGGGGCGACGATCCGACCGCGTTGATCGGCCTGCCTCTGATCCGCTTGAGTCATTGGCTGCAGCCGCTGCGTTGCTGAACATCGATCCGGCAATGAGCTATGGCCTCGTCATTGGCCTGCTCGCCGGTGGGTGTGGCGGGATATTGGCCGCTGTGGCGGGTGTGGGTGGCGGGCTGATCTATGTGCCGCTGTTCTATCTGTTGATACCGTTGATTGACGATACGCCGGTGCGCATGGCGTTGGTGATGTTTGCCAGTCTCGTAGCGGTCGCCATCACGGGGCTCTTTTCCGCTCGCGCTCACTGGCGGCTTGGTCATGTGGATCTTCAGGTGATCCGGTTGCTGCTGCCGGGGTTGTGGTTGGGCGCGATGGTTGGTTTGTGGAGTACACTGCAGCTGCCGGAGGTGTTGGTCTTGCTGGCGCTGGCGGGATTGAATGGCTGGATCGCGAATGATTATCACGGCGCCATAGTTGAAGCGCGGATGACACGCCGCCATCTACCATGGATCGCACTGTTGATCGGCGGCAGTTCCGGATTGCTGGGGATTGGCGGTGGCACGATGATGGTGCCGCTGCTGCGTCGCTTGGTGGCGTTGCGGATTGCGGTGGGGAGTTCGGCGCTGGCCGGCGCCTTGATGGCGCTGGGTGCTGTCGCTGGAAATCTGATGTTGGAGCCTGCATGGCGCACGTTGTTGATCAGCCACGCGTCATTGCTGGGCGCGCTCTGGCTGGCGATCTTGGCCGTGCTGCCGCTCTCCACCCGCTGGGGTGCGAAGCTGCATGTGCGCTATAGCGAGCAGCAGATGCGATGGGGCTTGCGGGGCTTGTTTGCCCTGCTCGCAGGCGGCTATCTACTGGCGCTACTGCTGCGCTTGAGCAGTTAGCCGCTCACGCAGAAACAGCAGTGGGTGACCGAGGCCACCCACTGCTCTGTTGTGATCTTGCCGCTGTTAAGCAGCGCGTGCGGCGCGGCTTTTCTCGATGAGATCGTGCACGATCGGTGAGAGAATCAACTCCATCGCCAGAGAGAACTTGGCGGCCGGTACAACCAGCGTATTGCGGCGGGACATGAACGAGTCATGCAGCATGGAGAGCAGCCACGGGAAGTCGATGCCCCACTGCTCCGGTTTACGAATACGGATCACCATCATGCTCTCATCCGGTGTCGGCACATCGCGTGCGATGAACGGATTGGAGGTATCGACCAGCGGCACGCGCTGGAAGTTGATATCGGTGTTGGTGAATTGCGGGGTGATGAAATGGACGTAGTCGTGCATACGGGTAAGGATATTATCGACCACCGCCTCTTGTGAGTAGCCGCGCATCTCGGTGTCACGGTGAATCTTCTGGATCCACTCCAGATTGACGACCGGCACAACGCCGAGCAGCAGATCAACGTAGGGGAGTACCTCTTCCACGCCGCCGTGCAGGCCTTCGTAAAAGAGTAGATCGGAGCCTTCGCCGACTTCGCGCCAGTCGGTGAATTTACCCGGTTCGACGCCGTAGAGCTTCGCCTCTTCATCGTCGTGCACATAGGTGCGTGCTAGGCCGCGGCCTGTACGCTGGTAAGAGTCAAACAGCTCGGCAATTTTATCGAACAGATTGGCCTCGTCTGAGAAGTGGCTCAGGCGCTTGCCCTGTGCTTCAAACTCTTTGGCCTTGGCGCGAAAGGTCATCCGATCGTAACGATGGAAGCAGTCGCCTTCGATGATAGCGGGAGTGACATGCTCACGACGGAAGATGTGTTCAAGTGCGACTTTTGCCGTACTTGTGCCTGCGCCGGAAGAACCGGTCACAGAGATAACAGGATATTTCACTGACATAATATCTCCATAATTGATTGTTTTTCAAGGAGTTGCGAGCGAAATCACTTCTTACTCCCCATGCCCTTGATGAAAGAAATCGAAAAAAGGTGGGACATTATGGCCGAAGATGGGGCATGAACTCAAGGAACAATTCGAGAACACGCTTGCGACGGCATGGGGTGAGCGGCGATAGATTGTTTGAGAATCAGCCGGTCAACGGGCATGATTTCCGGCCATGAGTGTTGCGTTGCGACTTGAGTCGCTGGATGCGTCGCTGCTTCAGCAGTTGTGCGGCGCCGATAATTGGGTGATCCATCGTGTCGAGGCGGCTTTTCAGGTCTGCTTCAGCGGCCAGCCGGGAGCGTGGCAGATCGAGGGGGATGCGGCAGCGGCAGCAGCGCAGGCGATGCGGCGCTTGCTCAAGCGGCTGCATGATGGCAAGGCGCTGGCGCCTGTCGATGTTGAGGGTGTGTTGCGTGACGATGCGGCCGGTGGCGATGTGGTCGAGGCGGAAGATCATGACGTGATGATCGCCGGACGGCGCAAAATCAGCGGTAAAACAGCCAACCAGCGCCACTATCTGCGTCAAATGCAGGCGCACACCTTGACGCTGGCGGTCGGTCCGGCCGGCTCCGGTAAGACCTATCTGGCGGTGGCCGCGGCAGTGGCGGCGATGAACAGCAACCGGGTCGAGCGGATCATCCTCACCCGTCCGGCCGTCGAGGCGGGCGAGCGACTCGGTTTCCTCCCCGGTGATATGCAGCAGAAGGTGGATCCTTACCTGCGCCCGCTCTATGACGCGATGGCCGATATGCTCGGCGTCGAAAAGATGAACGCGCTGCTGGAGCAGGGGCGTATCGAGGTGGCACCGTTGGCCTACATGCGCGGCCGCACGCTCAACGATGCTTTTATTATTCTCGATGAGGCGCAGAACACCACGCGCGAACAGATGAAAATGTTTCTCACTCGCCTCGGCTTCGGTTCGAAGATGGTGGTCACCGGCGATGTGACGCAGGTCGATCTGCCGCGCCACCAGCAGAGCGGCCTGCTGCACGCCTTGCGGGTGCTTGACCGCGTCGGCGATATCGCCCTCTGCCGCCTGAGCAGCCGCGATGTGGTACGCCATCAGCTGGTCGAGCAGATCGTCAATGCCTATGAAGATCGGGAGGGGCAGCCGGATCATGATTGAGCTGCTGATGGATGATGATCTGGAAGACAATCTGGATAGCGGCGATTCGGCGCAGGAGTGCGCTGAATTCGATGCCGAAGCGATGCGTGCTGCTGTGGTGGCGGCGTGTCGCGTCGCTGGTATGGCGGCGACTGCCGATGCCATCACGCTCTGCATCCGCTTGGCTGGCGACGAGGCGGTGCAGGCGTTGAACAGCCAATGGCGCGGCAAGGATCGCGTCACCGATGTGCTATCCTTCCCGATGC
>Ga0256829_1002296_pt1 | contig 14408 bp, 9 predicted proteins | sample 131447metaG_FD_185979 | JGI IMG/M metagenome (GOLD analysis project Ga0256829, IMG submission 185979) | Hydrothermal vent microbial communities from Lau Basin, Pacific Ocean - 131-447 | ecosystem: Environmental > Aquatic > Marine > Hydrothermal vents | place: Pacific Ocean: Lau Basin | collected...
TGTATGGAAGGGCCATCGCTCAACGGATAAAAGGTACTCCGGGGATAACAGGCTGATACCGCCCAAGAGTTCATATCGACGGCGGTGTTTGGCACCTCGATGTCGGCTCATCACATCCTGGGGCTGTAGCCGGTCCCAAGGGTATGGCTGTTCGCCATTTAAAGTGGTACGCGAGCTGGGTTCAGAACGTCGTGAGACAGTTCGGTCCCTATCTGTTGTGGGCGTTGGAGATTTGAGGGGGGCTGCTCCTAGTACGAGAGGACCGGAGTGGACGTTCCGCTGGTGTTCGGGTTGTCTCGCCAGAGGCATTGCCCGGTAGCTACGAACGGAAGTGATAACCGCTGAAAGCATCTAAGCGGGAAGCACGCCCCAAGATGAGATCTCCCGAGTCTTCAAGACTCCTCAAGGACCCAGGTAGACCACCTGGTGGATAGGCGCGGTGTGGACGTGCAGCAATGCATTGAGCTAACGCGTACTAATGATCCGTGCGGCTTGACCATATAACCCCAAGACGCTTCGCTGGTCATACGCAGATCCCTCTGCGTAAGAAGAGCGGCCATCCGTGGCCGCACTGCTCGAAAAGAGCGGTCTTTTGTGAGCTACGGCGGACCTGGCAACAGACCGTGCGTACGGCAAGAGATATCCTTAGCGACACATCTGGAAGACGGTTCCGGAACGCTTGTCACTCGATTCGCCCCTTTGCCGGGCTGGCGCGCAAGCGCGCTGCCCGCACCCCTTCCCTGGCGGCCATAGCGGTGTGGTCCCACCCGATCCCATCCCGAACTCGGCAGTGAAACGCACCCGCGCCAATGGTAGTGTGGCTTTGGCCATGTGAGAGTAGGTCACCGCCAGGGATCCCTTCCCAAGGCCCCCGACATCCGTGTCGGGGGCCTTTTTGCTGGCCGGGTTGTGTTCGGCCCACCCTGGCGATCACAAATATTTGCGCCAGGACAGCAGGTGCCAGCTACCGATACCCTCCTTGCACAGCCAGATTCGCTACAGTAGCGCCATGTATCTGGAACACTACGGATTGCTCGAACCCCCGTTTGCGACCGCGCCGGACGAGCGCTACGTCTGGATGTCGGAGCGGCTGGGCGGCGTGCTTGAACGTCTCGAACAGGAAATTCGCCGCGGGAGCGGCGGCATACTTCTGCTGACCGGTGAGTTTGGCAGCGGCAAGACACTGCTTGCACGCCTGCTGTTGGCGCGCCTGGAGCAGGCCGATATCCGCATCGCCCGCATTCGCTATACGGGCCTGAGTGCAGACCAGTTGCTGGAAAGCGTGTGTCATGCCCTGCGCGTTCCGCTCGAACCCGAGCAGGTTGGCAAGGGGCAGCTGATGATTGATGCCCTGAGTGCCACGCTGATGGATACCTACGCACAGGGACAACGCGTACTGCTGGTCATCGACGAGGCACAGGAGTTGTCCGATGCCGCGCTTGAGCAATTGCGCCAATTGACCAATCTGCAGACGCCTGGGCACAAGTTGATTCATGTCCTTCTGCTGGCCGCCCCGAGCCTGGAGCCCCGGCTGCAATCGGGCGCCTTGCGTGCTCTCGGGCAACGCATAGGCATGCGCGAAGAACTGACGCGGCTCGAAAGCCAGGAGATGGAACCCTATGTCCGCCACCGGATGGCGACGGCCGGCGCCGTCTCGCAGCCCTTCACCCGGCTGGGCTTGAAAAGCCTGTACCGCTATACCGGAGGCATTCCGCGTCTGGTCAATACGATTGCGGACCGTGCCTTGCGTCTCGGGGCTGCCATGGAAGAAAAACAGATTGGCGAGCGGCTGGTCCAGCAGGCTGCACGAGAAGTGCTGCCAGGGCATGCGCAATACTGGTTGCGGCGGTACCGCGGCAGGCTGGCATTGGCCCTGATGATGCTGGTCGCACTGTTTGTTTGGGGCTGGTGGCGTGTTGATTCCGTGGCGCCGAAGCCGACGAAATCCGCAACGCCGGTCGAGCTTGAACGCAAGGTGCAGCAACAAGCCGCCCGATTCATGGCTGCTTTGCCGGATGCTGGCCTGGCGCGTACAGCGGCGTGGAGCGAATTGCTTGCCCGCTGGCAGATTCGTTCAGACGATACGAATGTGCGCAGCGCCTGGGCGTGCAACAGCGTGATATTTCCTGGCTTCGATTGCGTGGCCGGTACCGGTACGCTCGATCAGCTCAGGCGCTTCGATCGTCCGCTGATTCTGGAGCTGAAGGCCACCCGGGGTACGCGGCAGGTGCTGTTGCTGGGGGTGGGTGATACCCGGGTACGACTGTGGATGGTTTCAGGTGCCGTTGAAGTGTCGCGCAAGGCGTTCGATGAACTCTGGACGGGTCATTTCCAGGCGGCATTTCGGGTTCCCTCCTGGATGCCGCTGCATGTACGACGTGGGCAGGTGGGACGTCCCGTGGCCTGGATTCGCAAACAACTGCGTCGGCTGGATGGGGACCAGAGCGCAGATTTTCGTCCGTTGATCTACGACGCGCGCATGCAGCGACGGGTGCAAACCCTGCAAAAGGCCTACGGCATTCCGGCAGACGGTGTCATTGGTCCGGAAACCCTGTTTGCCTTGACGTCCCTGGATGACAGCGGTCCGCACCTGGCTCGTGATGTTCCGTGATGCGGGTGGAGATGCCTGTGTTCGTCGATGTGCAGATGCCACAACGTACCGATCACCGATGGGCGACCGTCCTGCTTGTCATGCTGTGCCTGGCCGGCTTCACGCTGCTCAAACTTGCGAGTGCGACTCACGAGGCCACATGGATCGTTCGTTGGGGTACGGTGCCATCGGTCCTGTTCGACGGTTCCGGTTCAACCTGGCAGCGTATCCTCGATCCGGACATCCTGCGCTTGCTGACCGCATTGTTCATCCATGTTTCGTGGTTGCATCTGGCAGGAAACCTGCTTTTTCTGTGGATTTTTGGCAGGGAAAGCGAGCAGCGTCTGGGTTCCTGGCGCTTTCTGGCCCTGTTTCTCAGTGGTGGCATGGTCGCGAATCTGGCCGGAGCGCTGTCCTTGTCGGCTGCCCAGGCGCCAATCATCGGCTGCAGCGGTGCGGTTTCGGCCGTGGTGGGTGCCTATCTGGTGCTTTTCCCCCGGGCGCGTCTGGGTGTGGTGCTTCCGCTTGGCTTGTACATGGAGTTCGTGCGCGTGCCTGCAGCATTACTGATTGCCATGTGGGTCGTGATGCAACTGGCCTTCACCCTGGTAGGGCCGCAATACGGGCAGATCGTGTGGTGGAGTCACATCGCAGGGTTCTTGTACGGAATCGCATTCGCGCTTGCATCGCGTGCGACGGTCCGTCGGCGCATGCGCAGGTGAATCTCAGGCTTCGAACGTGTGGGCATCGGGGGCCTTTTCCGCGGGATTTGCAGACGCCTGTTCCTGCGAGGGTGTCTGGTCCCCGAACATCGAGCGATGGGTGGCGAACACGACCAGGGCGACGAAGGCATTGAAAGGACCCATGGCCAGCAAGGAAGCCAGCGCGGGGGGCAGGACGGTACCCAGAACGCGGGCGAGGGTCATCATGCCCAGCGCGATCAGAAACATCAGTATGCCCAGCAGGAAGTAAGGCCCCAGGTTGGTGCGGCAGGCCGCAAAGCTGCTGCGCATGGCCGTGAATGCCGTTTCCCTGGCCAGCATGATGCGTGCCGGCGCCAGGAATGTGAGCATGCTGACCACGAACGCGCCGAGCAGATAAAACAGCACCAGGAGGAAAAATGTTCCCGGGGTGGCCGAGATCTGCTGCGCTAGGATGCTTCGCAGCTGTTCGTAGGTGATCGCATCGGCGCCACTGCCGCCAGCCTGTGCCTGCAGGCTGGCAACCAGGGGCCCGATCACGGGGATGAGCATGGCGACCATGACAAACACGAGTCCAATCACGGGCAGGCTCAAGGCGATGTAGGAGCCAATGCGGTCACCTTCCTGAAAGGCATGAAACAACTGTCCGACACGCGGAGTACGTCCGGCGGCGGCTTCACGGGCAGCATGGATCATGCCGCCCATCAGCGCAGGGCCCAGGAACAGGGCAATGAAGAATCCGATAAGCCACGGAAGCTGGGCGAGCAGGGTATAGACCAGTCCCATCAATAGGAACGGCACGGGATGCCGGCGAAGCATGCCGAATGCCTCACCGATCCAGCGACGACTGTGATTGATGCCGACCTTGTTCATGCCTTGCTACCCGTTGCGGAATGCGAGGATTCTTGCATGTGGATCGTGCATCGCAAAGCCCGGTGCCCGGCCAGGAGGATGATGATCATGCCGAGAGTGCGTCGTCCGGTGGCAGCACAGAGAGAGCTTCCTCAACCGTGGTGATCCCGCGCACCACCTGGGCGGCGGCAGACAGGCGCAGGGGCTGCATGCCTTCCTCGCGGGCCAGGCGCGTGAAGTGTTCCATGTTGGTCTGCGGGCCGAGCAGGCTCCTCAAGGCGGGGCTCATGCGCAGCATCTCGTAGATGCCGGTACGGCCGAGGAATCCGGTCTTGCGACATTCCAGGCAGCCGGCCGGGGCAAATACGCGGTCAGGCATCGGCAACTCGAAACCGTGGGTGAGCGCATGCCAGGTCACCGGATCCTGTGTGGAGGGGGTCTTGCAATGCGGACACAGCGTGCGGACCAGGCGTTGCGCCGTGACCCCAGCCAGGGTCGATTGGATCAGATAGTGCGGCACGCCCAGATCCAGCAACCGGGTGATGGCGCTGGGCGCATCGTTGGTGTGCAGCGAAGACAGCACCAGATGGCCGGTCAGGGATGCCTGGATCGCCATGTGCGCGGTTTCCAGATCACGGATCTCGCCCACCATGATGATGTCCGGATCCTGGCGCATCAACGTGCGCACACCAGTTGCGAAATCCAGGTCAATGGACGGTTGCACCTGCATCTGGTTGAACTCGGGTGCAATCATCTCGATCGGGTCCTCCACCGTGCACACGTTGAGCTCGGGGCGGGCAAGGTGCTTGAGGGTGGAGTACAACGTGGTGGTCTTGCCCGATCCGGTCGGACCGGTGACCAGGACAATCCCGTTGGGCCGCTGGAACATGTGTCGCCAGGCAGCCTGTTCGCTCTCGGAAAAGCCCAGGCGGGAAAAATCCTGGGCGGCGATTTCCGGGTCGAAGATGCGCGCCACGACTTTTTCGCCAAAGGCCGTGGGCATGGTGGAGATGCGCAGCTCCACCTCGCGGCCGCTGGCCGAGCGGGTCTTGATGCGACCGTCCTGCGGGCGACGCTTTTCGGCAACATCCAGTCGCCCGAGGATCTTGATGCGTGCCGTCACCGCGGACATGACCGGAGCGGGGATGGCCATGACCGGCTGCATCACACCATCGATGCGAAAGCGCATCTGCCCTTCATCGCGACGTGGTTCCAGATGGATATCCGAAGCGCGTTGCTCGAAGGCATATTGCAGCAGCCAGTCGACGATGTGCACCACGTGGCGATCATCGGCGCCCAGCTCGCCGCCCTTGCCCAGTTCCACCAGTTGTTCGAAATTGAGTATGGCCGAAACCGGACCCGCGCTGCCTTTGGCATCATGCGCGAGCTGAATGGAGCGTTGGACGCCGTAAAGCTCGGTCAGATAGCGCTGGATGTCGAGCGGATTGGCGACCACCAGGCGCAGTTCACGCCGCAGCATCTGCGCCAGATCCGCAGCCCAGCCGCATTCGAATGGCTCGCAGGTTGCAAAAAGCACCGACTCCGGGCCCGATGCCAGCGGCAGGATGCGATGCCGCAAGGCGTAGGTATGGCTCACCACCCGCGTCACCGTGGGGGCGTCGATCTTCATCGGGTCGATCTTGCAATACGCGTAGGGACTCTTGCCGGCCAGCCATTCGGTCAGGCTTTCGATGCCGAGACGGCGTTGTTCCGGGTCGCGTCGATTGGCCAGCTTGGCTTCGGCGATGATCGCCAGCGGGTGCATCTCCAGGGGGCTGCGTCCACGCCGGACGCCCATGCGGACCTGCCCGGCATCGCCAGCAGCCAGCAAGCCGTCCCGCACCAGTTCGGCCAGTACTTCGTCAAGCCCGAGGCGGCCGCGCCTGCCCAGGGTCGATTGCGTATGCGCGCTGGCCACCATGCGCGTGCCTCCGTCGTTGCCGAAGGTATACTAACGCGCTTTGCCAGCCGTCAGGCCGAATCATGTCCGCGCCAAGCTTCCAGCAAGTCATCCAGACGCTGAACCGGTATTGGGGTGAGCACGGCTGCGTGTTGCTGCAGCCGCTCGATACCGAGGTTGGTGCCGGGACCTTTCATCCGGCCACGTTCCTGCGTGCCCTCGGCCCCGAGCCCTGGGCCGCGGCCTATGTGCAGCCCTCGCGTCGACCCACCGACGGACGCTACGGCGACAACCCCAACCGCCTGCAGCACTACTACCAGTACCAGGTGGTGATGAAGCCCAATCCGGAGAACATCGTCGAGCTTTACTTCGACTCGCTGAAGGCCCTGGGCATCGACCCACTGATGCACGATCTCCGGCTGGTGGAAGACAACTGGGAGTCGCCCACCCTGGGCGCCTGGGGGCAGGGCTGGGAAGTATGGCTGAACGGCATGGAAGTCACCCAGTTCACCTATTTCCAGCAGGCCGGAGGCCTGGAGTGTCGTCCGGTGACCGGCGAGATCACCTATGGCCTGGAGCGCCTGGCGATGTACCTGCAGAACGTGGACAACGTATACGACCTGATCTGGACCGAGGCGCCGCACGGCATCGTCACCTACGGCGACGTGTTCCACCAGAACGAGGTCGAGCAGTCGACCTACAATTTCGAGCATGCCAACGTCGATGCGCTGCTGGGCTGGTTCGACACCTGCGAAGGCGAAGCGAAGAAACTCGTCGAACTGGGTCTGCCGCTGCCGGCCTATGAGCAGGTGATGAAAGCCAGCCACACTTTCAACCTGCTCGATGCGCGCCGCGCGATCAGCGTCACCGAACGCCAGCGCTACATCCTGCGCGTGCGCACGCTCTCGCGTGCCGTGGCCGAGGCCTACGTGGCGCAGCGCGAGAAACTCGGTTTCCCCGGCCTGCGCACGCACAAGGAGGCCGCGCATGTCTGAGTCGCGTTCGCTGCTGGTCGAGCTGGGTACCGAGGAACTGCCGCCGAAGGCACTCGATGCCCTGTCCGAAGCGTTTGCCCGGGGCGTGAGCGCGGGCCTGAAACAACATGGCATCGCCCATGACGAAGCGGCCACGCGCCGCTTCTGCACACCCCGACGGCTGGCCGTGCATGTGCCTGCTGTTGCCGCAGTGCAGCCCGAGCAGTCCATTGAACGCCGCGGTCCTGCCGTCAAGGCCGGACGCGATGCCGAGGGCAAGCCGACCCGTGCCCTGCTGGGTTTTGCCGGTTCCTGCGGCGTCGAGGTCGATGCCCTGGACATCGTGGAAACGGACAAGGGGGCGTGGTACATCTATCGCGCCGTGCAGCCCGGAAAACGGCTGGCCGAGATCCTGCCGTCCATTGTCGAACAGGCGCTCAGGCAACTGCCAATCCCGCGCCCGATGCGCTGGGCCGACCACGACTACGCCTTCGTGCGTCCGGTGCACTGGCTGCTGATGCTGCACGGCAGCGAGGTCGTCGATGCGCGGATCATGGGTCTGCAAAGCGGACGGCAAAGTCGAGGCCACCGGTTCCACCATCCCGCCCCGGTGCATGTGGCCGATGCCGATGCCTGGCTCGGGGCCCTGCGCGAGGCCCGGGTGCTGGCCGATCCGCTCGAACGACGGCAGCGCGTGCGTGAGGAAGTGTCACGCGTGGCCGCAGATCTTGGTGGCCAGCCGCGTCTTTCCGATGAGCTGCTGGACGAGATCGCCAACCTCACCGAATGGCCAGTCGCCATCGCCTGCACGTTCGATGAGGCCTTTCTCGCCGTGCCGCCCGAGGCGCTGGTCACCACCATGGAGTCCAACCAGAAGTTCGTGCCGGTATTCGCCACGGACGGCAAGCTGGCGCGGCATTTCATCGGCGTGGCCAATATCCAGTCCAGCGATCCGCAGCAGGTGCGCAAGGGCTACGAGCGAGTCATCCGCCCGCGGTTTGCTGACGCCAGATTCTTCTGGGACGAGGACCTGAAGACACCGCTTGAGCACTATCAGCAGGCCCTCGAGCGGGTGACCTACCAGCAGGACCTGGGCAGCATGTGGGACAAGTGCGTGCGCGTGGCCGAACTGGCGCGTGTCACCGCCAACCGGGTCGGCGTCGACGCCGCACTGGCCACGCGGGCTGCCGCGCTGGCCAAATGCGACCTGATGACCCGCATGGTCGGCGAATTTCCCGAGCTGCAGGGCGTGATGGGGCGCTACTACGCGAAGGCCCATGGCGAAAACGAGGACGTTGCCGATGCGCTCGATGCGTTTTACCAGCCACGCAGTGCTGGCGATGCCGTCGCCTCGCGGCCGCTTGCGCGCGTACTGGCGGTGGCCGAACGCCTCGATACGCTGGCGGGAATCTTCGCAGTGGGCCTCAAGCCGACCGGCAACAAGGACCCCTTCGCCCTGCGCCGTGCCGCCCTGGGCCTGGCCCGCACCCTGATCGAGGGTGCGCTGGACATCGACCTCAAGGCAGCCTTTGCCGAAGCGCTGCAACTGCTCCCGGACGCCGCACTGGCCGCTGGCCTGACGCCGGCCAAGGGCGCCAAGGCGCCGCACCTGGATGCGGGCAAGCACCGGATGCAACTGCAGGCGGAGCTGTATGCCTTCGTGCTCGACCGCCTGCGCGGGTACTATGCCGACAAAGATGTGGGCAATGACCTTTTCGAAGCGGTAGCCGCAGTCGCTCCCGGCAGCCTGTTCGATTTCGACCGCCGTCTGCGAGCGGTGGCTTCATTTGCTGTTTGCCCGGAATCGCAAAGCCTGGTGGCGGCCAACAAGCGGGTCGACAACATTCTGCGCAAAGATGCAGGCATGGACAGCCCATCGGCCCTGCCTGCCGTGGACACATCGCTGTTCGAGCTCACTGCCGAACGGGACCTGCATGCTGCCTTGCTGGATGCCAGGGAGGACAGTTCACGCCTTGTCGATTCGGGGGACTATGAAGCCGCGCTTTTGCGCCTGTCCCGCCTGCAGGAACCGGTGGACCGGTTCTTCGACCAGGTCATGGTGATGGCCGAGGCCGAATCGATACGCAGAAACCGGTTGGCGTTGTTGCGACAGTTGCAGGCACAGTTCCTGGATATCGCCGATATTTCACGTATGCACAGTTGAGGGCGCCAGGAAGGCACCGACCCGCAACGTGAGGGCTGCTCGGCGCATGATGCTTTCGAAGCGGGTTGCCCTGTCGCCGTGCCCGCGCCAACGGATCCAGGTATCCCGGGAGGTCGCTCATGAAAACACGCATGCTTGGTACCGATGGACTCCGGGTTTCCGCGCTTGGACTGGGTTGCATGGGGTTGAGCCACGCCTACGGAACACCGGTGGATCGTCGTGCCGGCATCGAACTGATTCGCGCCGCAGTGGAGCGGGGGGTGACGATGTTCGATACCGCCGAAGTCTATGGTCCCTTCAGCAACGAGGAGCTGCTGGGAGAGGCGCTGGCAGGCCTTCGCGAGCGCGTGGTCATCGCCACCAAGTTCGGATTCGTCATTGGCGGTGCGGGTGGCATGGACAGCCGCCCCGAACATATTCGCGAAGTCGCCGAAGCTTCGTTGCGACGGCTGAAGACCGACTACATCGACCTGTTCTATCAGCACCGTGTGGATCCGTCAGTGCCGATCGAGGACGTGGCAGGTGCCGTGCGTGATTTGATCAGCGAAGGCAAGGTGAGGCACTTCGGACTATCCGAGGCCAGTGTGGATACCATTCGTCGCGCGCATGCCGTCCAGACAGTGAGCGTCCTGCAGAGCGAGTATTCATTGTGGTGGCGGGAACCCGAGGCTGAGATCCTTCCCGTCCTTGAAGAACTGGGCATTGGCTTCGTGCCCTTCAGCCCGCTGGGACGCGGATTTCTTGCCGGCGGCATCGATGCCGGTACCAGGTTTTCCGAAAACGACTTCCGGGCCGGTCTTCCCCGTTTCAGCGAGGCTTCGCGCAAGGCAAACCTCAGCCTCGTCGAGATCGTTGCCGCGATGGCACGTGACAGAGGCGTGAGTAGCGCCCAGATCGCGTTGGCCTGGCTGCTTGCAAAAAAATCCTGGATTGTCCCGATTCCCGGCACCACCAGGCTCCAACGCCTGGAGGAAAACCTTTCAGCAGTCGACATTGAGCTATCGCCAACCGACCTGGGGGATATCGATCAGGCCCTGGCTCGGGTGAGTGTGCAGGGCGAACGTTACCCGGAACATTTGCAGCGGCAGATCGATCGCTGACAGTCAGCATGCCTGCGGTTCATTGCGGGTCCATGCCTGCACGTTCGAGTTCCAGCTTGAGCGGCCCCAGGTGCCCTGCGTATCGCTTCCAGCGTCCCGAGGCGTCGCGATAGAGAGGTTGCCTTACCTGCCAGTAACTGGCGGTCTTGATGGTGTTGCCAAGGCGGTGGAAATCCAGGCATGCCCGGTTCCAGTCCAGGCCGGCGAAACCAAGGGCCGCCTCCAGTACCTCTTGCGGTGCACGCACCAGTGCGTCGTAGTCGACATCATGGATGTCATCGGGGTACAGCTTCTTCCAGTGCGCCATCAATCGCCGGTACTGCACGTAGTAGTGGCCGATGTCGTCCAGTGCCGTGGCGTAAGGCGTCACCCTCGGCTCGAGGTGCTGCATGAATATCGAAAGCCCGGTATCCAGCGGATGGCGAACGGTATGCATGATGCGCGCACGTGGGAAAAGCCACTTGATCAGACCGATCAGCAGAAAATTATCCGGCCGCTTGTCTGTGATGAACCGGGCACCGGAAGCATCGGGAAACAACTTCTGCAGGTGATTGAGGTACGCACGGGCAAGGCCCGCCATGCGTCTGGGCGTGGTGTCCGTCATGGCGTATGGAAACGGGGCAAGTTCATTTCTGACCAGTCGCGGCATCCACTCCAGTTCACCACCCGCATGAATGGCTGGGTGCCCGGCCAGTGCCTGTTCCAATAGCGTCGAACCCGAACGGAACATGCCGCAAATGAACAGGGGTTCCGGTGACGCCGGCTGTGGGTCCCGATCCGGTACGCGATGTGCAAACGACTCCATGATCGCCTTGACCAGACGTTCCTGCATCTTGCGGTCATAGGCTGGAGCACCACGGCGGCTGCTCGCATTGGCTTGCGTGAAGGCATCGAATGCCTGATCCGTGCATTGCAATCGTTCACAGGCATGTCCCAGCGCGAACCAGAGATTGGCGCGGGTGGGTGGGTCGTCGCAGTGACGTGCGGCGTGCGACAGTTGCCCGAGAAGGGGGTCGTCCAGGCTTGCCGGTGGCTGCAGGCGGCAAAGCCTGGCCAGGGCTTCGTCGCGATGGCGTGTGTCGTGGCCGTGGTTCGAGTCGAGGATCTTCCGGTAGCAGTCGGCTGCTGCGGTGCGCTGACCACGTTCTTCGTGCAGGTTGCCGAGGTTGAGCAGCGCAGGCTGATAATCCGGCTGAAGATCCAGAGCAGCACGCAATTCGACTTCTGCCGCTGCATGGCGGTTAAGGTGAGTGGAACAGATCACAGCCCGGTTCAGGTGTACTTCCTGGGGATCGGACACGCTTGCATCGAGTGCGCGCTGGTAGGCTTCAAGCGCTGCTTCGAATTGCCCGTCGGACTTGAGTGCATAACCCAGGTTGTACCAGACATCGGCCAGTTCGGGCTCGATGGACAGTACGCGCCGATAGCTCCGGATGGCATCCTTGAATCGTCCCCGATCCAGGAAGGCATCAGCCTCGTTTCGCCACGCGAGGGTTTGTGCGGATCCGGAGCATTGATTCATGTGTGCTGGTGCTTTTACTGTTTCTGGAAGAAAGGCCCAATGGCTCCGATGGGTGCCAAACCCCGTCTTCATGGCATGGTAGCCGAGGTGCCTTGGCAGGACCCATGCGCCATGCCGTGCCGGCACCGGAGCAAGGGCTGCCTTCGCATGAGGATGGCACAGCGTACAACCCGCAGGCGTGGGTGATCATACGACGCGAATGTTTGCAGCGAGCACACCATGGCCGGCAACCCCACAAACGACAAGACACTCGATTCGCACCAACTGCAACAGCTGGCCGAAGCCGAGGCAGCCTTGCGGTCAGGGCACCTGTCCCGGGCCGCCGGGCAGGCTCGGACCCTTGCCCTTCAGGCACCGCATGCCGTCGATGCCTGGCACATCCTGGCCGTGGCGCTGGCCCAGAGCGACGATGCCATGGAAGCCCTTGGGCCTTTCCGCAAGGCGTTGGAACTTGCACCTGACAACCCGGCCCTGCTGGCCAATTTCGCCACGGCGCTGCGTCGGGTGGGGCAGGTCCGTGAGGCGGTGCCGTTGTGGCAGCGCGCCGTGGGCCTTGCGCCGACATTCGCACAGGCATGGCTGGACCTGGGGCTGACCGAGATGGACCTGGAGCATGCCGAAGCTGCGCGCGATGCCCTGCAGCATGCGGTCAGGCTGATGCTTGAATCGGCGACGGCGTGGCACGGCCTGGGCAACTCGCTTGCCTTGCAAGGGCGAACGCGTGAAGCCGAGCAAGCATTCCGCAGTGCGCTGGAATGCAACGCCCACCATCCACATCTGTGGATCAACCTGGGGCAACTGCTTCGACGGCAGGCGCGAGTCAGCGAGGCGCTGGAGTGCTTTGCGAGAGCGCACGAACTTGGTGGTGAAACGCCGCAATTGCTCGATGCGCAGGCAGGTGCCCTGCTCGACATGGGTCGGGTCGAAGAAGCCATGGCTACAGCTCGACGGATGACGCAGGGCTTTCCGCAATATGCGCCCGGGCAGCGCACCCTGGCCCAGATGATCTGGGAATATGCCGAGGATGGCTCCCATGGGCATTTGGCCCTGTCCGGTTTCGCCGCTGCCGTGCAGGCCTGCCCTGACGATGTCAACTTGCGACTGGGATACATCCAGTTGCTTCGTCAGATCGGCCACTCCGAACATGCACTCGAGCATATCGGGTTGTTGCGTGCACGGGGAGACAGCCCCGTGTTGAAGCGCGCCCAGGCCGACACTCTTGAAGAGCTCGGTCGTTCCGGGCAGGCCGCACCCCTGTATCACGAGTTGTATCGTGACCAGGCCCATCGCGAGCCGGGGCTGCTCAATGCATTTACGCGACATTGCCTGAAGACCGGCCAATGGCGGCGCGCGCAGTCACTATCCGCCGAGGCAATATCCATCGATCCGGACAATCAGGAGGCATGGGCTTACCGTGCCATCGCCTGGCGACAACTGGGCGACGAACGCGAATACTGGCTATGCGACTACGAACGCCTGGTGACCATGGTGGAGATCGAGCCACCGCCCGGGTTTGCCGACAACGCCGCATTTTTGCGCGTGCTCGAGGGCTCACTGCATGCGCTTCATCGGGCCGTTCGTCAGCCGGTCCAGCAGAGTCTGCGCAAGGGCACGCAGACAGCGGGAAGCCTGTTCGGCCGTGACGATCCCGCCATTGCTGCGCTGGAACGGGCGATCTGCAAGGCCGCATTGCGCTGGATCGACACTCTGCCGGATGATCCCGGGCACCCGTTCCTGCGCCGCAGGAGCCGTGATATCCGGGTTCGCGGGTCGTGGTCGGTGAAACTCACAAGCAGCGGACATCACGTCAACCATATCCACCAGGAAGGCTGGATGAGTACGGCGTTTTACGTGTCCCTGCCTGCTTGCATGCAGGGCGCCTGGGACGACGCTGGCTGCATCCGCTTCGGACAGCCTCCCGAGGACCTGGGACTCAAGCTTGCGGCCCGTCGCGTGCTGCGTCCCCAACCCGGATACCTGGCGCTGTTCCCCTCCTACATGTGGCATGGAACCGTGCCATTCGGGGAGAACGCCACACGCCTGAGTGTGGCGTGCGATATCACTCCAGCCGGATAATGACAGTCGAGAAAAAAGCAAATATTTCTTGACACATCCGTTACAGAATCGTTAATTTTGAGTGGCCTTCCAGCCGACTATGTTGTTCTGGCAGGTGCCATGCACTGTCGGCCTCTGGAGGGGGTTGCGAACGTCTGATGCGTACCTTGGGTGCCAGTCATGGAATTTTCCGGGTCGGGGGCCGGCAACGACGCCCCGCTGAGGTCGATTCGTGCCCTGACACATCCAGGACTGTCTTGCATCAATTCTGCTCTTGGCAGGTATCAGCCCAAGGGTATGTTCCGTTCTGCAACGGTTTTATCGACCAGATAATCTCAACGTAGTACACACAGTCCGGTTTACGGACAGGGGAGATAGATTTATGAAGTTCCATCACAAGCCCTTGCACGGTGCAATCAAGCTCCTGATTAGCCCTCTTCCTCAGCCCGGAATCGCATGATTTGCGACGTCTCTAGCGCACCATGGCCCCACGATCCAGCGAGGACAACTCCCATGGCTATGAATGCGATCCAATTTCAATCGGGCATGT
>Ga0256829_1002297_pt1 | contig 14403 bp, 16 predicted proteins | sample 131447metaG_FD_185979 | JGI IMG/M metagenome (GOLD analysis project Ga0256829, IMG submission 185979) | Hydrothermal vent microbial communities from Lau Basin, Pacific Ocean - 131-447 | ecosystem: Environmental > Aquatic > Marine > Hydrothermal vents | place: Pacific Ocean: Lau Basin | collected...
GTTTATGTGTGTAATCATTTTCAATGCAATCAGCCTGTGACCAGTGTAGAAGCTTTGCGAGCATTGATTCAGTAAACTGTCATCCGTATTACTGGTCGCTTGGCAAAGCGTTCGAGACTTGTGAGAAGGCACTGCTTTGTGATACAGCCTTTCATGACAGCTTTTTTATTATTTTGGATCACTGCTGTCCGACGAAAATCAGATCTCGTCATACCCGACTTGATCGGGTATCCAGAAAACCTTTAAGACACTGGATTCCCGCCTTCGCGGGAATGACGGTTGTACATAGAGATAATTTGCTGTCCCGTAGGAAATATTTGTGCCAGAAGTATTGTATGATAAGGGGTATGAATACAAACATGAAAATTTCGTCGGATAGCAATGATTTTGGATAGTATTGTATGCTAAGATTGAAACTAAACTCAAAATATTATTGCAAAAGTGGAAATAATTCACTTGCGCTTAAAGGGTGAAATATTATTGTGGAGCCAGATATAATCTGCCCATTATCATGCTGATTTACGATGGGAGTGATGGGAGTGATGGGAGTGATGGCAAATCTTTTTAGTGTAGTGTGTTCATGAAGGGTATCATTTTAGCAGGCGGTTCAGGCACACGCTTGCACCCATTAACCTTGGCAGTAAGTAAACAGTTGATGCCAGTATATGATAAGCCGATGATTTATTATCCGCTTTCCACATTGATGCTGGCGGGTATTCGTGAAATTCTTTTGATTTCAACGCCACATGATTTACCTCATTTCAAGCGTTTGTTTGGTGATGGCTCGCAGTGGGGAATTCAGCTTTCTTATGCCGAACAGCCCCAGCCTGATGGCTTGGCGCAAGCCTTTACGATTGGCAGGGATTTTATTGGTGATGATTGTTGTAGTTTGATTTTAGGCGATAATATTTTTTATGGGCATGGTCTTATTGCACAGTTGAGAAAGGCAGCCAAGTATCAATATGGTGCAACTGTGTTTGCTTACCATGTGAATGATCCAGAGCGCTATGGCGTGGTGGAGTTTGGGGCAGATAAAAAAGCCTTATCCATTGAAGAAAAACCCCCAGTCCCCAAATCAAACTATGCGGTGACTGGTTTATATTTTTATGATAACAGAGTGGTTGATATTGCGGCGAATATGCAACCATCTGCTCGCGGAGAACTGGAAATTACAGATATCAACAAAGACTACTTGGAATCAGGCGAACTTAGGGTTGAATGCCTTGGTCGCGGATCTGCATGGCTGGATACAGGAACTCATGACTCATTATTGGAAGCTGCAAAATTTGTAGAGATTCTTGAAAAGCGCCAAGGGCTTAAAATCGCCTGCCCTGAGGAAATTGCTTGGCAAATGAATTATATTAGTGATGAGCAACTGGCGGCGTTGGCAGATGCGTTAAAGAAGAATGGTTATGGGCAATATTTGTTAGGGCGTTTAAGGGAGGGGAAATAAGTGAAACTGGTTAAAACTTCTATACCTGAGGTAATTCTTATTCAGCCTAAGGTGTTTGGTGATACGCGAGGTTTCTTTTTAGAGACTTATAATAAAGAGCGTTATATGCAGGCAGGGTTTCCTGATGTTGCGTTTGTGCAAGATAACCATTCGCGTTCAAGTCAAGGTGTGCTGCGCGGGTTGCATTTTCAACTCGATAATCCACAAGGTAAGCTGGTGCAGGTAGCTACAGGCTCAGTATTTGATGTTGCTGTGGATATTCGAGTGGGCTCCCCAACTTTTGGTCAATGGTATGGCTGTGTACTGAGTGAAGAAAATCATCATCAACTTTGGATTCCACCCAAGTTTGCCCATGGCTTTTGTGTATTGTCGGAAACAGCAGACTTCATATACAAGTGCACAGATTATTATCGCCCTGATGACGAGGGTGGCTTGCTTTGGAATGACCCTGAGATTGGCATTGAGTGGCCTCTTACTGAGCCCTTATTGTCCGAAAAAGACGCGGCTTATTCATGCTTGTCTGATATTCCAAAAGACCTTCTGCCGAAGTATTAGATATGAAAGTATTGATTACAGGTTGCCACGGACAGGTGGGCACAGAGTTAATGGCTTTGGCAAAAGCCTATGAGCACAAAGTAATTGGCTTTGATCATGATACCTTGGACATTACTGACCAACAAGCGGTGCAGTCTTGTGTGCAAACGGAAAGCCCTGATGTTGTGATTAACGCAGCAGCATATACAGCAGTGGATAAAGCTGAAGATGATAAAGATACGGCTATGGCAGTAAATGCAACGGCGGTGAGTTATTTGGCACAAACTTGCAAAATGCTTGATATTCCGTTGGTTCATATCTCGACTGATTATGTGTTTGATGGTAGCAAAAAGGATGCTTATATTGAATCGGATATTGCTTCGCCTCTTAATATTTATGCTAAAACCAAGCTTGAAGGCGAAATTTTGGTGCGGAGCTTGTGTGAAAAGTATTATATTTTGCGCACCAGTTGGATGTTTTCAGTCCACGGGAATAATTTTGTGAAAACCATGCTTAGATTGGGTGCCGAGCGAGAAGAGTTGGGCATCGTGGCAGATCAACGAGGCAAGCCAACATGGGCAAGAGAAATTGCGCGGGTGATTTATGAGGTTTTAGCAAGCCACAAAAACGCATGGGGTATTTATCATATTGCACAGCCGAATGCGGTGACTTGGTTTGATTTTGCGCAAAGTATTTTTGCTGAGGCAAAGCAACAAGGGTTGCCTTTAAACGTAGAAAAAGTGAATGCGATTACTACAGCAGACTTTCCAACACCCGCGAAACGCCCAGAAAATTCAGAATTGGACTGTAACAAATTAGAAACAACTTTTAATATCAAGCTTCAGCCTTGGAGAGAGCCATTGGTTGAAGTAATACGTGAGATGCTGGATGGAAGACGTTAGATGGAAGATGGGAAATGAGAAGGGTGCATCATGACTTGCAGGTTTGGCAGTTAGGCATGACTTTGGTCAAAGATGTATATACCTTGACTCAAAAGTTTTCTGACAGTGAGAAGTTTGGTTTGTGTAGCCAAATGCGGCGGGCAGTAGTTAGTATTCCCTCAAATATTGCCAAGGGAGCAGCTAGAACAGGTCATAGAGAGTTTCTTCATTTTCTTTCAATAGCAAGAGGCTCATTGTGTGAACTTGAGACGCAGCTTATGATTAGTAAAAGTTTGAGCTATGTTGCAGATGACAGTGTTGCCATGTCAAAAATCAATGAACTGTCTGCCAAACTTTACGCGCTGATGAATTCAATTAAAGGTAGAAAAACATGACGACATCTCACATCTCACATCCAACGTCTGACGTTTCACATCTCACATCTAACGTAGCGTACACGCCACGCGTGATACTCGTAACAGGTGGTGCAGGTTTTATCGGCTGTAACTATGTGCGTTATATGTTAGAGACCTATAAGGATGTGAGGATTGTTAACCTCGATGCGCTGACTTATGCAGGCTCATTGGATAATTTGAAAGATTTGCCAGATGAAAGTCGCCACACTTTTGTGCAGGGCGATATTTGCGATCGTGAATTGGTTGATAAGCTGATGCGTGAGCATGAGATTGATACTGTTGTGCATTTTGCAGCAGAAAGCCATGTGGACAATTCAATTTCAGGGCCTGAGATTTTTGTAAAGACCAATGTGATGGGAACTTTCACGCTTTTGGATTCGGCTCGTCAATATTGGCTTGAGGAGTTAGGTGGGAGACGGAAGACGTTAGATGAGAAATGTGAAATGTTAGATGGGAGATGTAAGAAGGAAGTTGAAGCTATATCTCCCATCTCCCATCTCCCATCTGACGATGCTTCAGCATCCAGCATCTCGCACCTCACATCTAACGAAGCTCTGCGGGCTTCCTTTCGTTTTCATCATATTTCTACCGATGAAGTGTATGGAACTTTGACAAAAGATGACCCTGCCTTTAGCGAAACCACACCTTATGCACCCAATTCCCCTTATTCAGCTTCAAAGGCGGGGTCAGATCATTTGGTTCGTGCATACTTTCATACTTACAATATGCCAGTGACCACAACCAACTGCTCGAATAATTATGGTCCTTACCAACACAGTGAGAAGTTTATTCCGACCATCATTCGCAAGTGTCTAGCGCAAGAGCCGATTCCTGTGTATGGTGACGGATCAAATATCCGCGATTGGCTGTATGTGCGTGATCATTGTTCTGGCATTGATGCGGTGATTCGGAGTGGTGAGTTGGGTGAAGTGTACAATATCGGTGGTATTAATGAATGGGCAAATATCGATATTTGCCAGTTGATTTGTCAGTTGATGGATGAGCATAAGCCTGAGAATGCTCCCCATAACAAACTGATTACATTTGTAACAGACCGCGCAGGGCATGACTGGAGATATGCAATTGATGCGACCAAGATGCATGATGATTTAGGTTGGCAACCAGGTGAAACCTTTGAAACAGGGCTTGGAAAACTTCTCAAGCATATATTAGCATGAAAAAAATTATCTTAGATATTGGTTGTGGAAAGAAAAAATTACCAGGTTCAATTGGTTTGGATTTTTCGGACTTATCTGATGCTGACATTAAATTAAATTTAAGCAGTGAAAGGCTGCCATTTCAAGATTCAACGGTTGACGATGTCTTTAGTTCACATGCATTAGAGCACTTTACAGATGAAGGCTTTATTCATATTTTGAAGGAGATATACAGAGTATTGAAACCAGAAGGGTATTTTTATTTAATTGTCCCTTATTTTACAACACTAGCAAATTTAGCGAACCCTTTTCATAATAACAATATTTGCTTTAATGAGCATACCTTTCGTTTTTTTTCATCAGATGAAGATACATTAGCTCTTCCAAAAGCTGAGTACCAAACTCTTAGTCTACCTCAGTGGGGGTTGCGATATTCTGCTCATGCGGAGTTAGGAGTTGAATTTGTTTTAGAGAATCTTCGTTTTTATTACAACCCTGAGTTTTCAGATTTGTCAGAAAATGAAAAATTTAGACTTCGCAAAACTCGTTTTGATGTAGTTGATCAGATTAGCTATCTACTTAGACCTATTAAGCCTTGCCCGGTGCGCATAGATACGGCTCCTGGCGCTAAAGATACTGGTAGTGAGTACGAATATATTGAGGGGCAATTGGATTATTTGAAAAGGCAATTGCAATATATTAAGGTAAACCAGTTAGAAGAAAAACTTAAGGGTGATGTTTTAACGATATTTAAACAAGGTATACCTGACATTGTAAAATATGATGGGCTATTTAAGGTTAAAGGACTTATTCTTCCGCCTGTTGAAGTTATAGCTGTTTTACCTGAAAAAATTCATAAAAACCAAGTGTTTATTGATAGTAGCATTAATAGCTAATAATGCGCTAAATTTAAAAAAGGAGGGACTATGACAGTCCAACTATTCGTACCAAAGTTTCATGTAAATGAATGTCTTGATGAAATTAGAGAGTGCCTAGAGAAAGGATGGACAGGCCTTGGCTTTAAAACATTGAAAATTGAGAGTGATTGGTGTGCATATACAAATTTTAAGCATGCTCACTTTATAAACTCAGCGACATCAGGACTTCACCTAGCTTTAGAAGTTTATAAACGGAAAAATAATTGGAGTAAAGACTCAGAAGTTATTACAACCTCTTTGACATTTATTTCTACAAATCATGCAATTCTTTATGCGGGGCTCACTCCTGTTTTTGCTGATGTGGATGATACGCTTTGTTTAGACCCTGAGAGTGTGCTGTCACGCATCACAGATAAAACCAAAGCACTTATTTATGTAGGTATTGGTGGAAACATGGGGCACTACGCAGCTATTAAGAAAATTTGTGATGATCGAGAAATTGTCTTGGTATTAGATGCTGCTCACATGGCTGGCTCAAAGCATGATGGTAAGCAGATAGGTATAGATGCAGATGTATCAGTTTTTAGCTTTCAGGCTGTTAAGAATCTTCCCACTGCAGATGCTGGTATGATTTGTTTTCAAAATAAAGAATACGATGAGTATGTGCGTAAACTAACTTGGTTGGGAATCAATAAAGACACTTATGCTCGGACAGCAAGCCAAGGTAGTTATAAGTGGATGTATGATGTGGAAGAGCTAGGATACAAATATCATGGTAACTCAATTATGGCCTCTATAGCCATAGTGCAATTAAAATACTTGGATCAAGAAAATGAATACCGACGAAAGGTGTCGACCCTTTATAGGAATCAATTGGAAGGCTTGAATTGGCTTGAGTTTATTAAAGTTACAAATAGTAATGAAACATCAAACCATCTTTTCCAAATAAGGTGTCAAAAAAGAGACTCATTAATGTTGTACCTGAATGATAATGGTATTTTTCCTGGAGTTCATTATCGAGATAACAAGTTATACAAAATGTACTCATCTTTTAAAGGCGAGTGTCCTAATGCATTGAAAGCAAGTGATGAGATAATATCATTGCCTTTACATCAGAATATGACACTAGCCGATGTTGATTTGGTATGTAACGTACTTAAGGATTTCAAATAAGTGATACAATACCGAACATTGGCAGCATATTTAGCTTGGTTAGACTTACAAAGCAGGTTTCGAAGAACTCGTTTGGGGGTTTTGTGGGTATTTATTCAAGTTGCATCGTTCTCTATTGGTGCAGGCTTTATATGGGCCGCTATTTTTCATTTGGAGCCTGAAGAGTTTGTCCCATTTTTGGCGATTGGTTTTGCTTTATGGGGTTTGTTTGTAGGTGTTTTCACTGAAGGTTCTGGGGCATTTGTTGCTGCGCAAGGTTATATCAAACAAACCTCAATTCCTTTGGAGGTCTATGTGTTACGTACCTTCTTGACGCAAATGCTATTGTTTAGCATATCATTTTCTGTTTCTATTTTGATTCTGGCATTAGTTGGAAAACTTGTCTTTATCAATTTAGTTTACAGTATTCCAGGATTTTTTATATTAAGCTTGTTTTCTTTTTGTACTATTTATAGCATGGCTTATATAGGGGTTAGATATAGAGATGTGCAGCATGCATTGGTTGGCTTTTTTCAACTTTTCTTTGTATTAACTCCTGTTATTTACCCACCTGAAATTTTAATTGAAAGAGGTGTGGGGTTTGCAGTATACCTTAATCCTTTTGCGTCATTGATTGATATTATTAGAACTCCCTTACTGCACTCAAAATTTGCAGATATCCAGTCCTACGGGGCATCTATGCTATTCATTCTTTTTATATGCTTATTAGGTATAGTTTCTCGTTATTTTCTTCATAGAAAAGTGGCATACTTATTATGAGTGCTATAGTTTTGAAGGATATATCCGTTAATTTCCCTATTCAGGGTACGCAATTGCATGGCTCAAAAGCTTCATGGTTCAACAAGCTTACGCAAAGAAAAGAGTATTATTCAGCTCTGAACGAGTTTAGTTTAACAGTTAGAGAGGGGGATCGAGTAGGCTTAGTGGGATTAAATGGCGCAGGAAAAAGCACCCTATTAAGAGTGATGGGAGGGATTTATACTCCATCATCAGGTTCTGTTACAGTAAATGGTAACGTGTCATCATTATTTGATTTATCAACAGGGTTCGAAATGGAACTCAATGCAATTGAGAATATTAAAGTAAGGTTGTTATTGTTAGGGTTGAATAAAGATGAGATACGAGACCTTACTGGTGAGATTGTAGCTTTCTCGGAACTTGGAGACTTTATTTACCAGCCAATTAGAACTTATTCTGCAGGGATGTTTTTAAGGCTAGCCTTTTCTGTTTCTACATGTATTAATCCTGATATATTATTAGCGGATGAAATTATTGGTGCTGGAGATCATATTTTTGCGCAAAAGGCTCAGCAGCGTCTTAAAAGGATGATGGAGAATGGTAAGACATCTGTACTAGCAACACACTCGACAGAGTTGATATACACATATTGCGATCGTGTCGTTTGGCTAAACAAAGGTGTTGTTGTTATGGATGGTTTAGTGGATGAAGTGATGCCTTTATACTTGAAGGCAGCATTATGAATGTCTTAATTCTTATTCCTGCTTTTATTCCATCAAATATAATTAGTATATTGAAGCCTTTGAGGAAGCTTGAAAAGGAAGGTTTTGTTTCACTTAGGTTAAGGCCTGAAAATTCAGATTTCTACTTGAAAAGAGATATAAGTTGGTGTGATGTTGCTGTATTCTCTCGATCTCAGTCATATCATTCATTAAAGGTTTTATGTGAACTAAAAAAAAGAAACAAGAAAATTATTTATGATATTGATGATAACTTTTTTGAAATTCCTTTAAATACAAAACTTGGTCAGTTTCATAGAAGTCCTCAGAATTTATTTGTGCAGAAGTTGTTTTATCAGTACTCTGATTTGGTTCATGTGTATAATCCGATTATAAACATTCAAGCCAAAAAATATTCTGCCTCAACGAAGTTAATGAGAAGTTATTTTGATAGCTCATTGGTTTCTATGCATTCTGAAAATAAGAAACCGTCAGATCAATTGATTAAAATTGCATATGCTACAGGTAGAATTGATGACCCTCGTTTAGAAAGGGTTATATTTACAGCAATTAAAGTTATTGCTGAGAAGTATTGTGATAATGTGGAGTTTCATTTTTGGGGAAATAAACTAAACAGCTTGTTAAAAGGTGTTCCTAATGTATTATTAAACAAGCCTATAATGGGTTATGAGTCTTTTATAAGAAAATTTAATGCGATGGACTTTGATATTGGTTTAGCTCCTGTATTGGATGAAGTCTTTTTTCAGTCTAAAACGAACAATAAATATAGAGAGTATGGTGGCTGTTTAGTTGCGGGTATTTATAGTGATCTTAACCCTTATAAAGAGTGTGTTATACACAGAAAAAACGGGTTTCTTGTTAATAACTCAATAGATGCTTGGGTAGATGCCATGGAAACATTAATTGAGTCTAAGGCCTTAAGGCAGAAAATACAAAATAATGCAAGAGAAGATGTGCTGAGTAATTATACTTTTGGTAAATTCACAGCCTCTTTTAAAAAGTCATTAATTGAAGTTGTGGGCTTAAAAGAAGAAAAGTTTCTGAGTTCATTTAATCAAGAAAATGATCTTATGCCTCTTATCTTGCTTAAGCTGGATAAACCTTCTGATCAAGTGGAACAAAGAATAGATTCGAATATTCTTACATTGATGCGGGTGGTATACTCTGAATATTATAGAGACTTAGAAAGTGCTACTTGTTTGCAATTGTTAACTCTAACTACTGGAACAATGCATATTATTTTAAATGAGTGCCGATATTGTGACGACTTAATTAACCTTCTTAAGAGTATTTCTGATGGGGTGAGTGTTATTGTTGATTTAGGATCAGTAAGTAGCTTTGGAGATGAAAATCTTAATAAAGTAAAGTCTATATTGGCTCTACCATTGGTTAAGACTGTACTTTGTAATTATGAATGGCTCATACAGCACGAGTATTTATTTGAGGGTTGTAATGTTAAGTCTTATAAATACAACGGGGGAACCATTGAGGATGCTAGTTCTCTTGAAGGGAAGAGTGCGGCTTTATTGTCGATAATATTAGAGCCTAACTTGCCAGTGATATTTAATAACCAAGAACACTATGAGTTTAATAGGTTGATTCCTCGTATAGCTCGCTTTGGAATGCGTTATAAAATATTATTCAGTCGTATAATTAACAGAATAAGTCATATAGGAGTGTTCTGCTTATGGCGATTAGGCTGGAGGAGACTATAAGAAGCCCTTCTTTAGTATCAGCAATTATTGTTACCTACCACCCTGATGATAATGCATTAAAAAATCTCTGTGGGACACTATCGAATCAGGTAAATGAAATTATCATAGTGGATAATGGCTCTGATCAATTTATGTTGGAAAAAATAATTGATGTCCATAAGAAAATAAAACTCATTTCTTTGAGCTGTAATGAGGGTATTGCTTATGGATTAAATAAAGGGATTCGAGAAGTTTCTGAACGTAGCGAATTTGTTATTCTTTTTGATCAGGATAGTGAGCCAGAAGAAAATGTTGTCCGTACGCTGATAGATATATTTTATGAAGCAAACATATCTGGGGTTAATGTTTGCGCTGTTGGGCCTCAATTTTATGATAGTCGTTCTGGCGAGAAATGTTCTTTTTATAGACAAGAAGCAGGGGGTGAAGTCAAAGACTTTTGTGAGCAATCAGATTGGGTTTTAGCGGATCATCTAATAACATCAGGTAGCTTAATACCAGTATCAAGCTTTTCTAGTGTTGGATTTATGAAAAGTGAATTATTTATTGATTTGGTAGATGTTGAATGGGGCTTGCGAGCGAAATCAATGGGGATGACTTGTGTGGGGACAGCACGCGCGACTATGAAGCATAGCATTGGTGAAGATGTTATTCAATTGTTTGGGTTTCATATTTATAAGCATGCACCTATTCGTTATTATTATCAGATAAGAAATAGGCTTTGGCTTTGTTTTCGAGCATATGTTCCTTTAATGTGGAAATTAAAATACGGCATTCGAATACCTGTATTAGCATGTTTATATGTATACAATAGCCCTCATAAGCTAACAGTTCTAAAGAATGTTCTTTTGGCAGTGTATCATGCCTTTATCGGTCGTTTAGGGAAGTTGTAGATTTCTTGTAAATACGGATAAATGGATACTCAATACACAGTGAAATGATATAAGAAAGAGGAAGGCATATTGCTAGTGTTACTAGTGAGAGTTCTGCCCATGGTAGTGGTATTGAGTTTGTGAAATAAATATTTAAGGCGTCAATAAAAAGTATATGCACTAGGTAGAGAGGAAATGAAAGGCGAGCTAAAAAAACGATCCATTTCAAAGATTTTATATTGTAACTAGCTAAAAGCAGAAAAAAAAATGAAGAGCCTATAAGTGATGGTAAAATAACAGTTTGCCAAGTTAGTGTTTGAGGGGTTAATAGAAATTGTGGGTGAAGTTTTAAGTAACTGGCACAGCATATAATGATAACTGTAGATATAAATATGCAAAAAGTCCTATACCTTTTTAGTTGATTTTTAATTTCGATCAATGAGATAATGTATGCTGCAAGAACCCCAAGGCATAGGCCTACATAGCGCGAATGGAATTGAATCGAGTTGGCAAAGAACCAATTGTAGTCATTTGGATGAAAATGCGAGGTAATTAGAATATTTAAAGGAATTGCCAACATGATAAGTATACCGAGAATATAGGGGGTATATTCTTTTTTAATCTTAAATAAGAAATAGAGTAAAAGTGGAGCTAATAGATAAAAATACTCTTCTACGACAAGAGACCATGAGCCACCAGGTACATAATAATAGTTGATTGGATTATTAAAAAAATAAGGCCCCGTAGTTTGTATGAAGAATACAGAGGATAAAATTGATTCCCACATCAAAGATGAATCACTCTTTAACATGCTTACTTTGATAAGAGCGGTCGTTATAATGATAAAATAATACGTTGGCAATATCCGCAAGGATCGATTTTTATAGAACTCAGGAAATGAGAACTGACGCTTCTTTAATTTTTGAATAATGATAGAGCCAATAAGAAAACCGCTGATTACGAAAAAAAGATCGACACCCAGCCAGCCCAAACGCGCAGGCCAAAAATCATTTGGTATACTTGTGTGAAACAATACCACAGATATGATAGCTAAAAACCTCAGTGTATCTACACCAGGGTATTTACCTTCTGAGATTAAATAATTGAAATGCTCATTCAGATATTTCATTTTTTTACTGATGAGATGAGTCAATAGTGCTATCCTGTTGCTTGTGCTCCATTTGGAGGGCAAATGCATGAGCCGTTAGCTCACTATCTTGCGCATCTTGGATGGGCTGAAAAGATTTTGTGTTATCGTTTTCTATCACTTCAAGTGGAATACGTTTTTTTATTACAAATCCACATCTTTGATAAAGTTTGATAGCCTGTATGTTACTTTCAAAAACTTCAAGGTATACTGTGTCTACTTTTAAATTATTATATATCCAGTTGAGCATGCTATTTAAGGCAACAGTCATGCCTCCCTTAGGGGCATTGGAATCCCCTTTCATGAACCTGCCTACCTCACAGGAGTTTGCTGATATATTATAGACCGCCATGCAGCCAAATTTATTATATTTTTTATCTTCAATGAAAAATATAATATCAGAAGGGGATGGTACGTAATATTGCTTTAGCCATCCGTAAGTAGATTCATGGGTAACTTTCACCCAAGAGAAGAACCATTTGTAATGAATATTTCGCCATTTTGTTAACAACTTAACATATTCTGAATCAATTGAAATATCTTTTGCTTGTAAAGCATTCAAGGACATTACTCTATTCTTGGAGAGCTGAACCCTATATGATATCGAACTTTCTTTAATATTTTGAATATAATTTATAGTTTTTTTCATAATGGAAACCAAGGGAGGCATTTTGGCTAAAAGTTTAAAGGTGTCAATTATCATCGTCAATTTCAACGGCGGTGAATTGCTGACCGAATGTGTGCGCTCCGTGCTTACATCTACAGTGTCTGTTGAAGTGTTTGTTTCCGATAATGGTAGTACAGATGGCAGTATTTATTTCCTTGAACAAACCATTCATGATGAACGTTTGCATATTGAGAAGAATAATAAAAATTTAGGTTTTGCTGCTGCCAATAACCGTGTTATCCCCATGGCGGCAGGCGAGTTTTTATTAATGCTTAATCCTGATTGCCTAATTAAACCAGATACCTTGGAAAAGCTGTTGAAGCAGATGGAATTACACCCTGAAGCCGGCATGACAGGTTGTTTGATTCGTAATTTAGATGGCTCTGAACAAGCAGGTTGTCGCCGACGTGTGCCGACCCCTTGGCGAACGCTGGTGCGGATGTTGTGTTTGGATCGGATTTTCCCTAACCATCCAAAATTTGAAAGTGTAGTGATGCATCAGAGACCTCTGCCCGAGAAGCCTGTTTACAAAGAAGCAATTTCAGGGGCTTTTATGCTTGTTCGACGATCCGCAATGGAAGATGTTGGTCTGATGGATGAAGGCTATTTTCTGCATTGCGAGGATTTGGATTGGTGCATGCGCTTTAAGAAAAAGGGCTACGAAATCTTATTTGTGCCAGATGTTGAAGTCATACATGTCAAAGGCGTGTGCAGCTCCTCTAGGCCCATTCGGGTTGAATGGCATAAACACAAAGGCATGGTTCGCTTTTACCGCAAGTTTTTTCGCCATCAGTATCCATTTGTGCTGATGTGGTTTGTGATTTGCGCAGTCTGGGTGCGTTTTGGCATATTGGTTGTGTTGTATAATCTGCGAAGGCTTAAGCCTTGAACCTGCTTCTCACGGGTGCAACAGGACAAATTGGTAGCTTTTTGTTGCAACGTTTGCACGATGTAAACATCAATACGTTTGCTGTCAGTCGCCAATCACAACGAGCACGATTTGAAGAAAAGTGGATTATTTGTGATCTTTTGCATGATGACCCGTTTGTACAATCAGGGCATATTGACACGTGGATTCATGCTGGCTTATTAACACTTACATTACCATGGCTTGAATCGGCTGCACACGCAGGGGTGAAACGCTTGGTTTCTTTCAGCACCACAAGTGTGTTTACCAAAATCAACTCACCCAATGATGCGGAACGCAAACTCATTGGGCGTATTCGAAAGGCAGAAGATGCGATTGCTGAGCATTGTCAGCAATTGGGGATTCACTGGACGATTTTTCGCCCAACTCTTATCTATGGCAAAGGCACAGATCAGAACATCTCTTTTATTGTAAGTATGATACAAAGGTTTGGTTTCTTTCCCGTGGTCGGCAATGGTTCTGCTTTGCGCCAACCTGTGCATGCTGATGATCTTGCCTGCGCCGCATTAGATGTGTTGAATCGAGAGAATACTTTTAATCACGCTTACAATTTGAGTGGTGGAGAGACGTTAACATACAGAGATATGGTAGAACGTATCTTTGATGCTATGCATAAGAGCCCAAGAATCATTCGTATTCATCCGATGATTTATAAATGTGCAATCACTATTATAAGCAAAACACTGCCTCGTTACGCCTTCGTGAAACCTTCAATGGTTGATAGAATGAGTATGGATATGGTGTTTGACCATGCCGATGCGAGCCATGATTTTGCTTATCATCCTAAGCCTTTTCAGCCCCAACCTTATGTGTAGTGCTCCTGTGTAATAGATAGGTAATATTATCGACTAGAGAGAGGTTGATTGCATGGATGATTGTAGGCTAGCAAATGCAGGGAGGTATGGGTGATAAAGCAGATATTATGCGTCGTAGCATTGTTGACGATAAGTGTATGTGCACAAGCAGCAGAGCGTATTGCAGTGGTGGGCTCTACCACAGTGCTTCCCATTGTATCGCAAGCGGCAAAAGCATATCACCAAACCCATCCGAATATTAACATCACCGTATCTGGTGGTGGCTCTGGTGTAGGCGTGGCAGCTGTGATTC
>Ga0256829_1002298_pt1 | contig 14403 bp, 9 predicted proteins | sample 131447metaG_FD_185979 | JGI IMG/M metagenome (GOLD analysis project Ga0256829, IMG submission 185979) | Hydrothermal vent microbial communities from Lau Basin, Pacific Ocean - 131-447 | ecosystem: Environmental > Aquatic > Marine > Hydrothermal vents | place: Pacific Ocean: Lau Basin | collected...
TTCAACTCTTTAACTGTAAGTTGTTTTAGTATTTGATAAACAAAGTTACTTTATCAAAAACTAAAATAAATATCAAAACCTCCACTCCTTGGGATGTGGTAACTTTGATAAATTTATTATACGAGGAGTGTAATATGAAAGGAATAATGTTCTATATAATGATATTTGTCGTGTCACTGTTATATGTATCTGCGGGAACAGTCGATGAAATGATGGACTCCTGCGAGAAAGGAAAGATGATTGAGTGTTATAAAGCCGGTATGGCTTACTGGAAAGGAGAAGGGATTGAACAAAACAGAGAAGTTGCAAAATCCATATTAAAGATTGCTTGTGAAAGTGGTATGAAAGAAGCATGTGTAAAGGTCAAAGAGTTGGCTAAACAATCTGATAATACTCTAGTGAATCCTCAAGAATCTACAATGTCTATTGGGAAGGCTGTTGAAAATTCAGATTATACAAATACCAACTCTACTAATCAAAGCTATTCTCAGCTTGATTATAAGCATCACAATTCTAGTAAGGGATATGGCAATCGATTTTCTACTTATGCAAATGCTAGATTTGGCTTTTCTATACGTTATCCAAGTGATTTGTTTACACAAAAGAGATTTTCCGACAATGGTGATGGTGTAATATTGCAAAACAGAGATGGTCAAGTCGAGTTAAGAGCATATGGCTCCTTCTACGGTGACAACATCAGATCGAACTATAAAGAAGAAATTAATTGGATAAAGGATGATGGTGGACAGGTAACCTATAAGGTTTTGCATAGAACATGGTATGTATTGTCTGGATATGAAGAAAGTGGGAGAAAAATCTTTTACCAAAAAACGTATTTTAAAAATGGAAAAAGTAAAAGTTTTAAATTAACATACCCTACTGCAAAAAAACGATACTATAACAAACTGGTTAAGATGATTAGCAGAGGATTTAGAAGATAAGAACATGAAAAGAGGAAAATCATGAAAATTATTAAAGTTACTGTAGGTATTCTGATAGGAACCATGATGGTTTTTGGAGGAATTGAGGAAGATTGTTATAATGGAGATATAAAAGCATGTTATAAATTAGCATTAATATATTCTCAAAAATATAAAAAGGATACTGAAAAAACATTATTGGCTAAATCCTATTTTAATTTGGCTTGTGAAAGTGGAATAAAGGAAGCATGTACAAAGGCTAAAGAATTAATTAAAAACTCTAATAACATGCCAGAAAAACAAACTTCTTATACCCAGCAAGCAAAAGATACCATTGTGGAGTCAGTAAAAAGTGAACCTCTGACACAAAAGCCTGAAAGAAGCCAATACTATGGGCATATAGATGGAAAGCTTCAAGGAGATATTGATAATGATGGTAAAATGGAAACCATTGCCTGGAAAAAATTTGCTTCGACTGATCTTGGAGATTATTATCAGCTTATTGTGCTGGATGATGATGGTTCTTTGCTCTGGGAGGGACCTCAAAAGGCAGATGAATCGAATCCATTGGTGTTTTTTGCACTGGACACTGGAATTTCATTACCACAGGTATTGGCTGATTTGGATCAGGATGGTAATGTTGAACTGCTGGCTCCTATGGCACAGAGCGATGTATCTCCCACCTACTATCGCAAACTCCGATGGAAAGGCAATGGATTCGAGGCATTGATGCAAAATGCACTGATGCTTCAAAAAGGAAGTCGTACACGCTTTGAATGGAAAAGCGTATTACGCTCAAGTGGGACATGGATCTCTAAAATGAAACCATACTCCAGTGCTTTGATTCGAGCAGAGATTAGCCGATTGGGAAAGGATGGTTCATTTGCTTCAGGGGAGGCATTAATCCGATTTATTTCTGGTGGAGCTGTGATTCAAAAAGTAATTCTGCCTATATCTTCCACGGATGATGGTCAGAGTAGAACGAACATCAAGCAGGTAGTTGAGCCATTGCCACGGCAAAACAATAGATATCGTGCAAAGATTAATGAGCAAGATCACTATAATTCACGGGGAACACGACTAGGCAATTTGATATCTGTGTTAAGACAGGATAGAGCCAATTATTACAAATACGGTGGAAATCGTGGAGACAGTGCTGACCGATACTTCTCTTCATTTAGAAAGAGAAGAGCTATGGAACATATGTCAATCATACCTATAGGTATTTCATATAATTCTTTACGTAAATTGGTTTTGTATGGAACACCACTGTTAGAAATTGAAGTACATAAGAGAAAGTTGCTTGTTCGAGTTCTGGAACGCTAAGATATAAAAGAGAAATTCTAACACCACTTAATAAGTAGTAAGTGTTGCAAGAAATCTAATATACAAATAGAGGAGAAAAAATGAAGAAGCTTTATACGGTAATAATAGTTTTATTTGGATTATTATCTCAACTATCCGGAGATGTAGTTAGCGGATATAAGAGTTTGTGTGGTAAAGGCGATATGCTAGGTTGTTATCAAGTAGGAGAAGCGTATTGGAATGGTAATGAAGTTAAAGAGAATTTAGAATTAGCTAAACAATTTTTTGAGTTGGCATGTGATGGCGAATATTACAGAAGTTGTGCAAAATTGGCAGTTATCTATTCAGGGGATAAACAGTTAATAACTGAAGTTACGCACTATATACATTATTTAATAGCACAAGAGGGTGCTTAATGTGAATAGTTTTAATAAAAGCTAGCCAAAGCTAACTTGCATTAAAAACTGTTTAAAGTCAAGTGCCCTCTTGTGCTACCAATAAGGCAAAACAAAAAAGCAACACCTATAAAAGAATAAATTATCACTCTTAGCTTCGGCTAGGAGAGAAAATTTATTCTTTTATATCTGTCACTTTTTTGATTTGTTTAATATTGTATATAGTGCGTAACTTCAGTTACTAATTAGGATTTCGACTTAGCTTTGGCTAGGACTTCAATCCTAATTAGCAAAATCTAATACATACTAAACACTATCTACAAAATATAGAGTTTTGCAAGAAGTCTAGTAAATAAGCATATAAAGGTGCAGTGAGGGCACTGCACACTACATAAAAATATTATACCGTAGGGTATAATGCCATTAGGTTAAGGAATCTATAGCCATATAATGGAATTGATTATTAACTAAAATTAATAATTTTCCACCGCCGTCATTCCCACGAAAGTGGGAATCCACGGTTTAAATTGTCAAAAAATTATTAGTTTCTTGGCTTTAGCTAATTAAAATATCATACCATCTATTGGGCTACTTGCAGTTGCAAATGGTTTTTTCGGGATTCTTCCTGCTTCGTAAGCCATTCTTCCAGCAATTACTGCGTTTTTCATGGCTTCTGCCATTAAAATAGGGTTTCTAGCTTGTGCGATAGCTGTGTTTGTCAGTATAGCGTCTGCTCCTAGCTCCATAGCAATTGCTGCATCGCTTGCTGTTCCTATACCTGCATCTACAACTACTGGTACACTTACAGCTTCTTTTATAAATACAACATTATAGCGATTCTGAATTCCCAATCCACTACCTATTGGTGAAGCTAAAGGCATAATTGCATGTGCTCCTGCATCTTCTAATCGTTTTGCCATAATTGGGTCGTCGCTTGTGTATGCCATAATTGTAAAGCCATCTTTTGCTAACACTTCACACGCTTTAATTGTCTCTAAAACATCTGGGTAAAGAGTCTTTGCAGTATCGCCAATTACTTCTAGTTTGATTAAGTCTATACCTGTTGCTTCTCTTGTTAATCTAAATAGAGTAATCGCCTCTTCAGCAGTTGTACAACCTGCTGAATTTGGTAAGAATTTAACATTGCTATCTTTAAAATAGTCCATTAAATTCTCTTCATCTGGGTTTGTAATATTTACACGGCGAACAGCAACTGTAATCATCTCTGCTGCACTTGCAATTGTTGCATCATAAGTTGTCTTGAAGTCTGGGTATTTACCACTACCTACAATTAAACGACTGTTAAATTCGTAGTTTCCAATTTTTAAAATATTGCTCATTCTATTCTCTCCAGTTTGTATAGTTTGGCTATTTTACATAGCCAAGCTTAAGTTCTACTTTTATCTATAAGCTTTTTATTTCCCTTTAGCTAGTCTCATTAAGGCTACTTGCATTTTTCTCCATAGCTTTACATCTGTAGCCGGAAATCCTCCGTAAACTTTGCCACCTTCTAAATCTTTGGTTACGCCTGTTCTTGCAGCTAACATTGCTCTATCGCCTATTTTTAAGTGTCCTGCTGTTCCACACTGTCCGCCAATTACTACACCTTGTCCAACCATTGTAGAGCCAGATAGCCCAACTTGTGAAACTATAATACTGTACTCTCCAATTTGACAATTGTGCCCAATTTGTATTAAGTTGTCTAATTTTGCGTTAGATTTTATGATTGTTGAGCCTAGCGTTGCTCTATCTATTGTACAGTTGGCACCAATCTCTACATTATCCTCTATAACTACATTTCCAATTTGGTAAAATTTAGTATTTGAGCTATCTTTACTAACAAAACCAAAGCCATCACTGCCTATAACTGTGCCACTGTGTATTATTGTATTGTTACCAATTTTACACTCGTGATATATTGTAACATTTGGGTATATTATGCAATTGTCGCCAACAGTTACACTGTCACCCAAGAAGCAACCCGCCATTACTTTTGAATTTTTGCCAATAGTTACATTTTTACCACAATTTACACTATTTGCAATCTGAGCATTTTCTAAAAGTTTCGGTTCATATGTTTCTACACTTGGTGTGTAAGCAAATAGTGAAGTTGCTAGAGCCATTTTCTTGTATGGTTCGTTTGTAACTAATGCTACAACGCCATTCGGCAAATGCTCGATAAATTTCTCTTCTAAAATAACAGCACCTGCTTTTGTCTCTTTTAAATCGTTTAAATATTTGGCATCGTGAAAGAAGCTAAGCGTATTTGCATCTGCCTCTTTAAGTGCTAGCAGTTTTGTTATTTCTAAATCTTTTTTGCACTCTAGCTCTAAAAAATTTGCTATATCTTTTAAAGATTTGCTCATTATCGCTCCATAGCTACAACGCCACTTCTTACTATCTCACTTGGGTTAAACACTTGTGCTGCATCTATGCAGTGGCTAATTCTGTGTGATTCATCAGCTGCCATTGCTATTATCATCTCTTCACTTGCATTTACAATTCCACCATTATAAGCTTCAAAAAGTGCTTGAATCGCCGCCATACTCTCGCCTTTTTGAATTGGGAACTTAACTAGTACCATCTCTTTTTCTACCATAGAGTCGTGCTCTATTACTTTATAAACTGGTATAAGTTTGTGCAGTTGCTTAATAATTTGCTCCATTACACGGCTACTACCTCTTGTAACAATAGTCATATGCGACATATTGCTATTTGGGATTGTAGCAACTGTTAGCGAGTCGATGTTATACCCACGACCTGCAAAAAGTCCAGAGACTCTAGCTAAAACTTGTGCTTCGTTTTGTACGATAACAGATATTACTCTTCTAACCTTTTGCATTATCGCTCCTTGTACTCTAACATCATATTGTATAGTGCTCCACCTGCTGGAACCATTGGAAGCACATTTTCAAATCTATCTACAGCAACATTTATAAATGCAACTTTGTTCTGCTTTATAGCATCTTTTAGAGCTTCGTCGAACTCCTCTTTTGTTGTTACATCGTATCCTACACCGCCACAAGCTTCGGTTAGCATTTTCCAATTTGGCTGGTAGCTAAGGTCTGTCTCTGAGTATCGTTTTTCGTAAAAGAATGTCTGCCACTGTCTAACCATTCCTAAGAAGTGGTTGTTTAGCATTACATTAACTACGGCTATGCCATTTTCTGCTGCGGTTACTAACTCTTGAATATTCATTAAAATAGAGCCATCTCCTGTAATATTTATTACAGTTTTGCTAGGGTCTGCCATTTTTGCTCCAAGTGCTGCTGGTAAACCAAAGCCCATTGTTCCAAGTCCGCCAGAGTTTACCCATTGACGAGGGCGAGAAAATGGGAAGAATTGTGCTGCCCACATTTGGTGCTGCCCAACATCAGAAGTTACAGTGGCATCTTCGCCAACAAGCTCGCCAATACGCTCTACAACCCATTGTGGTTTAATAACTTCGTCGCTATCTTTGTAAGTTAGAGGGTGAACTTCGTTATATCTTTTTAACAAATCTCTCCATACTTGGTAACGCTCTTTGTTTACTTTCTCTTTAAGAGCATCTAACATTTTGCCAACAACTATTCTAACATCACCAACAATAGGGTAGTCAACTTCTACAATTTTGCCAATATTTGCTGGGTCTATGTCTATGTGTATAATATTTGCATATTTTGCAAATTCGCTAAGTTTACCTGTTACTCTATCGTCAAATCTTGCACCAAGAGATATTAGCAAGTCAGTTTCGCTCATTGCCATGTTAGATGCATAATTTCCGTGCATCCCTGGCATACCTATATGTAATTCGTTACTATCACCCATAACACCGCGTGCCATTAGTGTCTCTACTGCTGGAATTCCTGTAACTTTTGCAAACTCTCTAATAATTTCGTATGCGTTACTTAAAACAGCACCACCGCCAATGTAAAGTAGTGGTTTTTTAGCTTGTAAAATAGCCTCTACAGCCTTTTTAATTTGACGATTATTACCATTATAGCTTGGCTTATATGTTGGAATATTTACGCTATCTGGGTATTTAAACTCAGCAATTTCGCTAGTAATATCTTTTGGAATATCTACTAACACTGGACCTGGGCGACCACTTCTAGCGATATAAAAAGCCTCTTTTAAAATTCTTGGCAAATCCTCTATACTCTTTACTAAATAGTTATGTTTTGTACATGGGCGACTAATTCCCACTGCATCTACCTCTTGAAATCCATCTGTACCAATTAAGCTTACTGGAATTTGCCCACTAATAACAACCATAGGAATAGAGTCCATATAAGCAGTTGCCAAACCAGTTACAGCATTTGTAAAACCTGGACCACTTGTTACCATTGCAACACCAACTTCTCCGCTAACTCTTGCATATGCATCTGCTGCGTGTACCGCTGCTTGCTCGTGTCGTGTTAAAATATGTTCAAAGCCGTTTTGTTTATATATTTCGTCATAAACATTCATAATTGCACCGCCAGGATAGCCAAATACATACTTGGCACCCTCTGCAATAATGGCTTCGCAAACCATTTGTGCTCCGCTTATTTTCATAAAATACTCCAAAATTTATAGTTTTAAAGGCGATTATAGCAAAAAAAAGTTATGTTTTATTGTATAATTTCGGTTATTTACAAAAAAGAGGATTAAAATGAGATATATTTTATTGCTATTAATAGCATTTATATTTACTGCTTGCGACAACCAAAGTATAGAAAAAACAAAAGAGTTAAATAAAAATAATAAACTTTTAAATACAAGAAGTATAAAAGTAAAGCAAAATAGCACTACGCAAAAAGAGAAACTAGCCACAATGGAAGATGATACCAAAGTAAAATTGGCACAAATGAATTTAAAAGAGCAAGAGAAACTAGCACAAATCAAGGCAGAAAAAGAGCAAAAAATAAAAGAGTTAGAGTTGGCAAAAGCAAAAGAGGTCGAGGCTCAAAAGACAAAGCAAAAAATTATAGAGGCAAATAATTCTCTTGAGTTGGCTAAGATAAATAGTAAAACGGTACTAGCAGTTAAAGAGAAAGAGGTAAATTTATATAAAGTATTTGCAATTATATTGCTATTTATAGTTTTTATTTGGTTAATTATTCGATATTTACACGGAGTTTCAAAAAGAAAACATGAAGCATTAATAAAAGAGCAAGAGTTAAATTACGAAGCTTATGTAACCGAAAGCAAATTAAAACATGAAAACATATCTAAAATGTTAGAGATTATAAGCGATGAAAAGAGTGACCCAGCAGTAAAAAAAGAGATAACTAAAATTTTAACACATAATAAGAACAATTTAATTGAGCATAAAAAGAAATAACATAAAAATAATTTATTAAAATAGTCAAGAAAATTCATAACTATAATTAAAGCTTATATTAAATTATTAAGGAGTATAATTTCGATATTAATTTAATTAAAGGTTGATAAATGTCGATTTTCCCAAAAAATGTGTTAAGTGGTTTTCTGTTTGTTGCACTGTTTTCAGTAGTAGCTATTTTTATAAGTAAAGTTGAGTTTATACATAATTTGGGACTATCGCCATTGGTTATTGGTATTGTACTTGGTATTATATATGCTAACTCTCTACATGCAAAAGCACCAGAACATTTACAAAGTGGTATAATATTTTCTGCAAAAAAAGTACTTAGATTTGCTATTGTTTTATACGGTTTTAGATTAACTTTTCAAGATATAGCAGCTGTTGGGGTGCATGGATTTTTAGTATCTTTAACAATGCTTACAACTACTATGTTAATAGGTACTTTTGTTGGTATGAAAATTTTTAAAATGGATAGAGATACATCTATATTAACGGCAGCAGGTGCCTCTGTGTGTGGTGCTGCAGCAGTTTTAGCAACAGAACCCGTTCTTAAAGCAGAAGATTATAAAACTGCAATTGCTGTTTCTATGGTTGTACTATTTGGAACAGCTTCTATGTTCTTATATCCTGTAATGTATGAAGGGTTTATAAAAGATGCAGTTGGGTTTTTACATATGACACCACAACAATTTGGTATATATACAGGTGGTAGTATTCATGAAGTTGCACAAGTTGTTGCAGTCCCAGCTTCTATACCTCATTCAAGTCCAGAAATGGCACATACAGCTGTTATAGTTAAAATGACAAGAGTTATATTGATTGCACCAATGCTTATAGTTTTAGGTTTAATATTGGCATATGCTTCTAAAGATAATCGTGGTGGAAAAGTAAAATTAGTTATACCATGGTTTGCTGTATATTTTATAATGGTTGCTGGTTTTAACTCTTTACATTTAATACCAAAAGAGGTGGTACATTATATTAATGTTTTAGATACATTCCTTTTAACAATGGCAATGACAGCATTAGGAATGGGTACAATCTTCTCTAAATTTAAAGGAGTAGGGGCTAATGCCTTTTATACTGCATTAACAATGTTTGTATGGCTTGTTGTTGGAGGTTTTGTAGTTACTAAATTTATTACTACCATGTTTTAAAATAAAATTTAATTCCATATAATATTTATAAAGCCTATCGTATGAAGATTTGCTTTATTATTATAACTCCATAAACATAATAAATACTCCTTTTTTTAGGGAGTAAATACTCAAATCTTAATCTTATAAATATCTTTCAAAATGACATATAATCGAACTTTTTTCTATTTAAATGAAATAATTATAATATATTTAAAAATTAAAAAGGATTGAAAATGTCAGTTAATAAACATCGCCTTTATAAAGGTGTTCTGTTGGCAGTTGCATGTAGCTCATGGCTATATTCATCAAGTAAGATGATGGCACTAAGTAGTAGTGGCTACGGCAATGTTCATATTGGTGGTACTGTATATCAGGAACTTCCAGCAAATGGAACACATACTAACACATATGGTGTTAAAGACTCAAATGAACCAGGTATTGCTGGAGTTAAAGTAACAATTGCAAGTAGTTCTGGTCAAATACAAACTGTTACAACAGATAAAAATGGTAGATGGTCATCTAATTTAGATGCACCTGCTAGGGTTGAATTTCATAATTGGCCATCTTATTTAGACTCTGCACCAGAAGGAACTAGCTCTAAAACAGATGTACAATTTATAAAGAATAATAGTGATAATGTAAATTTTGGTTTGCATGATGTAAATGATTATTTTAATGTAGCAAAACCTGATTATGTAAGTAATTTAATCTCTAGCGGTTCTGGTATTGGAAACAGTGCTATGGATTTAGTAACAAATCATTATGATGATAGTGGTTTAAATAGAGACTTTAAAGATTATGATGGTAATCAAGGAACTGGTCCTAGACCAAAAGTTAATTTAAAAGTTAGTCAAGTTGGTGCAGTATGGGGTAAAGCATATGATAGCCAAAATAAAAAATTGTATGTTAGTACTGTATTAAGAAGACATGTCGGTTTTGCTAATGGTAACCCTAGTCGTATATGGATAAACAGTTATGGTACTAATTCTGTTAACTATATTGATTTACAGGGTATTGATGGCATTAATTTAGGTAGTGTATCAAGAGTTAATGGAGCAAGTGGTTCTAGCGATAATGGATTACCAAATAGTGTAACTAGCCCTAGTCATGATTTAGATGCTTATGGTAAAGTTGGAAAAGTATCTTATGGAGATATGGATTTTGATCAAAAGAGACACACTTTATGGGCAATTAATTTATATCAAAGAGCTTTAATCTCTGTTGATGTTAATGGTATTCATGGTAATAGCGTTAGTTCAAGTAGTGTAAAGCAGTATAAGTTACGTGATTTAAGTGGTGTTCCAAGTTGTAGTGGTGGAACTCTTAGACCATGGGGATTAGGTTTAAATAGAGGTAAAGTATATATTGGTGCAGTATGTGATGCACAATCTTCACAAAATTATCACGATTTAAAAGCGTATGTTTTATCTTTTGACCCAAATAATCCTAATAGTGTAACTAAAGAGTTGTCATATAATTTAGATTATGATAGAGGTGATGATAAACCTTGGAATGCAGATCCTCATTTCTTCCCTTGGAATGACCAATATAGAAATGGGAGTATTGGCTATAAAAATAATAATGGTTCTAAGCATAATGTAGAGAGTGAAAATTGGGATCCATATAATCAACCTATTCTTTCAGATATAGAGTTTGATGCTAAAGGTAACATGTATTTAGGTTTTATGGATAGAAATGGTTTGCAATTGGGATACTATACAAATCCTGCATATCATGGCTCTAATAATATTAAAGAGAAAGTGTATGGCGAAGGTGAAGTTAGAAAAGTATGTAGAGTAGGTAGTAGTTGGAGAGTTGAAAGAAAAGGTGATTCACTTTGTCCTACACACAAATTTGTAGAAAATCAAAGAGGAGAAACAGATGACCATGACTTCTTTGATGATGGTGCAGGTGATAATAAAGCAAATGGATTTGGTGGTGCTTTAGCTATTGTAAAAGGTAGTAAAGAGATGATAGGAACTGTAACCGAACCACATCCAGCTGGTAAGACAGGAAGAACATATTGGACAACAGAGGGTGTTCAAACATTTGATACTACTACTGGAGCTAACAAGAATTGGTATGCTCTATATAGAAGTGACAATCTAAATCCATATGCAGGTGGAAAAGCCGGAGGTCTTGGAGATATTGAATTTTTAAGTGCACCAGCACCTATTGAGATAGGTAACAGAGTATGGAACGATGCCAATGGAAATGGAATTCAAGATGCTGGTGAGAATGGAATATCTAATGTAACTGTTCAGTTATTAAATAGTGCTGGTAGTGTTATTGCTACAGCAAAAACTGATAGTAATGGTAATTATATATTTAGTAGTGACCCAAATAAAAGTAGCACTAGTAGTAAAAAATATAATATCACAGCATTAAAACCTAATAAACAATATACAATAAGAATACCTAATATCTCTTCTGTAAGTGCATTATCTGGTAAAAGTGTTACTTCACAAAATGTAGGTAATGATGATAAAGTAGATAGCGATGCAATAACATATGCTGGAAATGCAGACATTACAGTTAATCCTTCTGATATTGCAAATTCAGGGGCAAATAACCATAGTTTCGATTTTGGTTTTAAACAAATTCAACATACTTTAACTTGCCCAAGCGGATATAGTAAATACGAGACATCAGGTGATGGTATACATATGTGGTATGGCTCTAAAACTAAAGAGGATATAAGTAGTATCTTTAGCGGAAAATTAAATGGTGCATCAAAAATAGATATTCAAGATGCATATACTTGGGATGGTTATACAAACAGAAAAAATACTACAGGACAATCACACGAACAAGCAAGAGTAGTTTTTGTAGATAGTGAAGATAATAAGTATCCATCAGCATACACAACAGACTTAGAAGATGGAGTTGATTATGCCGAAAAAAGCACAGATTTAGGAGATGTAAGCTTACCAATTGGAGCAAAGAAAGTATATGTAGTTCATATTGGTGATAATACATACGGAAGTGGAAATTACTCTTCTGCTAACTCTTTATATTTTAAAGGCTTCTGTTATAAAATAACTAACTTATCAAATCCTTCTATCAATATAGAGAAGAGTACAAATGGTAAAGATGCAGACACAGGAACAGGACCAGTAGTAACAGTTGGTTCAACTGTAACATGGAAATATGTAGTAAAAAACAGTGGAAATGTAAAACTTACAAATGTAAAAGTTACAGATAATAAAGAGGGAACAATCAGTTGCCCAAAAACTACGCTAAATCTAAGTGAAAGTATGACTTGTACAAAGACAGGTATAGCAGTAAAAGGACAATACTCAAATGAGGCAACAGCGACAGGAAAAGATACAACAGGTAAGACAGTTTCTGATAAAGACCCAAGTCATTACTACGGTAAATTACCACAACTAACATGCCCAAGTGGATATAAGAAATATGAATTATCAGGAGATGGGAAGAAACTATATAGAGGTTCTTCAGATGGAACAAAGATAGACATTACATCAATATTTGGAGCAGATTTACAACTTCCATCAACAGTAACAATAAAAGATGCTTTAACTTGGGATGGATATGCAGGAAGACATAACCATAAACAAGATTATGAAGTAGTAAAAGTAGTATTTAAAGAGCCAAATGGGAATGTAATATCTACACCATATACTCAAGACTTAGCTGATACTGAATATGCAACTAAAATTACAGACTTAGGTTCTAAAACATTAAGCAATGGTGCAACAAAAGCTTATGTAGTTCAATACGAAGACCCAATATATGGAGATGGAGATAAGCCATCAGCAAACTCTGTTTACTTTAAAGGTTTCTGCTATAAAATAAATAATAATGCAAAATCAAGTATCGATGTACAAAAGAGCACAAACGGAGAAGATGCAGACACAGGCACAGGTCCAATAGTAGCAGTTGGAAGTACAGTAACATGGAAATATGTAGTAAAAAATACAGGAAATACTAAACTAACTAATATATTGCTAAAAGATAATAAAGAGGGAACAATTAGTTGCCCAAAAACAGAGCTTAATCCAAGTGAAAGTATGACCTGTACAAAAACAGGAACAGCAAAAGCTGGACAATACGCAAATGAAGCTACTGTAACAGGTAAACCACCAGTAGGTAATATCGTGACAGATAAAGACCCATCTCACTACTACGGCTTAAAAGGGGCATGTGTTGGAGACTTAATATGGTTAGATAAAAATGCTAATGGTATTCAAGATGATGGTAATAGTGGTCTAAAAGATGCAAAAGTAGAATTAGTAAATACAAATGGAAATGCTGTAAAAGATATTTATGGAAATACAGTAGTAGCTCAAATAACAGGTAATGATGGTAAATATCAATTCTGTAAACTAAAAGCAGGAAATTATATAGTAAAGGTAACACCACCAAGTGGATATATAGTTTCACCAAAAGATGCAAGTAGTAATGATACTAAAGATAGTGATATTGACCCAAGTAATCATAAAACAGCAACTATAACACTACATGATGGTGATAATGATACTAAATGGGATGCTGGTCTTTATAAAGAGTGTTCTTCTATCTCAGTTCAAAAATCTACAAATGGAGAAGATGCTGATAGCGGGACAGGTCCTTTAATTACAGTTGGTTCAGCTGTTACATGGGAATATGTTGTTAAAAATGCAGGTAATGTTAAATTAACAAATATAGCAGTAAAAGATGATAAAGAGGGAACAATATGTTCAGGATTTACTTTAAATCCTGGTGAATCTAAAGTATGTAAAAAAGTAGGAAAAGCAAAAGTAGGGCAATACTCAAATTTAGCAACTGTTGTAGGTATAAATCCTAAAGGTGAAAAAGTTACAGATAAAGACCCATCTCATTATTTAGGAAAAAATCCAAATAATGCATCTATAGGAGATTACATTTGGTATGATAAAAATGCAAATGGTATCCAAGATAGTGGAGAACATGGAGTAGAACATGTAAGAGTTCATCTATACAAAGATGGTAAAGATACTGGTAAATCAGTATATACAGATAAAAATGGTAAATATCTATTTACAAATTTGGTATCTGGTAAATATCAAATAAAAGTAGATAAACCTAAAAACTATTCATATTACACACTACAAAAAAAAGGTAATAATGATGCTAAAGATAGTGATATTAATCCTAATAATGGGTTAAGCGACACAATAAATTTAAATAGTGGAGAAAACAATAAAAATTTAGATGCAGGTTTAGTATGTGGTGCTTGCAATGATATAACTGTACAAAAGAGCACAAACGGAGAAGATGCAGACACAGGCACAGGTCCAATAGTAGCAGTTGGAAGTACAGTAACATGGAAATATGTAGTAAAAAATACAGGA
>Ga0256829_1002299_pt1 | contig 14401 bp, 7 predicted proteins | sample 131447metaG_FD_185979 | JGI IMG/M metagenome (GOLD analysis project Ga0256829, IMG submission 185979) | Hydrothermal vent microbial communities from Lau Basin, Pacific Ocean - 131-447 | ecosystem: Environmental > Aquatic > Marine > Hydrothermal vents | place: Pacific Ocean: Lau Basin | collected...
GACGACAGTATCACTTGCGTTAAGATATGGCACCGTTATATCAGCTTTACCTTTTTCTTTTAACACCCTCTCAAGCATATCATCACAAACAAAAACTCTAGCAACATCACTTACTAAGACATGTGGAGTATCTACCTTTAAAAGGGCATTCTTTAGTGATTCTTGTCTACTTTTTCCACCCTCTACAAATACAAAATCACTTCTGTATTTTTTCATATACTCTATCTCATCTTTGTGGGCAGTTACAATTATTTTAGCAAATTTTCTATTTTTTGTGATATTTTGTGTTGAATATAACCAAAGTGGAGTATCTCCAAACCTTAGCCACTGTTTTTTAATATCATGCTTAAATCTCGTAGAATTTCCAGCTCCTAGCATAATAAGAGACAAATCAGGCAATTTTTGTCCTTTTTCTTTAAAGTGTTACGATATTATACACTACCAAAGCTTTTTTTTATCTTTTTTGTGTTAAATTCCGCCTACAAGATAATAACTGACCTTAGCATCCTAAGGTCAGATAACAACAAAGGAGTTTAGAGTTTATGATAGATAAAAATAGTGCAAATGAAAAACTAAAAGAGGTTATATATCCTGGGTTTGAAAAGGATATTGTATCTTTTGGTTTTGTCAAAGTTATTGATGTAAAAGATGACAATGTATATGTCGAGTTAGATATCGTTTCATCAAGCGAAGATGTGGCAAATGAGTTAAAATCAAATGTTACTTCAAAACTAACAGAAATTGGAGCAAAACGAGTAGATGTGGCTATAAAGCAACCAAAAGCACCTACTCAAAAAAGTAACTCACAAAGCGGTAAAAATATCGCTCCCCAAGTCAAGAACTTTGTTATGGTAAGTAGTGGTAAAGGCGGAGTTGGAAAAACTACAACAACAGTAAATCTTGCTATATCACTTGCAAGTCAAGGTAAAAAAGTTGGATTGCTAGATGCAGATATTTATGGTCCAAATGTCCCAAGAATGATGGGGATAGTTGGTAAAAACCCAGAAGTAGTAGGAAATAAACTACAGCCGATGCAAGCTCATGGAGTAGATGTCGTGAGCATGGGAAGCTTGATGGAAAATGGACAGTCTCTTATATGGAGAGGTGCTATGATCATGAAAGCCATAGAACAACTGCTTCGTGATGTTCTTTGGAGTGATTTGGATGTGTTGTTCATCGATATGCCACCAGGAACTGGTGACGCTCAGCTAACTTTAGCTCAAAGTGTTCCTGTGACAACTGGGATTTGCGTCACAACTCCTCAACAAGTAGCACTTGATGATACAGAGAGAAGTTTGGATATGTTTAAGAAGCTTCACATTCCAATAGCTGGAATCATGGAAAACATGAGTGGTTTTATCTGTCCCGAGACAAATAAAGAGTATGATATATTTGGAAAGGGAACAACTGAGCCGCTTGCTAAAAAATTTGACACTAAAATACTAGGCGAGATACCGATAGAGCCTTCTATAAGAGAGGGCGGAGATGCTGGAAAACCAGTTAGTTTTTTTGCCCCATCAAGCGAAAGTGCCAAGAGATACCAAGAAGCAGCTAGCAAGTTGTGGGAAGATATAGTTAAAATCAACGAAGAGGGTGGGGTTGATAATGAAGCAATTCAGCCGACTATTGGAGTAAATGGCGGAGCTAGCGCATGTTCGACTAGCAGTTGTGGTTCTTAATAAGCTCTAAGTTTAGAGAATACGAAAAAATTAAGAATTTAAACACAGAGGTAGAGTTTCTCTCTGCCTCTGTGTGATAAATTATTACTCTACCGACTAAATACATCAAAAGTTGATGTATTTAGTCGGTAGAGTAATAATCTGTTTGTTTTTTAAATTTTAAATCCGACTATGGTAATATCATCATTCGTATCTTCATAGCCTTGGTAATCATTAAGGATATTTAAGAACATTTCTTGTTGATCTGCCATGGATTCATTGCGATATTTATTGATAATATCCTTAAACCTTCTTTTGCTAAATGGAAAGCCTTTTTCTCCACCATTTTGGTCAAAATACCCATCAGTTGAAAGGTAAAATTGCATCCCTTTTTGTACTGTTATTTTGTGCTCTTGAAATTCAAAAAGAACATTGGATGTTTTGTAACCAACAGAGTGACGAGAGCCTTTTATAGTTTTTAATTCTGTATTATCTAGATAGAAAAGTGGAGTTTCAGCTCCAGAATACTTTATAATTTTTTCTTTTTTATTGTAATATATTATGCCTCCATCAAATCCTGCATTTGATATACTGTCTCTGTCTTCCTGCTTTAGTAACTGTTTCATCTTTCTATTGAAATAACTAAGTATCCATGCAGGACTTACATCTATTTTGGCATCACTGTTTATTTTAGCAACTACCTGTCTTTCAATTGCTTTTACTAGCATTGTAACAAAAGCTCCTGGCACACCATGTCCTGTACAGTCTATAACCATTAGTAAGCACTCATTTTTATCTCTTAGTTCTTCAAAAAGATAAATATCTCCACCAACTATATCTTTAGGGTGCCATATTGCAAAGTAGTCACTGTAGTAGTGTTTGAAAAGTTGATTGTCAGGAATGAGAGCACCTTGGATAAATGAGGCATATTTTATACTATCTTGAGTATGTCTATGCATCTGCTCTATCTTCTTTTTGGCATTTTCTATTTCGGTGATATTGGTAAACACTGCTGATTTCAGATTGTTTTCTCCAGGCAATTTTGTTGCAGTTGCAGAGAAAATATAGTCTATACCGCCCCTTTGAATCATTACTTTATGTGTCTGATTTTGGTGGGAAATTATATAATCTATCCACATCTCATCATCTACTTTAGTTTGTAGATAGATATTTGGATACTTAGTATCAAATGTTTCACAAATACACTTTGAGTTATATTTTTTAGCAAATTCCTCTTTAGAAGTGACAGCAAAAAAATCTAAAAATGTTTTGTTTACACTTTTCAAAGTGGCACCATCTGTTGTTATTATGATTTGCTCCTGAGAATCAAGCAGTGTTTGTGTAAATTGTTTCTCTTTTGCAAGTTCTTGCGTTCTATTCTCTACTAAATCTTCAAGGTGATTTTTATATCTTTCTATCTCTATCTTCGCTTGTTGAGCATCTTCTGCCAAGTTCATTGAAGCGATATTGGCCTTTTTCATCTCAAGTTGTTGCTCTTGATAGTTAAACTTTTCATTTGAAAGTGTTACGATAATTTCTGTAATCTCTTTCAAAAACCCAAGTATGTGGGGGAGTTTGTCCTCACTTAAAACAACAACATCTTTGATAGCTCGAACATAATCACTCGTGTTGTATTTAAAAATTTTGGCTTGATTTGTAAAAAAGTCTATATCGGGGTCGTGTATAAGGAATTGTCCAATAAAAAAGTTGGCAACATGCTTACCTTTGATAATAATCGGTGAAGCACAATCGATAAGACCATTTTTGCATTTATAAACAGAAAAATTTTCTCCATCTTCTAATTTATGTGATATATCCGTATCACTCTCTATGCACCGCTTACAACTTTCACTATTTGCTCTATGAAAGTCTGTGCAAGCAACAGACCATTTTGATTGCACCAAAATATTGCCCTCTGTATCAATGATTGCAAGAGGCACATGCATAAAACTGTAAAACTCTTCCATAAGCAACTGAAGCTTTGGAATATCCAAAAGGTCTTTTATGTCAATCTTCTTATTTGAATCTGTTTCAAGATTTGTTGATAGATTTTCCTCTAGTGTATCAACAATTGGATATGGTTTTTGTATGCCTAGTTTGTTTGCATACTCATTTATCTCGTTTTTTAGCTCCACCATTCTATTTTCTCTACCGCTTAAAAGTCTATTTGAGCGTTCTGTAATTTGAAGTTGTTTTGTTTGTTGCGTAGTTAGCTCTTTAAGCTCCATATTTTTTAGCTCTAGTGTTTTACGGTTTCTATTGGCAAACCATACAAGAAAAAGCATAAGTAAAATCACAAAGCCTATAATAGAAAAAATACTAAGGTAGATTGTCTGTTTTAGTTTATCAAAAGAGCTCATAGCCTCTTTCACATCTATTTCGGTAATGATACCAAAATGGAGATTCTTATCCCATAACCACGCTCCAAATACATCGATACCTCTATAATCTTTATAGCTACTTATGCTATACCCAGAGTGTTTTTTAAGAACACTTGCTGCTGCTAGTGTTGGCTTGGATTTGTACATAATTTTGATATTTAAAAATGAGTGTTGATTTTTCTTTATCAGGCCGATTTTCCTCAGCTCATCATCAAATCGGCTATTAGATATAAGTTGTGCTCGTTTGTTGATTATATATGTTTCGCCTGTTTTTCCCATTCGTTCAACATTTAAAATTCTGATCATACTGGCGGGTGTTATACCAGTTGCATATACTGCTATAATTTGATCTGTTTCTTTATCGTAAATTGGTGTTAAAAAGTAGAGTTTTGTAAATAGCCCATATTTGTCTTGTTTGTCTATTTTAGGGTGGATAAAAGCATAGTTACCATCAAAGGCATATTGTATCTCTTTGGTTACAAAAGGTAGTGCGATTTTCGTTCCTATCAACTCTTTTGTAGATGATCCCAATATCGTATCGTCTTTCGAGACTATAAAGTAAGAGTCCCTATCTTTAAATGTCTTTTTTGTGCTTTTATAATACTGCTCTATATTTTGTTGATTTTCTTTTAAAAATTTTATACTATTTTTATGTGTAGTTAATAATTTTATATTGTATAAATATGGAGAATTATGGACAATATATTCTATAGAATCCTTTTTGTTGTAGTACCACTCTTGAAGGGCTACTTGGGTAGAGTTTAGTATTGTAACAAGAGCATCTCTTAGCTCTTTTTTCTTGACTCTTTCCAAGTTTGTTACAGATATCACCATGATAAATATTGTCACAATTGAAAATATTATACCAAAAATAAATATAGGTACACCAATATTTATATCTTCTCTTCTATTTAGATATTTAAATATAAATACTGTGATTATTAGGAAAATGATAGTTACAAATATCATCTCTTTTATAGGAAATAAATCAGAGATTGAGATATCTTTAGACAGAGATGTTGTATCAATTTTTGAGGAATTTGTCTGTTGTGTCCATTTGTTGTATACTCTATTTCTCTCTTCGTTGCTTATAGTATCTATCACTTTGTCTATCACAGAAAGTGCAACTTTTGGATAGCCTTTTCTAAAAGCCATTCTTAAATCAAAATTGTAGTGTGTTTTAAATGATATTTTTAAATTTTTAAATTTTACATTATTTAAATAATACTCTGCTGTTGCCATATTTATTATAAGTACATCTATCTTGCCATCTACGAGACCTCTTAGCCCATCTATTACATTGTTAACGCTTACGAGTGGTATATTTGGCTTATCTCTTTTTAATAAAGATTCGATAGCATAGCCACCTATAACAGCTACTTTTTTATCTTTTAAATCTGCAAAACCTTTCTTATAGTTACTACTTTTCTTGCTGACAAACACATTTGGTATAGTAAAAATAACATTTTTTGTAAAATTTGCATACTGCTCCCTATCTTTTGTTCGTGCCATAGCACTCATCATATCTACAGATCCATTTTTAATTTTACCTAGTGCTTCGTTCCAAGTGTTGGATGGAGATGCTACAAAGCGAATGCCACCTGTTTTTCCAATAATTTTTATGATATCTGCAACTATGCCAACATGCTGAGATATACCATTTTTCCACTCAAATGGCTTCCAACTGGGATCATATGCGTATTTTATTAAAGGTTTTGTAGCTAGCCACTCTTGCTCTTTTTGTGAGAAATTTATAGCTGAACTTTTATCCAATTTTTGAATAAGTTTCTTGATATCATCGATAACCCTATATTCAACTTTTTGAATCAAGTTTATCTTTTTTGTGATACTTTCAAACCATTTTTCTGGATTAACATTAACATCTTTACCTTGGAGTTTTTTAAGAGCTAATTTTTCATAGTATTGGACTTTTTTTGTGTTTTTTGCACTAAGCAGTTTGTGATATAATTGCCTTGTCTGTTCATTGGTATTTCTTAAAAAAGTTTTAAGGTAAATTTTCTCTTGTGTGTCAGCAGTTAAAAAATACTCAAATATCTCTTTGGAAAACTTTTTTTGTGAAAATAGACCGCTAAGGGCTGCTCTTTTTTGCCCTATACTCTCCTTGTATAACAAGAGGGTAGAGTAGTTATATAGCTTATTGATTAGTTCTTTGTTTTTGAAATGATCAGATATGTCAGAGATATTTAAAAGAAGTACTCCGATAATTTGTGTATATTTGGAGTAAGTTTTAGCAAAATTAATATTTAAGTTGGCTACATTTTTTCGTAAAGTAAAGAGATTGCCAAAAAGATCATTTAAGCTCTTTTGTCTGCTTTTGCTATAGTATTCTTGTAATAATTTGGAGTTTAAATTTAAATAAGAGAGTAGTTTTTGTTTTGAAGTATCACTAGCAAGTTTAGTATCTTTAAGTCTAGATTGAAATTCTACTCCATTTGAACTGATAAATCCTGTTGAAGCCCCTCGTTCTTTTTGCAAAGAATGAATAGTGTTGCTCATAAGTTCAATCAGCGTAACTGTCATTTCCCTTTGCATTGTTTGACGAGAAACAATATTTGAGTGTTTATTGGAAAAATTAGATTTTTGTAGTTCTCCTTGTGCAAAAACCACAAAAGGGAGCATAAAAATAAATAGATATCTTGTTAATATGTTCATTATAAACCTCTATAATTGACCTCAGTACCCTTAGATTATATCAGTTGTATTATCAAAAACTTATTAATTGACAGAAAATAGGCTATATGTCAAATTAGTATAATTTTAGTATGATTTTGATAAAATGTCTAAAATTTTAAAGAGGAATATGTATTATGAAAAAGTTACAAACAGTACAAGAATTTAAAGATTTTATAGCAGACATTGAGTCGAGAAATTATAAGAAACCACTTGGCTTTGGTATTGCTAAAATTGATAGAGGTCAAAGCAATTATGATTTGATTCTTCAGGCAAATTTTCCAGTTGTAAACTGGAATGAAAATTTTGGTTCAGCTTTTGTATTTTTGGAAGCGCTGATTCAAAGTGGGGTTGAAGTTGATTTTAGTGGAAGTGAATTTGTGAGTGAAATAGATAGAAAATTTGTAAAATTTGCATATAAGGCTTTTTATCCATTTTTAGACTCTGCTACTGGTGAAGCCCACAAGAATGTACAAGTCATAAATATACTCAAATGGATAGGCAAAGATATAAAATTGGATGACTACAGAGTTGTATTTATATTTGAAGATGAGGCTCCAAAGAGTGTTGAGAGTGTCTATCTCAAACTTTATGCACTTTCAAGTGGTAAAGCAGAACTTAGAAGTCTAAATCTAAATGGAGCTTTTGGGGTGTTGCCAAATGTTGCCTGGAGTGGAAGAGAGCCGATAGAGTTAGATTGGCTAAGAGCCAATGAGGTAGAGTTAAAGCTTTTAGGAGAGTATCCGACAATCGACAGTGTAGATAAATTTCCAAGATACCTTTCACATATAATTCCAAGCGACAATACAAGAATCCTAGATAGTTCAAAAGTTCGCATGGGCGCTCAATTAGCAGCAGGCACTACTGTGATGCCAGGAGCTAGCTATATAAACTTTAACGCCGGCACAACAGGAGCTGTCATGGTCGAGGGGCGCATTAGTTCGTCAGCGATAGTAGCAAAAGGAAGTGATGTTGGTGGAGGAGCTAGCATACTAGGAGTGCTAAGTGGCACAAATGGAAACCCTGTAGGCATAGGAGAAAATACCCTGCTTGGAGCAAACTCAGTCACAGGCATACCGCTAGGTGATGGCTGTATAGTTGATGCTGGAATAGCTATACTTGAAGGTACAAAGATAGCCATAACTCCAAACCAGCTTAAAAAAATAAAAGAGGCAAACCCAGACTTTTTATGCGAAGATAGCGATGAAGTTCAGTTCTTCAAAGGCTTAGACTTAGCAGGTATGAACGGCATACACTTCAGACAAAACAGCACAAATGGTATGATTCAAGCCCTTAGAAGCCAAAGAGAAGTTGTTTTAAATAGTGAACTTCACTAAAAATTTTTAGTTAGCGGTTGCCTCTTTACTAGAGGTAATCGTTTTCTTTTTTTATTTTTTATGCAAAGTGCCAAACTCATTATGGTATAATCTGCCAAAAAATTTAGGATGATAAATAGATGGTAGAGGTAAATAATTTAACAATGAGATATGGCGCAAGAGTGCTGTTTGAAAACATAAATCTAAAGTTCGATGCTGGTAAAAGATATGGTCTTATAGGTGCAAATGGAGCTGGCAAGAGTACCCTTATGAAGATTTTGTCAAAACAGTTACAACCAACAAGTGGAAATATTTCAGTTCAAAACGGTTTAAGAGTCGGTACTTTGAGTCAAAATCAGTATGCCTTTGAAGATTTTACTCTCAAAGATGCCGTCATGTATGGCAATAAAAGACTATACGATGCCATAAAAGAGAAAGAGAATTTATATATAAATGGTGATTTTGAAGACGAGAAAGTTAATGACAGGCTAGCAGAGCTTGAGATGATTTGTGCCGAAGAGGATCCAACTTATGAAGTGGATGTAAATATAGAAAAGACTCTTGCGTCTTTGGGATTTCCCGTTGATATGCATGAAGAGCTGATGAGTTCACTCTCTGGCGGTGATAAGTTCAAGATACTTCTTGCTCAGGTTTTGTACTATAAACCCGAAGTTCTATTTTTGGATGAGCCTACAAATAACCTTGATTTAGAAGCTATAGCATGGTTAGAAAATAAGCTTAAAAGACATGATGGTACTATGGTGGTTATCTCCCATGATAGGCACTTTTTGAACTCAATTTGTACAAATATACTTGATCTTGATTTTAAAAAAGTACGAGAGTTTAGCGGAAATTATAATGACTGGTATATCGCTGCAAATTTAATACAAAAACAGCAAGAGTTAGAGAGAAATAAGAAACTAAAAGAGAAAGAAGATTTGGAAGCTTTTGTAAGACGATTTTCTGCAAATGCCTCAAAAGCCAAGCAGGCTACAAGTCGTCAAAAACAGTTGGACAAACTAAACATCGAAGATATGCAAACTTCGACTAGAAGAGATCCTAGTATAGTGTTTAAACTAAAAAGAGAGATAGGAAACGAAATCTTAGAGTTAGAGAATATCTCTAAAAGCTTCGGTGAAAAAGTTTTGAGTGGCATTAGTTTTACGGTTGAAAAAGGTGACAAGATAGCTATTATCGGACCAAATGGCATAGGTAAGACTACACTCATCAGCATTATTATGCAAGATTTGCAAAGTGATAGTGGCAGAGTAAAATGGGGAGCAACCATAGAGCCTAGTTATTTTCCTCAAAACACAACTGATTTGATAGATGGCGATGAGCCACTGTATGAGTGGTTACAGGGATTTGGAGAGAAAAAAGATATAGATGAGGTGAGAAAGTGTCTTGGTCGTATGCTTTTTTCTGGAGAAGAGCAAAAGAAGAGCATAAAGAGTATAAGCGGAGGAGAGAAACATCGTATGATGCTTTCAAAAATGATGCTCCAAAAAGGAAATTTCTTAGTTTTGGATGAGCCTGATAATCACCTTGATTTGGAGGCTATCGTAGCACTTGGAGAGGGACTTTATAACTTTGGGGGCAATGTCATATGTGCTACTCATGATAGAGAGCTCATAGATGCTTTTGCAAACAGAATCATAGAGCTAAAAGAGGATGGAGGTTTCACAGATTTTAGAGGAGATTACGAGGAGTATAAAGAGCATCTTGGTATATAAAACAGATTTGCTTAGAATTTGTTACAGATTTACACTAGCTTGCAAATAATTGATAAAAAGTAGCTTTTTAACATATTTTTTGATAAAATTTACAGTACAATAGTATCTTAAGGAGTGGGTTATGGTAAAAAATATCGTTTTAGCTTTAGTGCTACTGTTATCTCTTGGCATTTCATCTTCGCAATTTGATAAAAAGGTAACAGTTCTGAATCAAAGCAGAAGTGACAAAGTGGTAGAAATCTTTAAAGAGATGATGAGAGCATATGAAGAGGAAGATTTGAGTGGGTTTTTTTCTTATGTTTCTGAGGACAGGTTTGTGCAAGACTACATGACATTTTATGATGCCATAGATAAAGACATGAGAGTATATGACATATTAAATGTAGATACATGGATAGATAAAATAACAGAAGATGGCGTAAAAAGATATCTATATGTCACTTGGGATAAAAGATACCAAAGCACAACAAGCAACAATGAACTCTCCAAAAAAGGTTACTCAAGATTTCTTTTTGATGAAGTAAATGGAAAATATAAACTGATTGGACTAGCAGGCAATAACTTCTGGGGTGGAAGTTTGAGTGAATGGACACGAGATATGCCAGAGATTGCAGGGCAAGTCAACAGACTTCCTGATTTTACGATTGCTAATGCCAGCACTTCTTCTTTTGATATTAAAAATATTGGTACTGCTGATTATATCGGAGATATTCAGTGGAAAGTCTCGTGCGGTGGCAGCACCGTGGCTTCAGGAACATACAATGGTGGTTTATCTGTAAATTCTTCTATTGCCATAAACTTTAGCTTGGGTCAATGTTATTCTGCACCTACTATATCGGTTGATCCGAATAATTTAGTAAGAGAATCCAATGAAAATAATAACCAAACTTCTCTAGCATTTTAGTAACCATGAAGAAGTTAATAATTATATCTGTATTCGTTATGACAACATTCGCAGCAGATAAGAAAGATGATATATGGAAGGCAAGCGGGCACTTAAGCACTTATATCCAAAGTATTGATACTAAAGGTGAAAGTAACACAACAAGAGAGGGCACTACTCATAAGGAGGATCTTTATCTAAACTTTAGGGGACCACTTAAAGATGGACATGCTGGTACTGAGATGAGAATGAGAACTACAAATGATAGCAATATTCAAGCAGATGGCGAAGAGCTCATCTATCTGCATTCATATTTTAAAAATAGTGTGTGGACATTAGAAGCAGGCGATGTTGCAGCATCTTTAAACCCCTATATATTTGGTGGAAGCGTGAAAGGCTTGAAAGCAAAATACAAATCTCCAAACAGAAACAAAAAGTGGGATTATACAGTTATATCTGGTTTCAAGAAAGCATCTTGGAGAGAAGTACTTAAAAATGTTCCAAATGAAGACCCAACGGCATATAAAGGAGCTTTTGAAGCTAAGTACACATATGCAAGAGCAAAAGAGATATCCATAAGTACAGTAGCATATAAAGATGATTTAGCAACGGCAGATGCTAACTCAACAGTTGTTGGCAAAAAAGGAGTAGGAGTTGGTATTGATGGCAAGTGGAGATTTAGTAGATATTTTACACTCAAGGGTAGAGTTGCCTTGTCAAACGGAACTAATGATATTAAAAATCACAAAGCCAGTAAAACACAAGGTGCTATATATCTAAAACTACTCACTAGACCATTGTTGAGATCCATTAGGAGTAACTTTATATACCAAAGGGTAGCATCTGATTTTATATCGTTTGGTGGCAGTGGTACAAAAGATAAAGAGCAGGTAGAGAATTTAACTTCATGGAGAGTAAGCAGAAAATTCAGGGTAAATCTCAGCTTCAAAACAAATAGAGATAATCTAAATGGGGCATTAGGCGATACTCGTCATATATATTATGGGATGTTTCGTCTAGGTTATAAGCCTGAATTTTTAAAGAGAGGGGATATAAATTTTAAGCTTTCAAGCAGAGATACAAAGGGAAGAGGAGCCGACAATAATAGGCAGATAGCAGGAGTTGACTTTACTGTTCGTAAAAAATCTGGCTGGAGGTATGGTGGTGGTATTGAGTATAATGACTATAGCGACAACAATAATACATCGTCTTCGCAAACAACTACAATCTACAGAGCATTGGTGGGATACAGGTATAAAGTCGATACAAGTAAATCTTATCGCATAACTTTTAGAACAAACTATCAAAATATACATGCAAATCAAGATAAAATTGGCTTCAAGATAGACGCAGGATATATCCACAACAGACACTTGTCTATGGATCTATCCTATAATATAAACGATACAAACTATGATAGTTCGAATGATACTCAAAATAGTACATATCAGTTTAGAACAACATATAAAATAGACACAAAAGGCATAAAGACTATTCGACTTCTTTTGGAAAAAAGAGATGTGATTATGAAAAATAGTAGTGCTAATAGTTATGATGAATACAGAGGTAAACTCTCATTTGATATGAAATTATAATTTTAGCTAAAAAAGGAGCTTGTTTTGAAGATTTTATTTTTTATTTTTTTTAGTATTGCCTATATCTACGCAAATGTAGGTATCATAGTAGATAGTGTCGGCAACTCTACTCTGACTCGGGGAGGGAAATTTTTAAAGGTTGCACGCAAGATGAAAATCCAAGTGCACGATATTATTTTAACCAAAAAAGGTGCTAGAGTAAAGATATTTTTTAAGGATGATACAGCAGTATCACTTGGAGAGAAGACATCTTTTGCAGTGGACAGCTATTTTTATGAAAATAAAGATAAAAAATCAAATGTAAAATTTAAAGTGCTAAAAGGTTTTTTTAAAACAGTAACAGGGAAGATAAGCAAAGTAGCACCGAATAGATTTAAGCTTCAGACAAGAAATGCAACGATAGGAATTAGAGGTACTGTTTTTGCTGCTCAAGTGGGAGATAAATTAGATGTAACAATATGTACAGATGGTACCATAGTGATAACTACCAATATAGGAAGTTATGAGCTAAGCAAGGGTGGAATAGCACAAGTATCTCAAAATTCAGTACCAAAAATTTCAAAATACACAGAACAACAAAAAGCAGAAATAATAAAAAAATCTGGTTGGCATGGAAGTATGACTCAGAATGAGTTAAAAAATTATATAAAAAACAACTTTAAAGAACCAGTAAAATCTCAGCTCTTAGAAGTGATAGAAAATATATTTCAAAAAGATAGCAGTGAAAGAGGAAACTTGACACAATATAGACTAGAAGATGCCGATAATTTAGGTTTTATAGATGATATAACGATAAATGGGAGAAGTTTTGATGAACTTCCACGCAATATAGAATTTTATGCAGATGATATGAAAGATGGGAGGATAACTATAAGTGGGTTACTAGATAGCGATAAAAAAGATATACCAGTTAGTGAACTTTTAGTCGAAATAAGCTTAGATGGCGGAGATAACTGGAAAGTAGCAAGCGGTCATGGAGAATGGAAGTATAGTTTTTCTCCAAAAGCAGGAAAAACTTATGAATTATCACTAAAAATTGTTAGAAAAATCACTGTTGGCAGTAATTAGTATAATAAAGCACGAGAAGGCAAAATGTGAGCAAATTTAAACTTTTGGTCATAGAACTTGCAATAGCTCTATTCTTGGGAATTTTTACCTCCTACTTATATATAAATAAAACATCTTTTTTTGAAAATCTTAACAATAAGATAGTTGACTCTTTTTTCCTTTTCAGAGGAGAATTGAAACCAAACAAACATATAGTGATAGTTGATATAGATGAAAAAAGTCTTGCAAGGTTAGGACAGTGGCCATGGAGTAGAGACATAGTTGCATCAATCTTGCAGAGATTAACAAAATCTAGAGTAGGGATAATAGGCCTAGATATAGTTTTTGCAGAAGCTGATAACAGTTCTCCAAGGAGAGTCCTTGACAAATTAGGAAAAAGAGATATAAAAGCTCCTGATTTTGATAAAATTCTTGCAAAAACTTTACAAAATACACCAACAGTATCTGGATATATGTTTGATTTTCAAGTAGATACAAAAAGAGGGGATATCCCAAATATATCTACTATTGTAGTCGAAAAAAATTATAAAAATATAAACTTTTTACCGATTGCAAAAGGTATAATAGCAAATATACCACTTTTGCAAAAAAGCTCATACTCTAGTGGCTTTTTCAATACAATTCCTGATGACGACGGTATAGTAAGAAGTGTGCCGATGCTTGTTAAGTATAAAAACACCATATATCCCTCTCTTACTTTAGAGATGCTTCGTTTGATGTATGGAGCCAAGAGTATTGTTGTTAATTACGGCGACACTGGTATAGATAAGATAGGACTGGGAAAACTAAATATTCCAACAGATAGGTTTGGAAGGCTTAGTATAAATTTTACTGGCAAGCAGAAACTCTATAGGTATATTTCCGCTGTTGATATATATGACGGCAACTTCAAACCCAAAGATATAAAAAATAGTATAGTTTTAATAGGAACAAGTGCAGGTGGCTTGCTTGATTTACGAGCTACACCTTTTGGAAGTACATTTCCTGGGGTTGAGATTCATGCCACAGCCGTAGACAATGTCTTGAGTGGACACTTTATATCTCATCCAAATTGGATTGAAGCTGTCGATTTAGGT
>Ga0256829_1002300_pt1 | contig 14400 bp, 13 predicted proteins | sample 131447metaG_FD_185979 | JGI IMG/M metagenome (GOLD analysis project Ga0256829, IMG submission 185979) | Hydrothermal vent microbial communities from Lau Basin, Pacific Ocean - 131-447 | ecosystem: Environmental > Aquatic > Marine > Hydrothermal vents | place: Pacific Ocean: Lau Basin | collected...
GAGGCGCTCGAAATGATCGCCGCGTCGGGCGCCGGGTCGCCTTCCATCAGGCTGTCGCAAATCATCCAGCCGGTAAGGTACAAGGGTCGGAATAGCATTTGCTCCGGCTCTGTGCCTTCGACATAGGCCGGGTCGGTGTCGATATAGCTATAAAAATTATAGATTGGAGCGAGGCCTTGACGGTGGGATGCGGCGTCAAAAAATCCGCGAGGCGTCGTTTTTGAAGGGGTAACGGTCAGCGTTTCCGAGATCGGAAAGTAACCATACATCCGCTGTCCGACCGAGACACCTTCTGCTTTCGACTCCGTCACAGTGGCAAAGCCCCAAACCGGGACACGTCCCATCGTGTCCGTGCTGCCAGGGAAGAAGTTCCAATAGTGCATTGGCGGACCACCGAATGCGGCATAGGTCACATTGTTCGCAGTCAGAGCGAACGCGTCGATGGACAATCGAGCGTCTCCATCAGCGAGGGCGGGCAGGTCAGCCTCTTGCCAATTGGTTTGGCGTAGATCCGACTTTGTGATTTCGTGCTGCTTGCTCATTTGATTGCTCCCATTTCCTGCATTGATCACACAGGTGCGAGGATAATCAAGCCTGACGTTAGGGCCTCAATGCGCCGTCGGCGGTGCGAGCATGAGGTCGCTGGCGACTTCGAGCGCATTCACATGTTCGCGAAGGGCTGCGAGCGACTCACGAGCCTCCGCGCAGATGGAGGGGGCTTCCGCTCTCAGATAGTGGAACTCTGCACTATCCGGTGATGCGGTACAGGTTGATTCCAGATCTTTCATCGCCCGAGAAAGAACTTCGAAATGAAAAGTCCAATGTGGATTACTTGTTTTCATGTCAGTATGGGCCTTGAGTTCTTGTAATCAGAACTTTAAAACAAGTATATTAACAATCAAAAAGTGCAATAGGGTAATTTCGTTTTTTAGTTGTTGACGCTGTTTTGGGTGTATTCTACGCGGATTTTGCGCGTTCGACCAAATCTACGAAGACATCGGTCAGCTGCGGCGAGGGCGTTGTGATCTGCAATTGCTGTAACAATTCGCTGACCGGAACGATGTTGCCCGCGCGGTTTTCAATGCGCAGCAAAGTATTGACCTCTGCATGCACTTTGGACGAACGCTGAAAGCGGTGGCAGATCGCCAAATGTTCATCTGTCCAACCCGTAATCTGGCAGGCCATCTCGAAGGTCTGAGGCGATTTTAGCATGCGGGAGATCGTTCGCGTTTGGCTGCAGATAACGAGTTCCCAATCATTGCGATTAAGGGCTGTCCATATGCCGCTTCGAATAAGCATATTTAAGCGCCCGAGGTCGCTGAACGACAGATAGCGACTATTGGTCAGGTGCAGAAACGCATCCTGATCGGTCAACCAAACCCGAAACTGGAGCGTGTAAGTATCGCTGAAGGCGCCGTCTTTCGAGGACAGGAGCGCGCGCAAGTAGACCCAGAGCCGTCTGAAAAACAGGTTCACAAATCTACTCCATCAAACCGATTGTGATTTGTACGAGTTGAATTCGCGAAGGCAAGGCCAACGCGCTATTTGCGCCAAAGTTTGTCCAACTCGGCTGAAATCGCGAAAGATTTTCGCGCTGCCGCCCCGCCAAGTCGCAAGCCGATCATCGCAGACCCCTCAAGCGAAGACGGATCGTCGGATGCTCGGTCCCAACGGCTACCTGCGACGAACCCCTCATCCAAAGATGAGAGGAAAGCGCCAAATTCTTCTTCTCGACCGTCGGCGAAAAGGGGCAACCAAATCAAGAATTCCGCTTTCGGCCATTTGCGCATGGCGCGAGGCACCCAGTTGGCAAGCGCATCCATGTCCGCATCGGTTTCGTAACTTGGGTCGAGCATGATCAACATCTGCTCTCCGCGGCGCGGCTGCAATCGCAGCGCCCCGCGATAGCCATCCTCTTTCCGAATTTGGACACGGTCATCCTTGCGCAAAGCTTGCGACAGAGCCTTGTGTTCGGTTGGGTGAAGCTCAAACAAGACAATCCGAGCCGCCTCACCCAGCAGCTGTGTGGCCAGCGCTGGTGAGCCTGGATAGGAGCCGGGCCCTTTGCTCTGCACGTGCGCCAGCCAAGGTTGCAGCGCATTCGGTGCTTTCTTCGCTTTTGGCATCGCGAGCACGCCGCGTTCGGCCTCTGCGGTCTTTTTCGACTGCGCACCCTGGAGGTCATAAAACCCCCGTGCGGCATGCGTTTCGACATAGAGCAGAGACTCATTCAGCTCCGCTTTGGTTGTCAGCACGGCATGCAGGATCGCATGCTTCAACACATCCGCCTGGTTTCCTGCATGATAACCGTGTTGATAAGAAAGCAAGGCCTAGTCTTCTCGTTCTGCCAGGGACGCTTCGCGGATCGCTTCGAACTCGTTGCCGGGATACCAGCTTGGCCAGATATCAGACTGGATCACTTTCAGGCCGACGGAATAGAGCGCTTTCACGTCCTCTTCCATGCCGGTCAGGTCCCAGGACTCGTCATACTCGTCCATGGGTTTGTGATAGCGTTGAACGCGATACGTGTCGGCGAAGGCGCGGCCAGCAGCGATCCCGCCATCGCGGGCATCGATCCCACCATCAGCATACAGCATAGGGACACCTTTTTTGGCGAACGAGACGTGATCGGAGCGATAGAAATACCCGGCTTGCGGCGTTGGATCAGGAACGATGACTCGCCCGGTTTCGTCGAGGTGCTCCTTCAGCAAGTCCTCAAGCTCCGATGCGCCATAACCGACTACGACCATGTCTTTGGTTCGGCCAATCGGTTGCATCGCATCAATGTTGAGGCCGGCAACGATTTGATTCATCGGGACGGTTGGGTTCTCAGCATAGAAGGCGGATCCGAGCAGGCCTGACTCTTCGAGGGTCACAATCACAAACAGCGCAGATCGTTCACGCTTTTCGGTTGCAAGTGACTCTGCGATCTCAATCAGCGCCGCTGTGCCGGTGGCATTATCGACCGCGCCATTGAAGATATCATCGCGGTAAAAGTCTTGGGTCGGCTCTCCTTCGCGTTCATCTGGCTTTTTGCCCAAATGATCCCAGTGCGCCGTGAAGAGCATATACTCATCCGGCGCCGTCGTGCCTGGAAGGATGCCGACAACATTGCGCGATTCAGTGGTCGTGATGGACTGCACAAATGAGCCGCTGGTGGTTAGCTCGCCCATATCAACAGGTGCGAACTCTTCCGTTTTGGCAGCCTCTTTCAGCGCTTCAAAATCCAGGCCCGCTTCCTCGAACAGGGTTTGAGCCATCTCAACACTGATCCAGGATTCAAACAGGGTGCGATTGTCGCCGCCATCGGATCGAACCAGATCAGCTTGTGCACCAGACCAGGAATTCGCAACAACGTCCCAACCGTAAGAGGCAGGGTCGGTTTCGTGGATGACGATCGCGCCGGTTGCGCCTTGGCGACCGGCTTCCTCGAACTTGTAGGTCCATCGACCATAATAGGTCATGGCATTGCCCTTAAAGAGCTCGTCTCCGCGGGCATAACCCGGATCATTGACCAGCATGACGACGGTCTTTCCCTCGACGTCTAGCCCCGCATAGTCATCCCAGCCATATTCTGGGGCAACGACGCCATAGCCAACAAATACGAGTTCGGAATCCGTCCATGAGGCTTCATCGCGATCTTGCTTCTTCGTCCACAAAACGACGTCTTCACGAAGTTTGGCAGAGAGTGTTTCTCCTGAGGCGCCGCCTGCGAACGAGACGCTTGAAGCATTTTCGTCGAGGGTTTGCTCAACCATTCCAACGGTTTGGAACCAAGAGCCATTTTCGCCTGCAGGTTCAGCGCCCACCCGGTCAAGCTCCGCTGCGATCCAGTCCGCAGACAGTTCGCCTTTTTCGCCCGCCGGACCGCGCCCCTCAAACGCGTCATCCGCCAAGATCCGAATGCGCTGCCGCAGGTCCTCGGCATCTATGTCTGCGCTCGTATTCGAGGCGACCGGAAGCGGTAGCTCAACAGTTGGGACGTCAGTGTCAGTGGTTGGTTCTGGCGCAACCGCGTTTGTTGTGTCGGACGCAGGTTGGCACGCCGCGATGATAGCGAGCGATGATGCCGCAAAAATTCGACGGATCATGGATCAGGCTCCTGTTATCTTTCTATTTGTGCCTGATGTGACATAGCCGGCACAGAGCGACAAGCAGGCGCCTGCGCTTGGACTACTCGCCCGGGAAAGGAATGAACTCGCTCTCGCCGTCCGGTAGCGTGAAGGGCGTATCGGTCCATCCGCCCTCCGCCGACGCGCGCCAATCGGCTTTTGCTTGTTCGAGGCGCTCACTGTCGGTGGCCACGAAATTCCACTCAATCTTTCGCGGCCCGTCGATGGGCTGCCCGCCCGCAAGCATGAATCGCGTTCCGACCGCGACTGAGACAGGAATATCCTTTCCGGGCGCCAGCACCGCCATTTGACCCGCCTCAATCAGCTCGCCATCAATGACAGCCTCACCAAAAGCGACATAGAGGGCGCGTTCCTCGGCTTCATCTGCCCCAATTGTGAACTCTGCACCATTGTCGGCATCGGCGCCGACATACCAAATCCCCCACGGGAATTCGACGGGCGATGAATGCCCAAACGCATCGCCAGCGAGGACGCGAGCATGCGCACCGCCAAGATCGAACTCTGGCAGTGTTTCCGCGGGATGGTGCACGAAATCGGGAGCGACTTCGGCGTACTCTTTTGGCAGTGCGACCCAGGTTTGAATGCCGTGCATGGATTGCCCAGCTGTACGTTCTTCATCTGGTGTGCGCTCTGAATGGCAAATGCCGCGCCCTGCGGTCATCCAATTCACAGCGCCCGGGCGAATGACGAGATCGTTGCCGAGCGTGTCTTTGTGCTGGATCGCGCCCTCATACAGAAACGTGACGGTGGCGAGGCCGATATGCGGGTGCGGGCGAACGTCAAAACCTTTGCCAGGTGCGTAATCAACCGGGCCGAAATGGTCGAAGAATATGAACGGTCCAACCATTTTACGACTGTGGTAGGGCAAGATCCGACGGACAATGAAGCCGTCTCCAAGATCCTTTTCTCGCGGTTTTATGATTTGCTCGATCAGGGCGCTCATGTCCTTACTCCTTGCCAATCTATTCGTTGAATGAAGACATAGGCTTATGAGCACTGATCTCCATGAATTCGTAGCCGACATCCGAGCATGTCAATTATGCGCAGCCGACATGGAACGCGAACCACGGCCCATTTTACAGGTTTCAGAAACCGCAAAAATCCTTGTTGCGGGCCAGGCGCCAGGCAATCTTGCTATGGAATCAGGTCGCCCCTTCACTGACCCCTCGGGTGATCGATTGCGCGATTGGCTGCAAATGGGTGAGGCGACATTTTACGACCCGGCGAAAGTTGCAATTGTGCCCATGGGCTTCTGTTTTCCGGGCTATGACAAGAATGGCGGCGACATCCCGCCCATGAAACGTTGCGCCAAGACCTGGCACGCAGCGCTGTTTGAAAAGCTGCCGCAGATCGAGCTAAAGATCTTGATCGGCGGCTATGCTCAAAAGTGGCATATCGGCGATCAGACGGAAATGACTTTGACAGCGACGGTTCAAAAGTGGCGAAGCTTTTTGGACCAAGGTGTCGTGGTTACGCCGCACCCAAGTTGGAGAAACAATGCATGGCTGAAACGCAATCCTTGGTTCGAAACAGAGCTCTTGCCCGAATTGCAAAAACGAGTGCAATCCTTGTTGTCCTGATTGCGGGCCTGTTCGGGATGCTGGCAGCTTGTGTGACGCCAGCCACTTTGAAACCCTTGGTCTCGGAGACCCAGATTATGCCACAGCTCAATCCGGAGAATGACCGTCTCATCAGCTATGATGGCGCCGAGCTTGGCCTCACGGTCTGGGATACAGCAGGTGACCCTGAAATCGTGATTGTCGGGGTTCATGGCATGAATGACTATGCCAATGCGTTCCATATGGCGGCGCCGTATTGGGCTGAGCGCGGCGTGAAAACCTTCGCTTATGATCAGCGCGGGTTTGGACGATCCTATGGGCGCGGCGAATGGCCTGAGGAAGAATCCATGCGCGAGGATTTGCGGACTGTGGTGGCCTTGGTGCGGGCGCGACATCCCGATACGACCCTCGCTGTGGTCGGTATCTCGATGGGCGGGGCCGTCGCGATGACCGCGTTTGGCTCAGATCGACCACCAGAGGGCGTGGACCGCGTCGTGTTTAGCGGGCCGGGCCTGCGTGGATGGGGCTCTATCCCAGCGATCCAACGCATCGCGCTATGGGCCAGCGTGCGGGTACGTCCTGGCTGGGTGGTGAGGCCCCCGCGCTTCGTCAAAATCGAGCCGAGCGACAATATTGAAATGCTCCGCCGGATGTGGGCCGACCCATTAGGGATCAAAGTCAACAAAATCGAACAAGTGCATGGTGTGGTCAGTGTTATGGAGAACGCGCACAAGGCGGCAGCTTCTTTGCCAAAAGACGTCCCGATGCTGCTGACCTATGGCGCGCGCGACATTGTGATCCCGGAAAGGGGCGTCCGGCGGACGGCGAAACGGCTGTCACCACATGTTCGAACGGCCTATTATCCTGACGGCTATCACATGCTGCTGCGCGACTTGCAGGCTGAGACGGTTTTCGAAGATGTGCTGGCATTCCTCAAAGATCCTGAGGCAGAGCTTCCAAGCCAAGTCGGCGAAGTTCCGGGTCGCAGTTCAAGCTGATTGTTGACCCAGCGAAAAGAGGCGTTACACCGCCGCTTTGGTTTTAATTGCAACTATGGCGATGGGCGGTCCGATGTTCGACAATCCTTCTTTCGACAATCACGAAGGTGTTCACTTCTTTTCGGATGAGAAGAGCGGGCTCCGGGCGATTATTGCGATCCATTCGACCACGCTCGGGCCGTCATCTGGTGGCACGCGTATGTGGGATTATGCCAATAGCGCAGACATGGTCACCGATGCGCTGCGTCTCAGTCAGGGCATGAGCTACAAAAACGCGATGGCGTCGATCCCACATGGCGGGGGCAAGGCGGTGATCTGGGGCAATTCCAAGACGGATAAATCCGAAGCGCTGTTTCGTGCCTTTGGGCGTGCGGTGGAAAGCCTACAGGGCAAGTATTGGACCGCTGAAGATGTTGGTATCGACACGGCGGACATCGAGATTGCGGCGCAGGAAACCGGCTATGCTGCGGGTCTAACGACCGGCAAAGCGGCCAGCGGCGATCCATCGCCGATCACGGCGCTTGGTGTGTTCAAAGGAATCAAGCAAACGGCGCTGCGCGCATTCGGTACGGATGATCTGAATGGCAAGACGGTCGCTGTGCAAGGCGTCGGCTCGGTTGGAGGGTATACCTGCGAGCACTTGGCTGAAGCGGGGGCAAATCTCGTCATCACGGACATCGATCAAGAAGCTCTGGACGATATCTCAAAGCGCACGGGCGCCAAGATTGTCGCGCCGGATGACATCTACGATGTCGATGCAGACATTTTCTCACCGAATGCGCTCGGTGCGATTTTGAACGCTGACACACTGAAGCGGCTCAAGGTCAAAGTGGTTGCCGGCGGTGCCAACAATCAGCTGAAGACACCAGATATGGGCGAGAAGGTCCGTGAAGCTGGCATCCTTTACGCGCCTGACTATGTCATCAATGGCGGCGGCATCATCAATGTCGCGGCCGAGATTTCAGGCTCGTACTCACGCGATTGGGTTGATCAAAAGCTCGACACGCTCATCGGAACACTTGGGACAGTCCTTGATGATGCGATTGCGTCCGGAAAGCCAACCAATGAAGTTGCTGATGAGATCGCGCGGGCACGTATTCAAGCCGCGAAAGTCTAGCTTTCGTCGCTCGTTTCTAGGCTCTCTTCCGGGATCGTCTCTTGCGTCTCTTCGGCTGCGACCGCGCCTTCGCAGATGAATGGCTCGGCTTCAACCGGTACGCCATCAATCATTCGAACGGCCCGCGCCCGACCGCGGGAGTTTCCGGCGGTTAGAGCGAAAGTGCCTTCCAAGACATTCACATTGCGCTGGTAGAAGGGCAGGTATCCCGTCCAGCTGCGCCGGGTGAGCGTTGGCGCCAGTTCAAATCGTCCTGTGGAGGCCCGCCGCGCGCCCTCAAAGCGACCGGTCAGGGAAACGCTATTGATCTCTTTCGTCCCGACAAAGCTAACCGGATAGCGACCGCGTGGCGCGATAGTCTGAAACGCTTCTTCGAGCTTTTCGCCATTGCCCACCACAGGCGCTTGCAGCGGATCGTCGGAGAGGAAAACACGCCACGCCAAATGCAATCCGACATAATTGTTGAAATCTGCCGTTTCTGTGCAGGTATCGATATGCCACTCGCCATCCAGGCGGAACTTCTCGTACTGCATCCAGCCCGTGACGACTGCGGTTGCGGCGGTGAACGCCACGGATGCGTATTTGATGAATTCAATCATAGCCCGTCCCTCATTGCGGCGAGCTTAGCGCAGCGCTGCCAGTTGGTTAAGGCGTTGATTATAGCGCGGGTTGGATCGGTCCATCGGCGCGGCCGTGAACAAACTGATCGACATGCGCATTTCCGCTATTATCGATTTCGCTCGCCGGCCCTCGCCAAATGATCACGCCTTCGAACAGCATCGCGATCTCATCGGCGATTTTGCGGGCGCTCGCCATGTCATGCGTGATCGATACGGCCGCCGCGCCGAGCGCTTTGGTTTGCTCAACGATAAGATCATTGATCGCGTCCGCCGTGATCGGGTCGAGGCCGGTGGTCGGCTCGTCGAAGAAGATCAATTCCGGCTTGGAAACAATCGCGCGGGCAAGCCCGACACGCTTCTGCATGCCGCCAGAAATCTCTGCAGGCGTGAGGTCAGCCACGTCGGAGCCGAGACGCACTTGCTTCAGGGTTGCGATCGCGCGTTCTTTCGCCTCTTTGCGTTTCATCCGATCTGAATTGAGCAGACGAAAAGCGATATTCTCCCAAACGGTCAGACTGTCGAACAGCGCCGCTGACTGGAACAACATGCCAATTCTTGCACGCATCTGCTCTCGGGTTTTGCCTTGATCGTGCGTGACATCCTCACCGTTGAAGATGATTTGCCCCTTGTCCGGTGTCATCAGTCCGAGCGCGTTTTTCAGCATAACTGATTTCCCGGATCCAGAGCCGCCGAGCACGACCAGAGATTTACCGGGCGCAACGTCCAAATTGACGCCTTTGAGGACCTGTTTGGGGCCAAAGGATTTGTGAACGTCTTTGATTTCGAGAAGGGCACCAGTGCTCATGATCCAAAGTCCACCAATAGAGTTGAGATCAGGTAGTTGAACGCGAGGATCAGCACCGCAGCGCCGACCATGGCGAAAGTTGCTGCTCGGCCAACGCCCGTTGCACCAGCAGATGATTTGTCACCGTGATAACAGCCCATCACCGCGATAACGGCGCCAAACACGACGGCTTTGATCAGTCCGACCGTGACGTCTTGCCAAGTCAAAAAGTCGAGCGTGTTGCGAAGGTAAGTGGTGGAATCAAATCCCAGACCCAGCGTGCTGACGGCCCAACCGCCCATCACGCCGATAATATCAGCAATCAGAACAAGAAGCGGGAGGGTTAGAATACCGGCCAGAAAGCGCGGCGCATAAAGATACCGGAACGGGTTCGCGCTCAGCGTCTTGAGGGCATCGATCTGCTCGGTGACGCGCATGGCGCCAATTTCAGCGGCAATCCCCGCCGAAACACGGCCCGCCAGCATCAAGCCGGTAATCGTCACCCCAAGCTCTCTTGTGATGCCGAGGACAACAATGTTTGGAACAAATTGCTCAGCGCCAAACCGGCTGCCGCCTGAGTAAATGTTCAACGCCAAAGCGGCGCCGATAAACACGGCCGAAAGCCCAACCACAGGCAGGCTGTAAAACCCGATCGCAATCATTTGGCGGACGATTTGCGCGCCATACCAGCGCGGTGTGAAGGCCGCGCCCATCGTTTTGCCGGTAAAAATCGACAAACGGCCAATCTCACCCAGCATGCCGAGTGTGGCGGCGCCGAGCCATTGCAGCGGGTTTGGAAATCCGCCCTTACGTTTCGTAGATGCGTTTGACACGAGGGGTGAGTCCTGTGGTGAGTTCGTATCCAATTGTGCCTGCGAGGGCAGCTTGTTCTTCTAATGCCGCGTCCGGTCCGATCAATTGGGCATAAACACCGGGTCTGGCAAGATCCGCAGCGTGTGTGACGTCAATTGTTATCAAGTCCATCGAGACACGGCCGAGGATATCACAGCGTTTGCCGCCAAGGGTGACAAATCCTTTATTTGAAGCTGATCGCGGGAAGCCATCGCCATATCCAATTGCGAGCGTCGCCACCAATGTCTGCTGTTCTGCGCGCCAGGTTGCGTTGTATCCTACAGTTTCACCGGTCTCGACGAGGCTGACCTGAAGGATCGGCGCTTCGAGCGTCATGCCCGGCTTTAGAGGCGCGCCTTCAGGCGGAATGCCTCCGCCATAAAGCGCGATTCCAGGTCGCGACAGGGCGTGGTGATAGTCGGCGCCGAGCCAGACGCCGCCGGAGTTCGCGAGGCTTAGCGGTACGCCGGGAAAAGCTTCAGAGACGGTTTCCAACATTGCCGCCTGATGAGCATTCATAGCGGCATCGGTGTCTTCTGCGCAGGCGAGGTGCGACATGATCAAGATCGGTGCTTGGCCCTCGCTGGCTTTGGCGAGTTCTTGCGCATCGCCGACCGGAAGCCCGAGCCGGTTCATGCCGGTATCAAAATGCAGAGCGAAGCCGCGTGGCATCTTCACACCATCGACCAGCCAGTCTGCCATGGTCCGATATTGAAAGTTTGAATTTACCACCGGGATCAGCGCGTTTTCACGGTACAGAGCTTCTTCGTCCGGGGACGGGCCGTTCAAAACATAAATGTTGGGATGGCTGCCGAGCGTCGCCCGCGTGAGCTCTGCCTCATAGCTATGGGCGACAAAGAAATGGTCGCATCCGGCATCATGCAGGGTTTCGGCGACTTGTCGAAGGCCGTGCCCATAAGCGTCTGCCTTGATTACCGCACCAGTCACGCCTTTAGTTTGCGCTGCCCGCAGGGTTCGCCAATTGTCGGCGATGTTTGAAAGGTGGATGCGGGCGCGCGGTCTCAGACTCATAATGGCTCGGATTACAACGCTTTGCGGCGGATGTAAGGCCTATTCGTCGAATGCTTCTTGTGGCGCGCGTGCGAGGTTGCCGAAACGGGTAACATTTGCGTCAAATGACAGCACGACTTTGCCGATCGGGCCGTGACGTTGCTTGCCGAGGATAACTTCAGCAGTGCCATAGACTTCATCCATGCGCTGGCGCCAGGAGGCCCACTTGTCCGCGGCCGCTGGATCGCCGCCATCGGCCTGCGGTTCGGTCCGCTCAAGATAATAGCTTTCGCGGTAGACGAACATGACCACGTCGGCATCCTGTTCGATCGATCCGGATTCACGAAGGTCGGAAAGCTGAGGGCGTTTATCATCACGTTGCTCAACTTGCCTGGAGAGCTGTGAAAGCGCGATGACTGGAACGTTCAGCTCTTTCGCCAGGGCTTTCAGGGTCGTCGTGATCTGGGTGATCTCTTGCACGCGGTTCACATCAGACTTGCCAGATGTCCCGGTGAGAAGTTGCAAATAGTCGATGATGATCAGGTCAACGCCTTGCGCGCGCTGCAGTCTTCGGGCGCGCGCGGCGAGCTGACTGACCGAAATGCCGCCTTGGTCATCAATATAGAGCGGCAGGTTCTGAAGTTCTTCCGTTGCTTCGCGCAGGGTTTCAAAATCGTGCTTGTCGAGATCACCCTGGCGGATCTTGTGCGCGTTAATGCTGGTTCGCTCGGCGACAATACGTGTTGCCAGCTGTTCGGACGACATTTCCAGCGAGAAGAATGCCACCTTGCCGCCGGATACGGTTTTGGTCGAACCGTCTTCCAACTTCTCACCACGATAATCAGCGGCGACATTGTAGGCGATATTGGTCACCAGCGAGGTTTTCCCCATGGACGGGCGTCCGGCGAGAATGATCAGGTCAGACTTGTGCAAGCCGCCCATTTTATGATCGAGATCATCAAGCCGCGTTGCGATCCCGGCAATCTTACCTTCGCGCTTAAACGCCGCCTCAGCCATTTGCAGGGACTCGGTCAGCGCTTCGGCAAATGTCGAAAAGCCCCGTCCGGTCGAACCACGCTCGGCGAGTGCAAAGAGTTCGCGTTCAGCAAGTTCGATCTGCTGGCTACCGTCAGAATCGCGGTCATGATGCTGCGCTCGTGATTGCACACCCGCGCCGATATTGATCAGCTCGCGGCGCATGGCGAGGTCGCGGATAATGCGCGCATAATCCTGAACTTCAGGGCCGAACGCTGCGCTGTCGAGCAAATCCGCCAGATATTGCGCGCCGCCAATTTGCGTCAGTCGCTCATCTTTTTCGAACTGCTCGCGCAAGGTCACACCGTCTGCGACCCGCCCATTTTGGATGAGCATCATGCAGGCTTCGAAAATTTCCTGGTGCGCTGGGGCATAGAAATCGACCGGACGCAGAATGTCAGAGACACGTTGAAACGCGTTATTGTCGTACAGGATTGATCCAATGACCGCGGCTTCTGCCGACAGGTTGTGTGGCAGTTCCGGGGCTGGATCGTCCGGGCTGGGAAGAGTGGCGACAGCGTTGCTCATGGCTTTTCATTAACCTTAAATTGCAATCTGCGGCAGTCCCCGGAAACAGAAACCCCCCGTTTAGCTGTCACTTATCCACAGCTCAAAACGGGTAGGGCACCTGCAAAAAAACCGATCGCTGGCCTTTCTCGCGCGATACGCTATGTAGCGCCCTTCGCGCGCGCACGATTAACCAAAGATTCGGTCCCGTTTCCCATGAACCCGGTTTCCATGCTTTCCAATCTGAGCAGCCCTGCCGCTGTTCACGGCGCACCTTTCGGTGTCGATGTCCTGCGTTTGATCGAAGCGCTTGAGGCACGCGGCAGCGCCGCTTTGTACGTCGCCCGCGACGATAAGCAGGCGGCGACCGCGCTCAAACTGGCTGAGTTTTTCCGGCCAGGCCTTGAGCTGATCCGCCTGCCAGGCTGGGACGTGCTTCCGTATGACCGTGTGAGCCCGTCGCCGGCAGTTGCAGCGGCGCGATGTGCGGCTCTGGCGAGACTATCACAGCGCGCCGCCAATGCTGAACCTTGCTTGGTCGTGACGACCGCCAGCTCATTGGTGCAGCGCGTGCCGCCGCTCGAGACGATGCGTGCAAGCTCACTATCGGTCTATACGGGCGGGCGCATCCAGCAGGATGAGCTTTCCTCCTATCTGTCGGTAAACGGCTATGTTCGCGTCGCCTCTGTTTCGGAGAAAGGCGAGTATTCGATCCGCGGTGGCAAGGTTGATATCTATCCACCGACCGGGGAGGAGCCGGTTCGCCTCGATTTGTTCGGCGACGAGATCGAAACCATCAAGGCGTTTGACCCGGAAACTCAATTGTCGACCCGCACCCTGAACCGTGTTGCTTTGGCGCCGGTCTCAGAAATCTTGTTCAACGAGCAAACGCTTGGCCTGTTCCGCGAGCGTTATTTGGCCGAACTCGGATCCCCGGTCGGAGATCCCATGTATGAAGCTGCGCGGGCAGAAATCCGGCGCGGTGGGATTGAAGGATGGTTGCCGCTCTTTCACAGCCATCTCGACACAATTTTCGACTATATCGGTGCGAATGCGATCATTGGTTTGGGCGCGCTTTCAGCTGAAGCCGCGAGCGAGCGTCTATCGCAAGCAAAAGACTATTATGATGCGCGCCTGGAAGCGGCTGGCGAGGAGCGTCAGGCGCGGGTATTGGCGCCTGAGCATCTCTACCTCACTGATGGGCAACTTTCAGCCGCTTTGCAGAGCAGCGGTGTTGCACGCTTCCATTCCGGGCAGGGCGAGGGCGGGATCGATCTTGGCGGGGCCCAAGGGCGTGACTTTGCGCCGGAACGCGCGCAGCCTGAAATCAATATCTTCGAGGTTGCTGCGGCGCATGCCAAAGCCATCCATGATGCGGGCAAGACGGTTGTGTTCGGTGCTTGGACCGATGGCTCGGCAAGCCGGCTTGAGGGTGTTTTAGAAGATCACGGTCTGCCGGACGCGACGCGCGTTTATTCGCTGGAAGCCGCTCAAAACGCTGAAATTGCGATTTGTGAGCTGCCGCTGGAGTCAGGTTTTGAGACCGACGATCTCGTGATCATTGGCGAGCCCGACATTCTCGGCGATCGGCTCGCTGCGCCGAGACGCAAACGCAAGGCAGCGAACTTTATCGCCGAGTCCGCAAGTCTCAACCCGGGCGACCTCGTCGTTCATGTGGATCATGGTGTCGGACGCTATGTCGGCTTGAAGACCCTGGATCTCGCAGGCGCGGCGCATGATTGTCTCGAGCTTGGCTATGCGAAGGGCGACAAAGTCTTCCTTCC
>Ga0256829_1002301_pt1 | contig 14386 bp, 17 predicted proteins | sample 131447metaG_FD_185979 | JGI IMG/M metagenome (GOLD analysis project Ga0256829, IMG submission 185979) | Hydrothermal vent microbial communities from Lau Basin, Pacific Ocean - 131-447 | ecosystem: Environmental > Aquatic > Marine > Hydrothermal vents | place: Pacific Ocean: Lau Basin | collected...
CTCATTTCTTTAACTGTTCGTATTTTTCTTTATCCTGCTTAGATACCGGTTTTCTGGCACTTATATAACCTATTTTATTTCCATCTTCATCAAAAACAGGTTGAATAGAAGCCTCTACCCAATAATACTTTCCGTCTTTTCTTAAATTTTTTACAAATCCCCTCCAGTTTTCATTTCTTTCAATAGTTTCCCATAAATCTTTAAAAGCGGCTTTTGGCATATCCGGATGCCGTATGATGTTGTGAGGCTTTCCTACAAGTTCTTTTTTCTCATATCCAGCAAGTTTGCAAAATGCTGAATTTACAAAAGTAATAATACCTTTTAAATCTGTTTTGCTGATAATCGGTCTGCCTATTACTCCTGCGTCTTCAAAAGTAACTTCTTCATTCAGAGGTGTGGGTTTTGGCATATTTGAATCCTTAATATTAAAGTAAAATTAATCACTTTTTGCAATTTTACCTAAATTTTAGTAAAATTCAAATAAAAAAAGGTAATTTATGAAAATTTTATTAATAAAAGATGTAAAAGGTTTAGGAAAAGCAGGGGAGATTAAAAACGCAAAAGATGGATATGCAAGAAATTTTTTAATTCCAAAAGGCTTTGCTAAAGCCGCTACAAAAGAAGTTGTTGAAGAGTGGAAAAAAGACGAAGCAAAAAGAAAAGCCGAGCTTGAAGCTGAAATTAAAAAATTAAATGAAATGAAAAAGAAATTAGAAAACAGTAAATTTGTTATTAAGCATAAATTAGGAGCAAACGGTCAGTTAATAGGTTCTGTTACAAATAAAGAAATTGCTGAAGTGTTAAACAAAAAAGGTTTTGATATAGATAAAAAACATATAGCCCATACTGCAATAAAAGCACCCGGAATTTATGAAATTGAATTAAAATTAGGTCATGGAATAAATGCAAAATTAAATCTTGAAGTAGAAGGTGAGTAATGGCAAATATTCATTTAGAAGCTACTACTATACTCGGGTATAAAAAAGACGGAGTGGCGGTTATCGGAGGAGACGGGCAAGTGACTTTTGGTCATTCCGTTTTAAAAGGTAACGCTAAAAAAGTTAGAACTTTATATAATGGAAAAGTTCTTTCAGGATTTGCAGGAAGCACGGCTGATGCTTTTATTTTATTTGATATGTTTGAAAAACATCTTCAAAACAGAAAAGGTGATTTGCTTAAATCGGTAGTTGATTTTGCAAAAGAATGGAGAAGAGATAAATATTTAAGAAGACTTGAAGCTATGATGATTGTTTTAAATACAAAACATATTTTTATTCTCTCAGGTAATGGGGATGTTGTTGAGCCGGAAGACGGGGAATTAGCCGCTATTGGAAGCGGCGGAAATTTTGCTATTTCAGCGGCAAGAGCACTTGATAGACACGCTGAATTAGAGCCTGAAAAACTTGTAAGAGAATCTCTTCAAATTGCAGGTGAACTGTGCATTTATACAAATACAAATATTACACTTTTAAGTTTAAAGGACTAAAATGAATTTAACTCCAAAAGATATTGTTGCATATTTAAATGAATATGTAGTGGGGCAAAAAAATGCTAAAAAAACAATAGCTATTGCCCTTAGAAACAGATACAGAAGACTTAAGCTTACAAAAGAGTGGCAGGATGATATTTTGCCTAAAAATATTCTTATGATAGGACCGACAGGGGTTGGTAAAACGGAAATTGCAAGAAGAATGGCAAAAATGATGAAAGTCCCTTTTGTAAAAGTAGAAGCCAGTAAATATACAGAAGTCGGATTTGTAGGTAGAGATGTTGAGAGTATGATTAGAGATTTGGTTAATAATGCTATAAATTTAGTAAGAAAAGAGATGCAAGAAAATTCAAAAGAGAAAATCCAAGAAGAAGTAATTAATGAAATTACAAAAAAACTACTCCCTCCTCTTCCAAAAAACGCTCCTGAAAATAAACAAGTTGAATATAAACACTCTTTTGAAAAAATGAAAGAAAAAGTAAAAAATGGAGATGTTGACCATCTAAAAATTACTATAGAATTAGATGAAGATATGGCAATGGATGATTCCTTGCCGCCTGATATGGTAAAAGCTCAGGAATCTATTGTAAAAATAATAGGTGTATTTAATAAAAATAAAGAAAAAAAAGAAGTTACAGTAAAAGAAGCAAAAGAACTTTTACAAAAACAAGCAGCCGATAAAATTATTAATAAAGAAGATGTAAAAAAAGAAGCGTTAAAAAGAGCGGCAAACGGTATTATTTTTATTGATGAAATAGATAAAATCGCCGCAACCGGAAACACAAGACAAGATCCAAGCAAAGAGGGTGTTCAAAGAGATTTGCTTCCGATAGTTGAAGGAAGCACTGTAAATACAAAACACGGATATATAAACACAGACCATATTTTGTTTATTGCCGCAGGAGCTTTTCATGTAAGTAAACCGAGTGATTTAATTCCAGAACTTCAAGGAAGATTTCCTCTTAGAGTTGAGCTTAATTCTTTAGATGAAGAAGCGTTATATAAAATTTTGACAACACCTAAACACTCTTTAATTAAACAATATCAAAAACTTCTTGAAGTTGAAAAAGTTGATTTGATTTTTGAAGAAGAAGCGCTAAGAGAGATTGCTAAATCTGCATTTTTAGCAAATGAAAAAACAGAAGACATAGGGGCTAGACGACTTCATACCGTTATAGAAAAAGTGTTAGAAGAAATTAATTTTAATGCAGATGAATATTCCGGTAGGGAATTTGTAGTTACAAAAACTTATGTAAATGAAAAATTAGACGATATAGTAGAAAATGAAGAGATAGCCAAGTATATTTTATAAAATAGGGACAAAAGGAAAAAAAGGTAAAAAATAATGACAAAAAGCGGTTTTGTAGGAATTTTAGGTAAACCAAATGCCGGAAAATCAACACTTCTTAACTGGCTTTTAGGGGAAAAAATAGCACTTGTTTCTCCTAAAGCGAATGCCAGTAGGAAAAGAGTAAATGCAATAGTTATGCATAATGATAATCAAATAATTTTGCTTGATACCCCGGGATTGCACGAAAAAGAAAAATTATTAAATAAATTTATGCTGAAAGAAGCCTTAAAAGCTCTTGGTGATAGTGATTTAGTTTTGTTTTTAGCGGATGTAAGAGATAATCTTGACGGATATAAATGGTTTTTAGAGCTAAATAAAAAAAATATTCCGCATATTGTAGTTTTAACTAAAACAGATTTGGTTTCAAAAGAAGAAACGGAAGAAAAAATAAAAGAATATAAAAGTTTTGGTAAAGCTTTAGATGTAATCCCTATAAGTGCTACCGAAGGCAAAGGAAAAGAAGAATTACTTGATACTATTGTTAAATATCTTCCGGAACATCCTTATTATTATGACCCTGAAATTATTTCTACGGAAAATATAAGAGATATTTATAAAGAGTTAATTCGTGAAGCTCTTTTTGAGAAGTTAGGTGACGAATTACCTTATGAAACGGATATTATTATAGAAAAAATAGAAGAATATGATAATTTAGATAAAATATATGCTACAATTATAGTTGAAAGAGTCTCTCAAAGAGGAATAATTATCGGAAAAAAAGGCAAAAAAATAAAAGAAATAGGAATTTACTCAAGAAAACTTTTAGAAGAGTTTAGCGGTAAAAAAATTTATCTTGAACTTTTTGTAAAAATTGTTCCTCATTGGAGTAAAAATAAAAAAATATTAAAAGAAATAGGTTATGAATTTAAAGATTAAAAAATTTAATTTTCTTAAAAATAAATATAATTATGATTATAATAGGGTTATAGGTGTTAAGAATAAAGAACGATATATTTTATATAAGGATAAAAAACTTCTTAGAATTTATAGAGAAAAATTAAAATCCGAAGCTCTTTTGAGTAGTTATATACCGATAGAAGCAGCTATTTTTTATAACTTTATTATAGAAAGTGCCGTTTTAGAGAAAATAGATTTGGATACTTTTATTGAAACAAAGGTATATGAAGAAGCTGGTTTAGTTGAAACTGAGAAATATGTTATAAAATATAAAATTATTGACAAATTGAATAATGAAAAAGAAGTTTTAATTCAAACCGTTATTGTTCCTGAAACTTATATCAATAAAAGTTATAATGATATTTTAAAAGAAACAGGATATATAGATTATCTCTCTTTTCCCGCTTTTGCTTATAAAACACTTTATGATGAAGCTATTTTAAAAAAAGCGGACGATGTTTTTATCGTCGTTTTGTTTGATAAAATATTTCTGACTTTTTATTCGGAAGGAAAACTTTTATATATAAATACAATAAGCGGCGGATTAAATAAAATCTATGATGAGTTAGAAGAATTGAATATCAAAAATTTTGATATGGATTTGTTAAAAAAACTTTTCTTAAAAAAAGGGCTTTTAAAAGAAAAATATATCAATAAAGAAAATTTAATTTATAAAATAATAACACAAGAGTTTCAAAACAGAATGAATCTTATTAATGAGCAGATATTAAATGTTATTGAAAATTATAATATTGATAAAATAGACAGAATCTTTATTACATCGGAATATGGAACTATTCCCGGAATGAATGATTATATTAAAGAGTATTTAAATATTGATTCTTTCGGTTTTGAATTTTATGAAAAATATAATCTTGATAGGCTTTCTGTTGACCCATTTTTGTTTTTAGGAATGCTTGAGAGTGCACACGCTTATAAAACGGGGGAATTAGAATATAATTATTCTCTTTTTTTGAGAAAACCAAAATTTATATTCAGAACTTCAGGTATTTTGATTTTATCTGCAGTTGCAATAACAGCTCTTTTTTCGGCTTATCCTTTTTATTTGTATCTAAAAGGTTTAAATTATGAAAAAAAAGCCGCAAATACAGAATTAAAATTAAATAAGCTAAATCAAGAAAAAAATAGTTTAAGTGCTAAACTTTCTAAATATAAAAAAGATAAAAAAATTTTAGAAAAAGAGATTATAAAAAATGAAAAAATTATAAATAATTACAAAAATCTTATAGAAAGTATTTATAAATTTAAATTTTCTTATTTACCGAAATCCCAAGAAATCGTGGATTTAACCCTTTTAATGAATAAATATAATATTTTTCTTAAAAGTATGTCATATAAAAATGATATTTATCAGATGTCCGTTTATAGTTATAACGATGATAAACTGGCAAAATTTATAAATTCGTTAGTAAACAGTAGGTTTAATATTTATTTTGATAAAATTTCTAAAAAAGGGGCTAAATATAGCACTGTTATTAGGATTGAAGAATGAATATATTTGATAGAATAGACTCCTATTATAAAATAAAAGGTAAAAAAGATTTTTATTATACTATTTTAGCTATTGTTTTAGCTGTCGGTTTTATTGTCTTTTATTTTATAACACCTAAAGCTTCGGAGTTTGCAAATTCTAATGAAAAAAAATTTAATCAGTTTACACAAAATTTAAATCAGAATATAATTACATTAAATGTATTTAAAGCTCAAAATATAAGAATGAAAAGAGAATTAAAAGAAATGAATCAAAAAATAACTACATTAAAGAAAAATAAAGTTTATTATTCACAGCTTGTAAATGTAGTGGATTTTGCCCAGTTTAACAGGCAAAAATGGGCTCAATTTGTTAAAAACAGTATAGTAGATGCCAAGGCTCAAGGTCTTGAAGTTAAAGTGGTAAAAAATATATATGATGAAAACAAAAGTATGAAAAAAGCTGATACAATCGATAATTTTATTGTTAAAAAGGTGGATTTCGGATTAAATCTCGAAGGTGAATATAAAAATTTTATTTATTATATGTATAAATATGAAAATATTAAGTCGCTTATTAGGGTTAATAGTTTTAAAATTACAGCTCCTAATAAATATTATATAGAATTTTCATTATACGGATACAAATTATGAAAAAGTTATTTTTATTTTTAATCAGTGCATTACTTACGGTTGTTTTAGCAAAAAACAATAAATATTTAAATTATACCGGTGATTTGGTTCATTATCATTTTGATTTGGTAAATTTTAATAAAATAGCTGTTCCTTTTGAGAAAAAAATTATCATACAAGGTGCTCAAAAAATAAAAGCATCTTCAGGGCTTGAAAGAAAAATAAATATTAAATTAATATCTATTTTTAATAACAGTGCCTATATTTTGATAAATGATTATCTAGGGAATAAATTAATAAAAAGTTATAAAAAATGGGTTAGAAAAAATGATATTATTGAAAAATATTATAAAGTTAAAAAAATAACATTAAATAAAATAATTTTAAAATATAAAAATAAAATCATTGTAAAAACCCTTAATAAAAAAATTCCGGGAATAAAGGAAAAATAATGAAAAAACTATTAATACTTCTTTTTTTAAGTCTCTTTTTGTTTGCGGGAGGCTGTGAAAATAAATTGTTTAGTTATGCAAACAGCATCAATAAGCAAGAACGATTGAGTATAAATTCTTTTTTAAAACTGCTTCTTACGCAAAAATGTAATATAAATATTGTTTATAAGGATGATATAGCAAAAAAAATTGCAAAAGAGAAAATGTCTTATATGAAAATTAAAGATTTTACGCTAAATCAGATTTTAAATCTTATTTTAACAAAAAAGAATCTTTTTTATACACTAAAAAACAATAATATTGAAATAAGTTATTTCAAAACCAAAACATATAAAATCAATTTTATTTCGGCGACGAGAACAGGAAGTTCTAATTTAAATGCTACGGACAATCAACTTAAAAATACATATGATTTTGATTTTTGGGGAAAATTGAAACAACAAATAACAAATCTTTTAACAAGTAATATTGTAATTGACCCTAATTATAATATTTTAAAATCAACTCATATTAATAATTTTTCCCCTCTTGTTGATAAAGATGCCGGTTTAGTTGTTGTTACGGGAACAATGAAACAGTTAAATGCAGTCAATGAATATATCTCGAATTTAATGCACAATCTTCAAAAAGAGGTTTTAATTGATGTCCATATTTACAGTGTTGAGCTCTCTTCTTCTCATAAAACAGGGATTGATTGGAGTAATTTATCTTTAAGTCTTAACAAATCAAATGTTCCTTTGAGAGGAAAATATATAGGCGGTTCTTTATCTGTATTTAATTCGGCTTCTTTTACGATAAACGGTCTTTTGAATTTTCTATCTACAAATGGAAATGTAAATTCTATTTCAAATCCTAAAATAATGACACTTAATAACCAAAAAGCAATTATAAGTGTTGGTAATACAATTTATTATAAATATGCTTCTTCTGTGGTTACTGACCAAAATGGAAATCCAAGCACTCAATATACGATTAATTCAAAATTTGTAGGGATAGTTCTTGATATTACACCTCAAATAAGTGATAATGGGAATATAATTCTCAGTATTCAACCTACACTTAGTGCATTTAGGGATTTAACCCAACTTACAAATACTAACAGAGGAATGCCTCCTGATACAAAAGATAATACAATGTTAAGTATTGTCAGACTTAAAAACAATCAAACTTTGGTTTTAGGAGGTTTAATAACAAGTGATACCCAAATGGAAGTAAACGGTGTTCCTGTTTTAAAAGAGATACCTGTAATAAAATATCTTTTTTCTTCAAAAAGTAAAGTAACTGACAGGAAAGAACTTGTTTTTGTGATAACACCGCATATAATAAATCTTAACAAACAAAAAACATTAAGGGATTTAGGATTTGGTAAAATTCGCTGAGGCCAAAAGTTTATTTAGAGATATTGTTGACCCGGCGCAATATATTCCTCTTACTTCTTCTGAAAAAATAAAAATTGATTTATTAGGGGCAATAAATCAACATGAAAAAATGATTCTTTTAACCGGAGAAGCAGGAAGCGGTAAAAGCCTGCTTTTACGAACGGTTTATGAACAGCTTAAAGCAAAAACAGATGTTTTTTTCGTAAGTAATCCTTATATGGAAGTAGACACTGTTTTAAAACTTATAAAAGAGCTTGATATTCAAAAACATCATATTTTACTTTTAGATGAGGCGCAATTATTAAAAGCCGATACATGGGAAAATCTTAGAATTTATGCAGACAAAGGTAATATAACCATTGTTTTTGCTACCCATGATGTAGATGTAAATAAACTTCTTTCAAAAAAACATTTTAAGACGAGAATTAATTCCATTATTCATGCTAAAAGTGTAAGTAAAGCGGAAATGGAAAATTTTATTTTAACTAAACTTTTAAAAAACAACTATAATGAAATAGCTTCAATGTTTACAAAAAGTAATTTTAATTTGATTTATAAATATACTAAAGGTTCTTTGCGAGCCACTAATCAAAGTATTTATAAACTTTTTGATGTAATGGATTATTTTTATAAAAAAAATCCTTATAAATTTAATTTAAAAAAAATCAAAAACAAATATATATATATTGCAATGATGGATTTAAAGGCTATTAATGCATAGATATGAAGAGCTTGAAAGGGTCTATTATAAAAGGATTATTTTAAAATATACTGTTTTTATAGTTTTAATAATTTTATTTGTAGTCGGATTTTTCATTTTAAAAAAAACTATGAATCCAAAAAAAGAGATAAAACACAAAATTATAGCTAAACAAGTCCAAAAAAAAGAAAGAAAAATTATTAAAACAACTAAGGTTAAAACAATTAAAGTTAAAATAACAAAAAAAGAAAAAAGTAATGAAGTAAATAAATCTTTTAAAAGTTATCATTTCCTTTTACCGAATATATCCCGAATATCGGTTAGTAAAAAGAGTCTTAAACAAGATAATAAGAAGATTAAAAATAACACTAAAACAGCAGTTAAAAAAGATAATAATGTTTCTAAGAAAATAAAAGAGATTCAAATAAATCATACCGCTAATTTAGATAAAGTAAAAATTACGGAAACAATTCCGAATTTAAAAACTCTTATAAATAAATTTAATATTACAAAAGATTTTGATTTGGCAATTTTGATTTCAAAAATATATTTTAAAAAAAACGATTTGGCAGATGCACAGATATGGGCGTTAAAAGCCAACAATATAAATCCGGCTTCTTATAAAAGTTGGATTTTGTTTGCAGATATTCTATTAAAAAAGAAAAAACCCAAAAAAGCAAAAGAGATTTTAAAAGTTTATATAGATTCTTATGGACAAAATGATATAATAGAAGAAAAATTAAGGAGTTTAAATGATTAGTAAATTAATTTTAACGCAAATAAAAAATTTGCCGCCTTTGCCTCAAAGTGTTTTAGAAGTTCAAAAAATAACAAATGATCCAAATGCATCAATAAAAGATTTGGTAAGTGTAATTAAAGACGACCCGTTAATGACAGCTAATTTATTAAAAGCTGCGAATTCACCTTTGTATGGTTTTACAAGACAAATTAAAACAATAGACCAAGCGGTTGCACTTTTTGGAATGAGCACTGTTAAAGGTTTTGTAATGTCTTTTGCAGTTAGGAATGCTTTGAAATTTGATTTAAGCGCTTATGGAATTACAGAGAGTAGATTTCATGATGTTTCTATTAAAAGAAATGCACTTGCTATTAACTGGTATAAAAAAGAACGCTCAAAGCTTGATATTATGGCTACTGATTCGTTTTTGATTGATGTTGGCGCTGTTGTTATTTCATTGGTTTTAAATTCAGAAAATCAGGCTGAAGATTTTAGAAGGGAATTAAATACTGAAAACAGATATAAAGTTGAAATGAAATATGTAGGAGCTACTACTTCTGATGTAACAGGGGAAATTTTTAAACATTGGCATTTTAGTAAAGATTTAATAGAACCAATTTCAAATATAGATTTACCTACTAAAACAGAAGAATATTTTGAATATGCGGCTAGTTTAAGAGTTTTGAGAGACAGTGTAAATTTATTATCAGATGAAAATTCCAAAGAAAAAGCTTTAAAATTAATTAAACAGTATAAATTAAATGGTATATCATTCTTAGAAGCTTGGAATATAGTAATGGAAAACAATTAATGAAAGAATTTTTATATAAACTGGTAAAAGGTCTTTCAAGAAAAGATATTCCAAGAAATAAAAGGGATTTAGTTAATGATTTATTGGCGCTGAAGGTTTTAAGTGATGGAAAAATTATTAAACTAAAATCTTCTTTTAGAGTAGGGAAGGTTGAAGTTACAAAAAAAGGTTTTGGTTTTTTAGTTCCCTTTGGAATAAAAGAGAAAGATTATTTAATAGAACAGCACGATTTAAACGGGGCGACAAACGGAGATTTTGTAATAGCAAAAAGGCTTTTTAAAAAAGGAAGACCAAAAGTAAAAGTTATTTATATTTTGCAAAAGGCATTTTCAACAAGTGTCGTTTATTTGGATTTTAAAATAAAAAACGGCAAAAAAGAGCCTGTTTTAAAAAATATCAAAACAGATTTGGAAGTTTTTGTTGATGAAAAGAAAAAGACTTTTAATTCTCTTCCAAAAGGTGCTGTGTTTAAAGTGAATAATTACACCAATAAAATTGTAGAAGTTTTAGGCGTTTTAGACGATCCTTTGGTAGATGAGAAAATTTCCCTTGCTTTGTATGATAAAAAAGAAGAATTTAGTAAAAAAGCACTAAATGAAGCAAAAGCGTTTGGTGATTATATTGATAAATCTTTTTATCCCCATAGAGCGGATTTGACTGATTTGTCATTTTGCACGATAGACCCTCTAAGCGCAAAAGACCATGATGACGCTATTTATTTTGATAAAGAACAAAATGAGCTTTTCGTAGCTATTGCGGATGTCAGTGAATATGTATATTTAAACGGAAATATTGATAAAGAAGCTAAAAACAGGGGATTTAGTATCTATTTTCCTCATAAATCAGTTCCTATGCTGCCTAGAGAACTTAGTGAAAATATGTGTTCACTTAAAGAAAACGAGGAAAGACTGGCTTTTGTTTTTAAATTAACTCTTAATGAAAAAAATGAAATTATAAAAGAAGAGCTTTTTGAAGCAATTATAAAATCAAAAAGAAAATATTCTTATGAAATAATAGATAAATTTTTAGAGGGAAATTTTGAAAACAGAGATGAAACAGATGATGAAATTCTCTCCTGGCTTTTGCCTTTGTGGAAAAAAATTAAAAACATACGAGCCAAAAGATTAAAAACGGGGCTTGATTTTAGCAGTGATGAAATTAAAATGGAGCTTGATGAAAACGGAGAAATCAAAAGTGTTTCTCTTGAAGAAGAGACACCTTCTCATAAACTTATAGAAGACTGTATGCTTTTAGCAAATAAGGCGGCGGCAAATTTGATAGATTTTGGAATTTTCAGGGTTCACGACAAGCCTTCGCAAGTTACTATTGACGAGCTTTACCAATCTTTAACGGCACTTGGTATAGAGGTAAAAACAGATGAAAAAAATTTTGTAAAAGTTGTAGAAGATATACAAAAACAAGCTAGTGATTTAGGGATTAAAAAATATGTGGATAAACTTATAATCCGTTCCCAAAAACAGGCAAGATATGATGCAACCAATACGGGTCATTATGCTTTGGGATTTGAGAGATATTCTCATTTTACTTCACCTATCAGAAGATATTCTGACTTAACACTCCATAGAATACTAAAAGCTACAATTAAAAAAGATAAAAAAGAGCTTGAATATATTTTAAGAAATATAGAAGCCTTGGTTGTAAAAATAAGTGAACTTGAAAGAGAGGCTATGAAAGTGGAATGGGATTTTTATGATAGAAAATATGCCAGATTTGCCGCTAAGCATATAGGCGATGAGTTTGAGGGAATTATTGAAGATACAGAGATTCCTCCTATTGCAAAAATAACGGAAAATAAACTTTTAGGGGCTAGAATATTTCTTAAAAACAGGGCTAAATTTGATTTGTTTGAAAAAGTAAATATAGAAATTGACAGTGTAAATATAGGCACGGCTAAAATAAAAGGTTATGCAAAAACGGATGTATAAAAAAGAGTTTGATTCCCTAAAAGAAATTCCTAAAAAAATTCTTTTTTACGGAAATGAATTTTATCTTCAAAAATATGAAGATAAACTGTCAAAAAAATTTGAAAATGAAAATATCATAAAAATGTCGTATGATGAATATGATATGGAAAAAGCAAAAATTCATTTAAATGAAAATTCTTTGTTTGGCGGGGAAAATGTTTTAATCATAAAACACAATAAAATCCCTCCCGGTATTGATAAGCTTTTTAAAAACAAAAATTCATATCTGTTCTTTTTTTATTATGGAAATAAATTGCCTAAATTTACTAAAACTTTTGTCAGGTTTTTTGAACCTGATATAAGAGAGCTTATGATGTTTATCGATGAAAAATCAAATGAATTAAATATTACTCTAACTAAAGAGGCAAAAATATTTCTTATAAAAAGTATTGAGCCTCTGTTTTTGGAAAAAGAGCTTGAAAAACTTTCTCTTTACAAAAAAGATATAAATGTAGGTGATGTAAAAGAGCTGGTTTTTTTATATAAAGAAGATACATTTGAGGATATTATCGTTTCTATTTTAAAAGGGGAAGATTTTGAAGATAAACTAAAAAATCTTCTCATAAAAGTAGATTTCACAAGATTTTTAAGTGCTATAACAAGATATATAAAAGATTTGTATAAATATCATCTTTATATTAAAAAAACGGGAAATTCTTCTTTAAAAGGATTTTTAGGCTATCAGCTTCCTTTTCATATAGAAAAACAAAGAGTCGCTTTGGCAATTAAATTTAAAGAAAAAGATTATTATGAGCTTTTAAAAAATATGATGGATTTTGAACTTAGAATGAGACTTGGAAAATCAATTCCCGAAGCTCTTTTTTGGGAAGCTATTGTTTATTTAAAAACATTTAATTCTTTTTAAAGAGATTTTTAAGTCTTTTAGCCGCTTTTGTCATACCTAATTTCATTCCGGAATATCTCATTATTTTTGCCATTTGTTTATATTTGTCTTTATCATAACAGGTATTGGGACATTTTCTACATTTTGGTTTTGGATTATTTGGACATTCTTGAAGTTTTGAAATTGCATATTGCAATAAATTATGGCATTCTTCACATAAAGAAACTTCAAATTCCAAAGAATTATCCAAATAAGGCACAATATAATCTTCTTTTTTTTGATTTGTGTGTTTGTCATTGCAATATATTACAAAAAATTTTTTTAGTGTATTTACTTCATTCTCAAATTTTTCAAAAGTCATAGGTTTCCTTAAAGTTTTAATTGATTTTATTATAAAATCAGTTTAATCTCATTGATTAATATCAACACTATCAAAATTTTGTCTTATAGCTTCATATAAAATTATTCCTGTGCTAACGGCTAAATTAAGACTTCTGCCTTTATTTGTCATAGGAATGGTTATACATCGGTTTTTGTATTTGTTCAAAATATTTTCATCAATTCCTTTTGTTTCGCTTCCAAAAACAATAAAATCACCCGGAGTAAATTTGGCTTTAAAATAGGGCTTATTTGTTTTTGTCGTGGCAAAATGCATTTTTGATATATTGTTATGACTTAAAAATTCATCTATATTTTCCCAGATTGTCAAATCAAGTCTCTTCCAATAATCAAGCCCGGCTCTTTTAACGGCTTTTTCGCTTATATCAAATCCAAGAGGTCGGACAAGATGAAGTTTAGCCCCGGCATTTACGCAAAGTCTTCCTATATTTCCGGTATTTGGCGGAATTTGTGGATTAATTAAAACAATATTAAACATTCTTTTGCCTTTTTATTATATATGCCAAAATTTTTGCTATTTTTTTAGGATTTTTAGCAAATATATTTTTTAGTCTCTCTTTTAAAATTTTTTGTTTTATTTCTGTTTTTTTCATTTTTATAAAATAATTGTTTTATTTGCATATACGAAAATTCTGTCTTCAATAGCTTTTTTGATAGCACGGCTTAGGACTATTTTTTCTATATCTCTTCCTTGGATTCTCATATCTTCCCAGCTCATTTCGTGGTTTACCCTTGTAATGTCCTGTTCTATTATCGGTCCGTCATCAAGGTTGTTGTTTACAAAATGAGCGGTTGCTCCTATGATTTTCACGCCTCTGTCATAGGCTTGTTTGTATGGATTTGCACCTATGAATGCCGGCAGGAAGGAGTGGTGAATATTTATTATTTTGTTAGGGAATTTTTCTACAAAATTTGGTGTCAAAATTCTCATAAATTTAGCCAAGATTATAAAATCCGGATTAGTAGGCTTAATAATTTTTAACATCTCGTTTTCGTGCTCTATTCTGGTTTTATCTTCTGCCGGGATATAATAAAAAGGAATTTTAAATTTTTCCACTAAATCTTTTAAATTATCCCTATTGGCAATTACTCCTAAAATTTCAATATCCAAATCGCCGCTATACTGTTTAATTAGAATATCTCCAAGAGCGTGAGCTTCTTTGGTAGCTAAAATAAAAACTCTTTTTTTTCTTTTTTTGTAAATTCTTATATTTGC
>Ga0256829_1002302_pt1 | contig 14379 bp, 17 predicted proteins | sample 131447metaG_FD_185979 | JGI IMG/M metagenome (GOLD analysis project Ga0256829, IMG submission 185979) | Hydrothermal vent microbial communities from Lau Basin, Pacific Ocean - 131-447 | ecosystem: Environmental > Aquatic > Marine > Hydrothermal vents | place: Pacific Ocean: Lau Basin | collected...
AGTTAAAACAGATATGGGAGATAATACTATTTCATTATCTACTTTAATAGTTAAAGCTCCTAATGCAGATTTTGACGGCGATCGAGGTGGTAGTTTAAATAAATAGGCGGTAAACTAGGCTCCAGAAATAAAAAAATATATTGCGATTATATATTGAGAAAAAGTAAATATTTTCTTAGATACAATAAAAAAAGGAGTCTAAAGTGTTTACATTAAAAGAATTGCATAATTTAGGGTTAGCAGAGTTGAAAATTAAAAAAATAGAAACTCTTAATTTAATAGAATATGAAGTAGAAATTAAATCTCTTAATAAAGAAAAATTATTGGTAAAATTAAAAGCATTAATTCCTGCGGGATTCGATTATCTTATAAGTGACAAGAATGTAGAATTTAAACCTATGAGAAAAATTGATCCAGATGTTGAAAAGAGATTTGGTTTATTTCCTGTATTTAAATGTAAAGGCGAATTCTGTTTATTAAAATATAAAGATAAAGGCGTATTTAGAATTCATCCTTACTATACGAATTTGATAGTTAGTAAAAATGGTATTTTAGGAGATTATAATAAAGGAAAGTTTATTACTATTCCTAAACCAAAAAATACAAAAATGCAATATCCTATAGCTAATTGGGATTATAAAAGATATGCGGTTCATAGGTTAGTAGCTGAAACTTGGATAGAGAATGGTGACTATGTAAAAAAATATATAGTAGACCATATAAATAGAAATAAACTTGATTTTAGAGCAGAAAATCTTAGATGGGTAAGCCAGACTGTAAATTCAGGAAGACATTCTAGTAACAATGAATTCAATATTGATTATAGATACGTAGCCTACTGTGTTAATACTGGTAAAAAATACCAATTTATCTCTTTAAAAGATTTAGGTGATTTTTTTAAAGTAGACTATAGAATTTTATATTCTAAACAATTACCATTCTATATGGAGTCTAATGGTCAAGATTTTATAATAGAAGATTTGAATAAATTCACTAACTGGAGTCTTTTAAAAAATATTGAAAAGTACAAATACAAATACAAAGTTACTACTCTTGAAAATGATATTATGTATTTTAAGAGTTGGAGAGATATAGCCAAAAGATTTGGTATATCAGTCAACAGTATTGTAACAGTTGGTGGGAATTTATTCGAAGTACTAAAAGAAAGATTACGAATAGAAGGTATAAAAGCAGAGGCTATAGGTAAATACCAAGTATATAATCAATATTCTAGTAAGTACGACATAGAAGCAAAAGATCTTGAAACAGGAGAAACAATTACAGCTTCTAGTACAAAATTACTAGGCGAAAAATTAGGAACTAACAAATCAAATATCATTCCTAGACTTAATAATAATAAAAAAGAAGGTCTACCGCTTGAAATCAATGGTAAAAGATATTTAATTAGGAGAACAGATAAACCGTTCCCTAAAATAAAAGAGAAAATAAATAAACCTAAAAGGATATTGCATATCCCATCAGGAATAATATTCAATAGCTTAAGAGAAGTAGAAAGAAAAGGAATAAGAAGTAGAAGTTATGTATCGCAATGTTTAGCTAATCCTAATTGCGAAGAATTTAAACCTATTTATTAACGCAATATAAAATTGCCGTCATTAAACCCTGTTAACTGCGGGAACGTCCTAAAGCCTATAGTTACCACTCATAGGTAGTAATACATTATGATACCTTAAAGGTAACGCTTTAAGGAATGGTGAAAACACTATAGGATGTAACAATGGTCAATCGACGCAACGAAGTATCCTAAAAGGATATGGGTTCAACGACTATCGAAAGCTACAGTATAGTAGAAATACTATACCTAATGAGGAGCAGTTAAAACTCTCCGGTGGTTGTGAGACTACTAAAGCGAGTAGAGTACACTCAAGCGAGTGGAAAAGCAGGGCATTCTACGACCTGTAAACGGTACGAGAATGAAGATATAGTCTGGACGTCTAGGGAAACCCTAGAGCTGTATACCAGAGGTAGATAGTAGCGTATCTATCTGAACATATCGGATCAAATGAACTTAACTTTATTACTAGATGAGAAAATGGCTGAGATGGCTAAGACATTAGAACCACATTATAATATAGTAAATCTTGATTACTTTAAGATTAATGGTAACTTATATTTACCATCTACTATTATGCCTAACATAGCTCATTATTTAAAATCTGATTATCCATCTGATGGAATTAGTGATAAAGATGTTGTTCAAAAACTATTAAGTATGAGTTAGGATTTCCTAACTCTTTTTTTTTATAATTTCCAATTAAGAACAACAATATATTTTTAATATGCAAGAATGTAAAAGGAGGTACTATGAGCGTAGTACAAGGTAAAGTAGTAAATTTACTACCAGGTATGTCATTGGGACAAGTAATAAACCCGATGCTAGATAATTCATTTGTGGATTATGTTAAAAATAACTTCCAACAGAATTATCAAATGCTCCAAGACATAGGAGCTAGTATGACCGATACTATGCAAAATTTATTTAATCATTTTACAAGTAATGATTATGTAAATAGAGCTAGAGATATCGCTATGGAAGTAGGTATAAAAAATGATGCATCCATATATCAAGTTGATTGTAATACTATATACGATTCAGGTATGACTATGGCTGGCTATATTATGGCTAATCCAGTTGTATGGGATATGTATAGTAAATTTAGATTAGACGGCTATAACGATATGTTTAACCAAGTTGATTTAGAAGAAACTAATCCTTACCATAAAGAAGAATATATGCAGGTAATGGATGGTGTTGTGCAGTTTAATGATGATGGATATCAAGTATCATTTTTTAGTTATGATGGTAATGAATTAAACCTTAGAGAAAAGATGACTGTTTTAGATGCTTGGGATTGTGCAGAGTTTTTAATTGAACAAGGCGTAGATCCTACAAGTAGTACAAAGGAGGAATTATGATTCTAGGTTTAATATTTGAGATAGCGAGGATTACTTTCCTCGGTTTTCTTTTTTCTATTTCTATAGCGTTTTTATATATTAGTTTAAAATCAAATAGCGATGGAAAAGAGTTTGATGACTCTGATTACGTAAATAGATTTTTATTTTTATCTGTTTTACCTATTATAAATATTTTAACTGGTTTTTATTATTTATTTAAAATACTAAAAGAAATAGTTAAAAAATATAAGCGTAGTAGGCATAGTTAACTATGCCTACTATTAGTTTTTTACCTAAAAATAACTTGAAAAATAACCTTAAGGAGAACTGATGAATAAAAATATGGCCAAGTTTATTGATAGACTTGATGAAGAAAGTTATAATAAATATACATCTATTAAGAACTTTTGTTTAGCTAAATCTAATAGAAGTATTTTAGAAGTAGGCGATGGTGTTGAAATGTTTGATACTATCGTAGAACAATTAAGTAAAATTAGTGAATTTGTTTTTGATAGTTATAAATCGTTATTAGACTGGTTAGCTACTACAGAAATTATTATGGATAAAGTAGTTTATAAAACAAGACAAAACAATATTAGATATTTACAAACTCTTAACAAAGATAATAAAAATGTTAATAAGAAAGTTTCATTTTTAGAAGTTAAAGATTTTAAAATACCAGTTATGACTGGGTTAAAAGTTGATATAAAAACTTTTAATAAAATGCTAGCAACAGGTAACTATTTTAATGTAGTGGCTGATGAATTAATTAACTTAAGAAGTATAGCTAACTTTATGATTGAAAATAATGGTTATACTATTGAAAACAATGGTTCTGAAATTTTAAATACTAGTGACCTTATGAATAAAATAAATGTTAATAATGATTTAATTAAAAAACTTAAAAAAGAATTATCGTTAGTTATTAATCCTAATAGCTTAAAAGATGTTTTACCATTAAGTAAGTTAATTAAATCTCTTTCTGATTTAGAAAAAGAAACTGAAGACACTATTAAATTAGGTAGAATGTATTCAGTAGAAAAAATTGAAGAAATTGATAAAGTGTACAAAGAAACAAATGAAAAAGTTGAAGAGATGTTAAACATTATGGAAGTATCTGAAGAATCTAAAATAGACCATTCTGGTAAAGCTATAGCGGTTCTTTCTAGATATGTTCATTCTGTAGCAGAACTATTATCTTTTACAAGTATGAAATATTTCTATTATAGTCTTATAGCAGATACGTTAATAGCTATACACGTTGGTATAAAAGAATTCGCTAGTACCAGAGACTCAGAAAGTGTAGATAAAATACTATCATCAGTTATGACAACTATTGATACAAGCATTAATAACATAATTTCAATATTTAATAATAATTAAAAAGAAGTAAGGTAAATACCTTACTTCTTCTTTTTAAATTTAAGTTTGCTAAACGCATTTGTTTCCACCATCCACTCTCCATCATTAGTTACTATATAAATGAAAGTATCGTATACAACCTGATCATTTTGTTTATATACTAAATAAACATTTTCTAATTTCTTTTTTAGATTAGTAAATAAACTAGGCTCTGGTAAATTAAGTCTAAATTTTAAAGTAGTTTTAAAATCGTCTGTGTCTAATACAAATTTATCTTCTTTAATATTTTCAAATATTAAATCTTTTATATCTATTATTTTAAGTCTTTCATCTTTTTTATCAAACTCATTTTTTAAATCATATAGATTCTTAAAATGTTCTATAGTATACCAACTTAATGATTGTGGAAATACTTCTGTAGCTAAAATAACTGGAGTACTATCAGTAGTTTCTATTATTTCAAACATAGTTTTCTTTTTAACTATATAATCCTCTTTATAAATATGTAACTTTTTAGCTACTTTTTTATTAAGTACTTCTGATAGATTTATTACATAAGGTTTTAGCATATCTGATCCATCTAAAGCAATATTATATATTAAATCTATTTCTTCTATAGTATCATTATTTTTAATAATAGTGTATGTTATACTAGGATCTTTTTTACCTATTTCATCAACATTTTTTCTTTTATAGTTAGTTACACAATGTAGGTTTTTATTATTTAATATAGTTGTATTTTTTAATGTTAAAAGAAGTTTCTTATTCTTTTTAAGAAATTCATTTATAACAGGTTCATAAAACCAATATTCTATAGGGTCTACAATTATTTCTTTAAATATGTTTCTTCTTTCCATATCTGTATTTTTTAAATTTCTACCTATATTAGATAAACTATCTGCTTCTTCATTTCCTAAAATACCTGCGTGACCATCTACTCTTTCTATAGTAAATTCAAATTCTATATCTGACATTAATTCTTTTATTTTATTAAGATAAGGTACATTCGAATTATATTCAGTATTTTTACCAGATAAAATATTATTTACAAATCTTACTACATATTCACTATCTGCTATTATATGTAATTTATCTTCAGGATTTAATCTTTTCTTAGCTACTATGATAGCTTCTATTAAAGCATCTAATTCAGCTTGATTATTTGTATTACTATCTTCATTTCTACCATATTTTTCTATAATATAATCTGGTTTTAATTCAGTATGTTTTTCTTTTTCTTTTCTAGTAACATAACCATTAGTAGTCATAGTCCATTTACTGTCTATAGATTTAAATTTCCCTTCTTCTCCAACATAACCGTGAACTCCATAACCTGTAATTCCTGGATTAGGTCTAGCACTACCATCCGTATATAATACCATATATTTCATTAATTCTCCTTTATATCTATTTATGTTCAGTCTATATTTTACGATGTTTAATTAGTTAAAATTTAATTTCTAAATATTATTAAGTAAATATAACTAAAATGCAAAAAATAAAAAACAAAGGATAAGAGATGATTAAAATCAAAAAAATGCAAATGGAAGAGTTTACTAGTACGTTCGATAACGTTTATATTAATGACAATGGTGAAGATGAGGTAGAAGTAAATAAAGTATTATTCGTAATTGAAAAAAATAATAGAAAGTTTAAAATAAAAGTTAGCCAAAACTGGCGCAATGGTGTAATAGAGGTTATTAGTAAAACAGACTTAGGAGAGATAGTAAGTCGTTATTACCTTAATAAACCATTAAAAGATTACATATCGGCGGAAGAATTAAAAAATGATATAATCAAATATTTAGAAGATAATGATTTTACTTTAAGTTATCAAAATTTAGAACTTATAAAAAAGAGAAATCAGGGAGCTTTAATACTATTAGGAGAAGAAATATTCGAGGATTTTACAGAAATAGTAGAAAGAGATGACACTAGTGAATTATTAAGAAATAGACCAGTCTTTATTGATAAAGGCAAAACCATTTATATCGTTTGTCATGTCGACGTATATGATAGATGCCATAATAAGGTTATTTTTAATAATAAAAAAGAAGTTAAAATGTATAAAGACAAATACCAAAATAATGATAATTGTTCTTTAACGCTAAAAATTAGAAAAATTAAGAATCCAAATTAATGGGTTCTATTTTTTTTATTTTGATTAAATAATAAAGGATAAAGAATGGCTAATTATATACCATATATAGGAAGTAAAGGAAGATTTAAGTTTAAGGAACCTTTCGATAAAGAATTAAACAGTAATACTATATACACTGTAGCTTCTATTAAGAGTTTTGATAATATTATAGATAGTGGTATCGATGTATATAAAGAAATATATGAACCTAACGGATTAACTGAAGAAGACTTTACAAAAGCATACACCAATGGAAAAGTTAATATAATTGAATTAATAGACGAGACAGGTAAATATTTTAATGTACCGTCTGATTATTTCTTATCTGTTCCAGATATTAATGGTGTTCTTTATAGAGATAAAATGTTGGTTGCTGACTTAGGGTATTTACCAGATAATTATGAATTTTCAGAACTAAAGAAAATAATAACAGATGTTATTAGATTAAATGTTGGGGTAGATGTTGAAACAAAAGTAGTAGATGCTTCTCCTACAGTTATGTTAACAAAGGAACAAGATGCATTGCATAGTAAAGATAGGTTAACTATTATACAGTCTGAAGATAATATTTATTATAAATATAAAGATTGTTCAGAAAAAGTAGAAAGAGCTAGCAGTATTATAAATGGATTAGAAAAGGCTTTAAACGAATTAAATAACAAGTAGAGGGCACCCTACTTGTTATAAATTTTTTTATTTATATATTATTAATACGAAAAATAAAATTTCTATTTTTTATTACTATTTAACGGGTTTAGTTTATGTGCGAGAGGATACCATAAACAAATGGCTGGAATAGATAATAAGGGATAGAATTAAAAAAGGAAAATAAATGAATAATTATGAAAAAATTTTTGGAATAGAAAAAACTGTTATGGCTAGTACAAACCTATTAATAGGTTGGCTATCTAAATGGAACGGTAAAGACTTTAAAAGGGTTGAAACAGACCCTGCAAAATTTATTAAAAACCTTCTAGAAATAGGAGGATGGGGGATTGAAGCTTATGAAGAGCTTCTTAATGGAATTGAAAAATCTGAGTCAGAGCCTTGGGTTAGCTTTAGAAAAAGATATTCTATAGAGAAGATAAAAAATCTTTATAGGCTTTACAAAGAGAACCCAGAAGAAGCTGCAGAAGAAAGAAAAAGATTAAAGAGAGAATTAAAAACCCTCTTTTAATCTTTTTTATTTTTCTATCGTGTAATGATTTTTATCTAATAAGACTATATTAGCATTTGGAAATCTACTAAACACGTCTTCATTATGTGTAACTATAAAGACTTGACTAAATTGTTCGTTACTTAATTCATTAATATATTCATAAGCATTACTTCTATGTACTGGGTCTAATGCTCTACCGAATTCATCAAGTATTAAAGGATAGTCATCCATACCTAATATATTCATAGATACAAGTTTGAAAGCTAAGTCTATAACTTCTTTCATACCACTACTACCTTTGCTTATATCCGTTATCTCATTGCCTTTACTTATTAATTTAAAACTAAAGTCTAATTTACCATTTTCTAAATCAATAGGTTTAATCATTAAATCATAATCAAAGATATTGCTTATTACTTTATTAATGTCATCAATAACACTATTAATGAATTCTACTAAACCTTTAGCTAACAATCCTTTATTAGGAGATAATGCATCAAGTATTTGACTTATAGCTTTTCTTCTTTCTGTGTATTCTTTTTTCTCATCTTCTAATTCTTTTATTTTGTTTTCTTTTATTTCTACAGAAGTTACTTTATCTTTAAGTTCATTTACCATAGGGTTTATCATATCTATAATGTTTAAATTATATTTGTAGATAGCTTCTTTATATTTGTACATTTTAAGATTATGCATCTGTTTAAGTAATTCTATTATTTCACTACCTAATTCTACTTTTTTATCCATCTTAGTTTTAATAGATTTAAGTTTATTATATTCTTTATTATATTTATCTAATTCATCTATAAGTTTAATTTTATCATCGCTTATTTTTCTTAATAACGATTCTAATTTATCTTTATTTTGTTTATTAATATTCTTAACAAAGTTCAATTGTTCTTCTATTTCATTCTTTCTTAATGTTAGTTTTATTAAATCTATATTATCTTTAAGAAAGTAATAATAGTTTTTGAAATCTACATAAACTTCTTTAGTATTAAATTCTAATTTCTTATTTTCTGTAAATGTTTTAAATAATTTTTTCATAGCTTCGTTATGTAAAACAAAATTAGATAATTTAATCATAAGTTCTTTCTTAGAATATAATTGTTCTAATAACTTATCTAAAGTTATTTTTTCTTTTTCTAAAGAAGTTATCTCTTTTAAAAGTTTAGAATGTTTAGATAAATAATCTTCATACTGATTCTTATTAAAATCTGGATTAAAAATATTATTACATTTAGGACAAGTTAAAGAATGATTTTTCTTTTCTTCTAAGTCTTTTAACTTAACCTCTATAGTATTAATATCTTTATTTAAGTTTTTTAATTTAGAATCTATATTAGTAATTTTCTCTACTATAATAGGTATATCTTTAACACTAGTAGTTAGTTTAAATTCTACTAATCCGTTAAAAGTATCTATTAACTCAGTATAGTTACTAGTTATTGTGTTATATACTTCTACCTGTTCTTTAGGAGTAAGAATATTATCATTTTTAAAATCTTTAAGTCTTTTAGTTATCATTATTAATTCTTTTTCTAATTCTACTATCTTTTCAGATTTATTAAGAGCATCTGATAATTGATTTATTTGGTTATTGATATTATTAATATTAGATTTAATATTGTCTAGTTTATTTTTAATAGTTAATATTTTATTATCTATATTTAAATCTATTTCTATATTAGATAATTTATCATATTCATATATAGCTTCTTTTAATCTGCTTTGGTTTATAAATCTACTATCTGGTTTAGATAGAGAACTAGTGATATTATTTTTAATGTTTATTAAATATTGTATTTGGTTGTTGATATCATTTTTATTAATATTGTTATTTTTTAAATCTTGATGTTCTTTTAGTAGTTTACTTTCTATAAGTTTTAACATACCTGTTAACTCTCTATATCTTACTCTAGCTTTATTATAAATGAATAACCCATACTCATAGTCTGTATCTGATAATATTTCAGTAAACCACTTCTTACGCTCATTTAGAGACATAGATGAAAAATTGTCTATACCTATTAAAAGATTAAATACTTCTTTAGATAAGTTAAATGTTTCTTCTATTAATCTTTTAAACGTCTTCATATTGTAAGATGGATTAAGTTCTTCATCATCAACTATAAAAGAATATTTGTTTTCTTCTTTACTAAATGATATTTTATACAATCTACTATTATGTTCAAATGTTAAAATTTTATAACCATCTTCTTCATATTCTTTTTTAGTATCTTCTACATTGGGAAGTAGTTCTTTTAATAAAGATGACTTACCCATACCATTACTTCCTAAAATAATATTTACTTTTGCTTTAGGTTTAAATATAAATTTATTATTATTTCTATTAGCCATTCTTTTATAATCTTTTAATATAAGTTCAAGTACTTTCATTGGTGACTCCTTATGTTGTTCAGTAAATGTTTAGTCTATTGTTTTTAATACAAAAAAATTTCATTTATGTATTCCTAATATGTAAGAATTTATTCTATTATGTGTTTAGTACAACCTAACGAGTCGAATTTACAGCGAGAGGATGCTGTGAACGATGGTCGAGGGTTAACGTGGAACTCACGTAGTAGAATGCCATAGGAGGATATTATGGCAAAATTAACATTAAATATGGTAAATGATAAAATAAAAGCTATAGACGCTGTAAGTGCTATAGCTAAAGCGTATGGAATTAATGAATACATTGTAAGAGATGGTGTTTCACCGTCTCATCAGTATTTTAAAATAGGGTGGGAAGATGGCGACATCTTCTACTCATTTGGTAAAATTAAAACTCCTATAGAATTAGAGGAGTATGAGGTTAAAGACCTCATCAAGCGTTTAAAAAGCGCTAAAAAAGTTATTGAAAAACATAAAGATAGAATAGAGGAGGTAGAGTTCGAGATTTAATCCCGACTCTACTTCTCTCTATTTTTTTTCTTTTATTATCGTAGTTTTATATTTAAAATGCAAAATAACACAAAGGATAATTATGAGTAAAATTAGATTAAAATTTAAAAAAGGAAAAACAAGTGCTGAAGTTGCTATAGCTACTTTAATGGAAAGATTAGGAATAAATAAAGAAAACATTTGGGATGCTGCTTGGTATGATTCGACATTGTATAATCGACCAACAGGTCCTCATATTTGGGAATATGGTTATTCTAGCGAATCATATGGTTCAAGAACATTAAATAAAATTGGTGAATTTAAAACAAATAAAGAACTTACTCCAGATGAAATAAAACCTCTAATAGAGAAATTAAAAGAAGTTAAAGAAGAATTAATTAAAGCTGGTATACTTTCAGTAACATTAGAATTTGATTTAGATTAAAGGAAACAGAATGAATAAAATGGATCAGTCATTATTTCACGTATATAGCTTAGGATATGTTGTAGAAGATAATCATAAAGATTGTTTTTGTGAACCAGTTATAAAGGTATTACCTTTAGAATTTCTTACTAATGAAAAAGTTAATAGTTTATTATCTACTGTTAGAAAAGATTTAGCTATCCCTTCTTCTAAAAAAATAGAAAGTCTATTAAACGATGAAGAAGTAAAAATTAAAATAAAAGATATTGTTTCTAATAGTGCTAAAGATATAGACTGGAAATTAATAGATGATAGTATAAATATTACAAGAGGTAGATGGATGACAACTACTTGGATATCATTTGGTACTAGTAATGAATATAATGCTCCTTGTTTAAATAGAGGGGATATAGTTATTATTTATAGATATGGCGATATGGATGCTTATTTTTGGGAACTGATATTTAAAAGAACTAGTGAGCCTCATAAAACAGGAGATGGTAGTTTTAAAAGATATATTAGTGGAGATAAGAATAAAACTAAAATAGAAAAAGAAGTTAGTGTAAGTGCTTGTACTAATACTATAGCATATAAGATAAATTGCCACAACTACACTACTAATATATTTAATTATTTAAATATGGAAAATGGTAATTTAGAATATATAGACCAAAAAGGTAATATGCTTAGTGTTAATCAAGATGGAGTTATAAATTTAAAAGCAACTAAGAATATAGTAGAGTATGCTAAAAATAATATGTTCTTAAGTTGTAATGGTAAAATGGATTTAGCTCCTAGTAAGATGTTATCAGTAGTTACTAAAGATATAATAGTTAAAGCTAGTAATGGAGTTAGTGTAAATAGCGGTCATATGTTTACTGTTAAAGCAGCAGCAATTACATTACAAGGTAATGTTGTTATTAATGGTAATTTAGCTGTTATGGGTTCAGTTGTTCCGGGTTCTTGTCCTTGTTGTTGTTTATGTCCTGCAGGAGGTGGAGGAGGAGGAAGTGTTTCTACACCAGCACCAGATAAAGGATATAAATCTGCTAATAGTTCTGCTGATAGTAGATATAACAAGATTAAGAAAAATAAAGAATCATTTATAAATAAAGTAAAAGCATTCGCTGAAAAAATATATGCAGCAATAGTAGATAAAGCAGGTAAGGGTAATTAATTACCCTTACTGCTATTATTATCTATTTTGTACCAATTAATAATATTTTCTTCTTTTACTTTATATTTTTTTATTACTTTTAATAAATCAATAATATAAAGTCCTAACATCTGCTCTCTTTGTATAGGTTTTGCTTCTACGTATAATTCTTTATCGGGAGGGCTAGGTAAATCTATTTCATAATTTAATAACTCATCAGAGGGTTTTAAATAAACAGTTTTTGTTTTATAAACTACTTGATAAACAGGTTGTCTACTACCACAACCAGTTATCATTAATATTAAACTTATTCCTAATATAATTTTTTTCATTTGTTATCCTTTATATCTTTATAAGTATCCCATATACCATTTATGATAACTTTACCAGATTCTTTATAGATATAAGGATCTACTTTAATAGGTTTAACGCTAATGTTTTTAGGTATTCTTTTAGCTTTCTTTTTTACCTGTGCAATTTTTTTAACAATGTTCTTTTTTATTTTTTTATATTTAACAGTAACTTCTTTATCTTTTTTATTTGTTCTAACTATGGCTTTAATATTTTTTTCATTGGTTTTCTTAATTTCTATTATTTTCTTTTGCAAGTCTTTATTAGCATTTTCTTGTGTTTGTTTTATTATTTTTAATTGTCCTATAGTTCTGTCTTTATTTTCTACGATACCCGTATCTCTAATTAATTCGATAACTTTAAATCCAACTAAACTAATAAGTATTAGCCCAAAACCTATTAATACATATTTAAAATTATTAATGCTTCTTACTTTATCTATAAATTTCATAAATGCTCCTTAAAAAAAAAAGTTTCATTTTAAAACAAGGTAAAAATACTTACCTTGTTTATATATTTAAAAGAAACTCGTTATTAGCTTTAATTTCGGTATATAATAGATTACCTATAGCTATAGCATCATATTCGTGTTCAGTTATATTAGGTCTTATAAAGTTTTTTAAATTACTATTTAAAATAGCATTTTGTGTACCTGATTTATCTATAAAGAATTCTTTACCGATATGTTTTTTAACTAGTAGAGGAGCATATTCTACTATTCTATTTATATTCCCATAAACTGCTCTATAACTCATATGGATAGTTTGTATAACTTTTGTTAAAGGACCATAACTACTTATTCTAAATTTATTAATAAATGCAGATTCTATAGCTAAACCTACTACAGGATAATTATAAAAATAATTAACTAAGAAATTATATAAATACTGATTAGCAAATTCTTGTCTATTTAAATTAATAGGAGGTTCTATGTTTGCTAAGTTAATAGTGGTGCTATCTATATGGATTATGTCTAACGTTGTAGCGTCTATGAAGAAATTAGCAAGACCTACATAGTTAGTACTAGGATCTATTCCTACTATATTTATTGTATTATTCATTTTTATCCTTGTGCTGTTAATTCTTTTCTTAATGGTATTATTTCTCCACCACCTATTTCTATATTCGTAACTAGTATTTTATCATTTATAGCTTCTAAATTTAAACTAATGTCTATAAAATATGCTACCTGTGTATAAATAAGTTCATCGTTATATTCTTCATCTTCCCAATCTATTCCTGTAACAACAGCTAATTCTGTTAATAAATAATCTTTTATTTTTAATAATTTAAATACATTTTGTAATTCTCTTAATTCGTTGTCTGATAATTTAAATTCAAATCTTAAAATATTAACAGTGTAAATAGAATTTTCATATGTAGACATTCTATTATCTTTTTCAGGAACAGGATTTAATATATCGCTTCTATCTGTATTAAATATTTTAATAGATGGTACTACTTTACTATTGTCTACACATAAGATTTCTGGTCTATAATATAAATCTTTATCTGTGAATAATTTTATGTAATACCCATAATGTTTTTTACCATCTATATACATTTCTCTTCTAAATCTATATTTAGCTCTTTCTTCTCCTAATAAATCTTCTTCCTCAGGTCTAATAACAAATGGTATATGATTAAACAATGCACCGTCTACTGGACTATGTTTTCCAAGTTTCATATTACCTAAATCACTATCTAATATCTCAGTACCACCATTTCCCAACATAATACCTTTTATAGTTGGATAAATAGGTCTACCCTCTGTAGGTAGACATCTATGTTGTTTATATTCTAGTATATTAAATTTTTCATTTAACGTTGTGTTTGGTAATGGTGTATAAGGTAAGTTGGCCATCATATGCGTTTGTAATTTTACATTATATATAGTTCTAGTAGCATTATAAATATTCATTATTATTCTCCTTTTATGTCTTCTAAAGTAAGTTCTTCATAATTAATACTGTCTTCTCCAGGGA
>Ga0256829_1002303_pt1 | contig 14377 bp, 14 predicted proteins | sample 131447metaG_FD_185979 | JGI IMG/M metagenome (GOLD analysis project Ga0256829, IMG submission 185979) | Hydrothermal vent microbial communities from Lau Basin, Pacific Ocean - 131-447 | ecosystem: Environmental > Aquatic > Marine > Hydrothermal vents | place: Pacific Ocean: Lau Basin | collected...
GAGTTTGCTTCGAATGGCCGTGTAGATAGACCGGCGTGGATCGTTAGGATCAAACCCATACTTTAGCGCCGCGGCGACCACGGCTTGCATGGTCGTGCTAACTCCCAACCGCTCGCGCGCATTGGTGACGTGAAAGCGTAGCGTTCGCTCAGAGATGCCAAGTATGCAGGCCGCCTCAGAGATGGTTTTTCCCACTGCCAACCATTGCAAACACTCAATTTCGCGGTGCGAAAGCGGTGAATTTAAGGAGGGATGAACCGTTTTAGGTTCGATCACCAAAGACTGGCTGTGCAAGTATCTGTAGGCGGCGACGAACGTATCGAAAATCATCGCTGCAGACTCGTACATTGCTTCAGACATCGCAGCTTGCGTTTTTGCCGTAAGCAAAAGGATCCGATCGCGTTCACGGCAGATCGTATGCGAGAGATAGTCTGTCCACGCGTTTTCCTCAAACTCTGTGATGGTGAGATATTGTCGTGCAAACACGGGCGAGGCGATCTGACTGGCGCACATCATACCGCTCTGTTCGAATTGCCAATCCAGAAACGGGCGCGTCTCAGCCGCATCCGATCCCAAAATCGACGTCCAGCTGGCGCTCAATGCCTCTCGAAGACCTTCAGCCTTTTCACCCAGGCTTTCCTCGTAATTGTCCCAGACCGGAGACAAATTCTCTTGCATGGCATGCGGCGTTGAAGGCCCCGGCACCCAATCCAGTGACAGATGCGGAAAGTCGATGTGAAGGAACAAGCGGCCGGTGTGATGGAGCAGATCCACAAATTGTTTGCATCGATATAGCTGTAAGAGCTCTACGTTTAAATTCATTCGCCAGGTTTGATTGAACAGCGTGTCCAATCCCTACATTGGTCGCATACGTCGAACTTTCCCCAGAATTGTCAGTCGACTTACGCGAAATGAAACGCAGATTTTAAAGAATTTGACCTTCTCTTAGTGTCCTACGAGCAAAGTAAATCTCTTTTCCATTTACAATTGTATAACAAGAAACTCTATTATTTTACAAACAAAGTTCGAATACTAATTATCGTCAGTAGATAGAGTTTTCGTTCGCGCTTTTGATCTGGACCGTTCTGCATTGACGGCCTTAAAGTTGCGCGTATGAGCAATGACATTCTTATCCGCACAGCAACGCCTACAGATCTCCCCACGCTTCTACGATTTGAACAGGGAATAATCACCGCTGAGCGCCCTTATGATCAGACGCTTAGGCCAGATCCGATCAGCTATTATGATATCTCAGAGTTGATCGCAGTAGATGATGCGGAAGTTGCTGTGGCCGTCGCTGACGGTCAATTGATCGGCTCTGGTTATGCGCTGAAGAAACCCTCTCGCCATTACGTGTCTCCCGCGTTTCACGCCTATATCGGTTTTCTCTACGTTGAGCCGGAGTTTCGAGGCCAAGGCGTCAATCAACGGGTCCTGGATCATTTGTTCGCTTGGGCGCGGGCGAACGATTTGCCCGAAATACATCTCACCGTTTATCCAGACAATGCGCCAGCCATTCGCGCCTATGAGAAGGTTGGATTTGAGCCCTATATCCTGGAAATGAGAATGAACCTCGACGAACGAGATTAGAGGCGCGGGACATCGTCGGTCCATCTGCCCAAAAATAAACACAAGCCAAGGCGTGCGACTTCCTGTATGGCGCGCTCCATGAGTTTTCCAGATCGAGAAACCGTCCTGGCGTTTCTGAAAAAGAACCCTGACGCGACCACCAAACAAGACATTGCCCGCGGCCTGAAAGTGAAAGGCCGTGAACGACAGACCCTTCGCGCCATTCTGAAAGACCTGGAAGCGGATGGCACGCTCACCAAGACAGGCAAGCGCGCCTGGGCGCAATCCGATGCACCGCCACCCACCTCAGTCGTACGTTTTGAGAAGACGGATGAGAATGGTGACCTGATCGCCCGCGCGTTCGGCAAGCAAGGCGCTTACGGCCCGGAGCTCATCTTCGATGGCTATTCCGGCAAAGCGCGGGGCCCAGCGCCCGGCATAGGTGATCGGGGGTTGGCGCGTCTGAAAGAAACGGACGGCGTGTGGACGGCTCGCCTGATGAAACTGTTCGAGGCTCGAGATGAAGAGCGTCCTGTAACCGGCGTTTATATCAACACGGATCGCGGCGGCCGGGTAAAACCCGCCAGCCGTAAGATCAAGCATGAGCTCCATATCCGCGAAGCCGACCGCAATGGCGCTGAAGACGGCGACTTGGTGATGGCGACCCCATATCCGCAAAGAGGTTATGGACCGGTTCGCGCCGAAATCTCTCAAATCCTGGGGCGCCGCGAAGACCCTAGAGCCGCTTCCATCCTATCCATCGCGGCCTATGACATTCCAACCGACTTCCCTGAAGAGATTCTCGAGCAAGCTCGCACGAAGACACCTGCAGAGGTTCAGCGGACCGATCTTCGTGAAACGCCGCTGATAACGATCGATCCTGCCGACGCTCGTGACCATGACGATGCGGTGTATGCCGAAGCTCTGGAGGGCGGGTTTCGTGTGATCGTTGCGATCGCTGATGTCGCGGCGTTCGTGACACCCGGTAGCGCGCTTGATCGAGAGGCCCTGAAACGCGGGAACTCGACCTATTTTCCGGATCGTGTTGTCCCCATGCTACCGTTCGAGCTCAGCGCGGATGCTTGTTCGCTGAAAGAAGGCCAAGACCGACAATGTATGGCGGTGGAGATCGAGTTCGATAGATCAGGCAACAAGCGCAAGCATCGCTTCTTACGCGCGATCATGCGCTCTGCTGGAGCCCTGTCCTATGAAGAGGCGCAACAAGCGATTGATGGCCAACCGACCGATCGGGCTGCGGGGCTGCTAGAAAGCGTCCTGAAACCCCTCTGGGCCGCATATGACGCGGTCTCGCAAGCGCGGGCACGACGTGCTCCACTCGAATTGGATCTTCCAGAGCGCAAAGTCGAAATCGCAGCAGATGGTACAGTCGCAGGGATTCGGACAAAAGAACGATTTGATGCGCACAAGCTCATCGAAGAGTTTATGATCCAAGCAAATGTCTGCGCCGCCGAAGAGTTGGAGTCGAAAGGCTCCCCCCTGCTCTACCGCGTCCATGATGCCCCGTCGGATGCTAAGATCGCGGCGCTTGCAGAATACCTCAAGACGATGGACGTCAAATGGCCGCTTGGTGAAAAGACGCAAACCCGGCGCTTCAACAAGCTGCTGTCAGACTTTGAGGAAACAGATCAAGCCGAAGCGGTCTCTGAGATCATTTTGCGGACGCAGAGCCAGGCAATTTATAGCCCCGAGAATATCGGTCATTTTGGCCTCAACCTGAAAAAGTACGCTCATTTCACCAGCCCAATTCGGCGGTATAGTGATCTCATCGTTCACCGCGCGCTGATTAAGTCTTTGAAATTCGGCCCAGGCGGCTTGGATGAAAAACAAGCCGTTCAACTTGAAGAAACCGCTGAACATTTGGTTCAGACTGAACGACGATCTATGGCTGCAGAACGTGATGCGACGGATCGTTATCTCGCTCACTTTCTCGCAGATCGCGTTGGCGCGGAGTTCTCAGGGCGGATCACAGGCGTCACCGCTTCGGGACTTTTCATTCGCCTTGATGAGACCGGCGCTGACGGATTCTGCCCCGCCTCACAGATTTCGCATGAATATTGGGGATATCGTGAAGCTGCACAGGCACTCGTCGGAGATCAATCAGGGAAGCGGTATGAACTCGGCCAATCCGTAACGGTGCGTCTGCGCGAAGTTACCCCACTCGAGGGCGGATTGCTGGTTGAGTTGACCTCTGATCCACGACCTCGCGATCCGAACGAGAAATTGCAGCCTCGGACGCGGGGGAAGCGGTTTGATCGTTCCAGAAGCTCTGGCAACATGAAACGGGGACGAAGAAAGACAGGCGGAAAAGGCAAGAAACGGCGATGAGCAAACCCGACTTAGGCACGGCTTATGACCGCGAAGATGCCGCCGAGATTATCTTGAAAAACAAACCAAGCCCGCGTCCGAAGGATGCCGCGACTCTGATCCTGGTCCGCCGTGATCAGGCAAAGCCACGCGTTCTGATGGGCAAGCGCTCTGGTGGTCATGACTTTATGCCCGACAAGTATGTTTTCCCGGGCGGGCGGGTCGACCCTCAAGATGGCCGCGCACTCAGCTATACAGAACTTGAGGCCGCGCAAGATGCCAGATTGCGCTACCAAACACGACGCGTTCCGCGTGCCTTTGCACTGACGGCGATCCGCGAAACCTTTGAGGAAACGGGCCTTCTATTGGGACGGCAGGCCGAAATGCCGCGAAAGGCCCCTCAAGGCTGGCAGCCTCTATATGATATCGATATCGCGCCCTGCCTGCAGCACATGAAATTTATAGGCCGCGCCGTCACTCCGCCCTATCGCCCGAAACGTTTCGATGCCCGGTTCTTTATGGCCGACGCCGAAAAAATCCTGATTGATGATCGACCGCCCCTCGACGGCGCTGAATTGCATGATTTGCAATGGGTTTCCCTGAAAGACGCCCTCGACCTGGATCTCCCGAATGTCACCCGCTTTATGCTTGGTGAAATCGAGGAAAGACTGACCAAAAAAGACGATCTTGGCCCGCCATTTCTGCGCTGGACGCGTTCGGGTCATTCGGCAGATAGAATTTGATGCGTCGAAGCGGTTGACTTCAGCCTCGCAACCCATCATTAGACGCGTTTTCGAGTTTCAGCCCTAAATTAAAGGCGCACCGTCATGGCCAAACCGGCAACGATTAAAATTCGCCTGAATTCAACAGCAGGCACTGGGTTCTTCTACGTTACGAAAAAGAACCCACGCAACATGACCGAGAAAATGGTCAAGCGGAAGTATGATCCGATTGCGAAAAAGCACGTCGAATTCAAAGAAGGTAAGATCAAGTAAGATCTAACATTCTGATCGAATTAGAAAAAAACCGAGCTTTGAGCTCGGTTTTTTTATGCCGCACGGTTCTCAATTCGATTGCGGCCATTCTGTTTGGCCCGGTAAAGCGCTTGATCCGCGCGGTGCAGAAAATCTGCTAAAACCTCAGCCTCCCCCTGATGCGTCGCCACGCCTGCGCTGACCGTTACATCAATTGGGTTTGATGTGCGCTCATTCGTGAATGGCTCACTCGCAATGGCCTCACGAATCCGTTCAGCCCCAGCAAGCGCAAGGTTCATTTCGGTTTCTGGCATAATTACCAAAAACTCTTCACCGCCGATTCGGCAGGCAATGTCTTTCGGCCTGATGTTCATTCTGAGCCGGTCTGAAAACGCTTGCAGCACATCATCGCCGGCGCCGTGCCCAAATTGGTCATTAATGGATTTGAAGTGGTCAATATCGAACGCCACGACAGAGAGAGGTTTGCTCCCCGCGCGGGCGCGGTGCATCCAGCTCTGCATCTTCTCCAGCATGTGACGCCGATTGAACAAACCTGTGAGTGGGTCGATCACTGACAGCTCCATGCCTCGATCGACCCGGTGGCGTAGAACATCAATATAGCGCTGTCGCCGCGTCTGTGTGCGCACACGAACCTGCAGCTCAGCAATTTCTAGCGGGGTCGACACCAGATCAGCTGCGCCAATCCTGAGCGCCTCTAGCGCCCTGCTCTGATCTCTGGGATCATACGTCACCATGATCGAGAAATCGCGCGCTTCCTTAAGCGTCCTCAAATGGGCACAGAGTTTCAGCGGGTCGTGTTTCTGGTTGGAGAGCGCGACGATCACGAGATCAAGGTCCCGGAACTCGATGCTGCCGCCCGAAGCGTCTACCCAGGTTTGCGCACGATGTCCGGTGGCTTTTAAAGCCTCTGCCACCCGCCGCGCCTCAGCATTATCTTGATCGATCACCAGGACGTTTGAGGGCGCTTCAATCAGTTCTTTTTCGTAATCAGAGAACTGAGTTACGCGCGCATTTTGTTTGCCGCGCACGCGCAATTCATTGGCCACCATATTGAACCGCATTTGCGTGTCTAATCGGGTAAAAAGCCCAAAATCATCTACGGGTTTTGAGAGAAAATCATCCGCGCCCGCCTGCAGGCCTTTTAGCCGGTCCTCGATGTTGACCAGGGCGGTCACCATGACAATCGGGATGTGCTGGGTCTCGGGCATGGCTTTCAGTCGTTGGCAGACTTCAAAGCCATCCATGCCCGGCATCATAACATCGAGCAGGATGATATCCGGTTGATGGCGCAACGCACTGGCAATCGCCCCCTCACCATTATCCGCAAGGAAAACAGTATAATACTTTGCTTCTAATTTCGCTTGCAGCAGGCGTCGATTGGGTTCGATATCATCAACGACCAGCACGGTGGCGGTCATGCGGGCGCCTCATTGGACATCAAGTCGTCAACCGTTTTGAGGAATGACCGAACTTGAATGGGTTTCGAGAGATACCCCTCACAACCAGCCTCACGCACAAGCATTTCATCGGTTCGCATCGCAAAGGCTGTGACCGCTAAGACAGGGATCTCAGAGGTCCGCTCATCATCCTTGAGCCACCGGGTGATATCCAGGCCAGAAACTTCCGGCAGTTGAATATCCATAATGATCAGATCCGGGGTTTCTTCGAGCGCGATACCGACCGCTTTCGCGCCATCCACACATTGCAGCGTTTCATAGCCGCTCGCTTCCAACAAATCGCTGAACAGCCGCATGTTCAATGCGTTGTCTTCAACGATCAGGACCTTGCGAGGGGTCGTCTCTGCCATCCGTCTAGTTCCGAATCATTCCGGGCATTGATTTGCCCCGATTCTTTCTAACGTTAGCTTCGTTAACGATTCTTTTCCAATTGCGCCACTGCGCAGAACATGGCACGAACAAACATGCCCTCAATGTGCCGAGACTGCGATACCCTTGTCTCTGACGTGGCCGAACAATGCCCGAAGTGTCAGTCTTACCGCATCGTATCACACGCGAATCTGGAAACGCTCTCGATTGCGCATATTGATTGCGACGCCTTCTTCGCCGCGATTGAGAAGCGAGATAATCCGGACCTAAAGGACAAACCCGTCATCGTCGGCGGCGGGAAACGCGGAGTGGTTGCCACCTGTTGCTATATTGCGCGATTGAATGGCGTTCGGTCTGCGATGCCGATGTTCAAGGCTTTAAAAGCGTGCCCAGAGGCGGTCGTCGTGAGACCGCGCAGAGAGGCCTATTCGACCGCTTCAAAGCATATCCAAGAGAAGTTTCGCTCACTAACGCCGACCGTTCAAATGCTGAGTGTCGATGAAGGATTCCTGGACCTGTCCGGCACCACGCGTCTGGCGGGTGCCTTTCCTGCCATGTCGCTCAGCAAACTGGCGAGAGAGGTCGAAGCTGATATCGGCATCACCATCTCTATCGGCCTCTCGGAAAACAAATTCCTCGCCAAAACCGCGAGCGAATTAGACAAGCCGCGCGGTTTTGCTGTGATTGCGAAGTCTGAAGCCACGGCGTTCCTGGCAGATAAACCCGTTGGATTTCTCCACGGCGTTGGGAAACAGCTCGCCAAAAAGCTCGAGCGCGATGGGTTTCGGTGCGTCGGGGACTTACAAACGAGTGAGGCCCGGGATCTGATCCGTCATTATGGCGAAACCGGGCTTTGGCTACATCAACGCTCTCAGGGGATCGATAATCGCCCGGTCCGCACCGACACGATCCGGAAGTCAGTCTCGGCGGAGCGGACCTTCGAAACCGATATTCGCGACTATCCCACGCTCGAAGATCGCTTGTGGCAAGTCTGCGAAGAAACAGCCATTCGAGCCAAGCGACACAATGTCGAAGGCTCAACAATTACGCTAAAGCTCAAAACCAAAGACTTCCGAACGCTAACACGGTCCGCGACGCTATCCACCGGCACCAATCTCGCCAATGCCCTGTTCAAAATCACCAAACCCCTGCTGGCGCGTGAAGCTCAAGGCGAGCGAGCGTATCGATTGATCGGAGTTGGTTTGTCTCACCTTCAGGAAGCGCGTTTCGACAATCGGGATCTGGTCGATCCAGGTGTTGAAAAACGTGCCAAAGCAGAGCGCGCAAGCGATGCTGCGAGATCGAAGTTTGGATTGTCTTCTGTGGTCACGGGACGGTCAATAAAACTCGCCGCGGAAAAAGCTCGCAAAACGTAATCTCACTTGCGTTTCAAGAGGCGGATACGCTAGCTGAGCGAAAAGGAGATTAGCCCCCATGTCGACACCTGAAAGCCGTCTCGCCGAGCTTGGCATCACCTTGCCTGAGCCAATGGCCGCTGTTGCGAACTATGTTCCGTTCGTAATCACAGGAAATCAGCTATTTGTGTCCGGTCAAGTCAGTGTCGGCCCGGATGGTTTGGTGACGGGGCGCCTCGGTGAAGACATGTCCCTGGAAGAAGGGCAAGCTGCGGCGCGCCTATGCGCCCTGAATCTGATCGCACAGTGCAAAGCCGCTGTTTCAGATCTCTCGCGCATCAAACGCGTGGTGAAGCTTGGCGGCTTCGTCAACGCGCACCCGGACTTTGTTCAGATCCCGCAAGTCATCAATGGATGCTCCGATGTCATGGTCGATGTGTTCGGCGACGCTGGGCGTCACGCGCGGTCTGCCGTGTCCAGTCCCGTCCTCCCGCTCGGCGTTGCCGTAGAAGTCGACGGCGTGTTTGAGATTGGCTGAGCGGTTCAACCTTAGCGACTTTGCCTATGCGCATCGCGGGCTTTGGACGCCCGATGGGCCGACTGAAAACAGCCTAGAGGCATTTCTAGCGGCGGCTGAGCAGGGTTTGGGTATCGAGTTTGACGTCCGCCCCTCGAAAGACGGCGTGCCGATTGTGTTCCATGATCCAGAGCTCGAACGCATGACCCTGGAAACCGGGGCCACGGAAGATCGCACAGGGAAGGAACTGATCGGCCTCTCCTTGAAAGGTGGCGGCGAGATTATCAGCCTCGAACACTTGCTCTCAGCGTGGCCTGCAACCACGCCGCTTCTTTGCGAAATGAAGGTGGATGGCAAGACTGATCCGAAAACGTTCTGCGCGGCTGTTGCAGCGCTCCTGGAGCAGCATAATGGTCCCGCCGCGATGATGAGCTTCTCCAGAAGCGCCGTCGCGGCGATTCCAGACACAATCATGCGGGGTCAATTGATTGCGCCGAGTGAGGGTGATGCCTCAAAGCCTCTTGCGGACACGCCGAGTGTTATCGTTGACTATTTGGCGTGCCACACGGGCGATGCGAAGAATCCGTCTCTTCAAACTGCGCGCAGCGTCACGCCTCTCATCACATGGACCGTCAAAGACGCTGCGACTTGCGAAGACCTGTCATCGTTCACAGACAGTCAAATTTTCGAAGGTTTCGATCCAGCGCTCGCAAAACGGCATATTTTGAATACATAGAACGGTATGGACGAAACGGTTTTCAAAGCACGTATCATCTCAGGCTTGAGCGAGGTCTCTCCAGAAGCCTGGAACCGCTTGGCAAATCCGCCTGCCTTACCCTTCGATCCTTTTCTGACTTGGGAGTTTTTGGAAGCGCTGGAAGCCTCTGGTGCGGCCCGTCCTGAAACCGGTTGGTCCCCTTGCCATGTTCTGGTGGAAGGCCCCGGCGAAGAGATCGTCGCGGCGATGCCGCTCTACGCGAAGACCAATAGCCAAGGCGAGTTTGTCTTCGATCACTCCTGGGCCGATGCTTATGAGCGCGCGGGCGGCGCCTATTTCCCAAAACTGCTGAGTGCCGTACCGTTCACCCCAGTGACTGGGCGCCGGTTCCTCGTGCCGCCAGGGCCAGATCAAGAGCGCCTCCAGAACGCCCTGCTCTCTGCCGCCATCCAGATTGCGGTTCAGAACGATTTTTCGTCTCTGCACATCAATTTTGTCGAGTCCGAGTTTGCCTCTCAAATGGCTGAGACCGGTCTTCTCATCCGCACGGACCAGCAGTTTCACTGGAGCAATGACGGTTATGATAACTTCGATGGCTTTCTTGCCGCGCTCTCCTCAGCGAAGCGAAAAAATCTCCGTAAAGAGCGCGCGAAAGCGCAAGCTGGCCTTACGTTTAAACACCTGACAGCCGATGCCATCACAAAAGAACATTGGGACGCGTTCTTTGAGTTTTACATGGACACAGGATCGCGCAAATGGGGCTATCCGTATCTCAACCGAGAGACGTTCACGATCTTAGGTGATCGACTCGCTGAACAGATCCTGCTGATCATGGCCTATGAGGACGACACCCCGATTGCTGGCGCGCTCAACCTGATTGGATCAGATACGCTGTATGGGCGTTATTGGGGCTGCACAGATCCGCGCCCCTTCTTGCACTTTGAGACCTGCTACTATCAGGCGATTGATTACGCGATTGAGCATGGACTTTCGTCGGTCGAAGCTGGCGCGCAGGGCGGGCATAAGCTCGCGCGCGGCTACAGCCCGGTGACAACTTACTCGGCGCACTGGATCGCGCACAAAGGTCTCAGAGAAGCCATCGATCACTATCTTGAGCGTGAACGCCAAGCGGTTGAACACGAAGCCGCCTATCTGGAAAAGCGCACACCGTTTAAAAAGGACCCATCATGACCCTGCACGCTGACTATGACCCGGACAATATCTTCGCCAAGATCCTGCGCGGAGAGATGCCGAGCGTGAAAGTCTATGAGGATGAGACCGTGCTCGCCTTTATGGACGTATTCCCGCAATCAGAGGGCCACACTCTGATCATCCCGAAAGAAGTGCAGGCGAGGAACTTCCTGGATATGCCAACAGAGAATGTCGGCGCCTATATGGAGCGAGTTCAAAAGGTTGCGCGCGCCGTAGAAAAAGCGCTTCATCCTGATGGGGTTGTGGTCACGCAGTTTAATGGCGCGCCGGCGGGTCAGACCGTCTTCCATCTCCACTTCCACGTCATCCCGCGCTGGACAGACAAAGCCGTATCGGGGCATGCGAGCGGACAGATGGCAGACATCGCGGATCTCGAGGCTATTGCTGCGAAGATCCGCGCTGAGCTTGCGTAATGGCTTAGAGACCGAGCTTTTCGCGCAGGATCTTGTTCACAGCTTGCGGATTGGCTTTACCGCTAGACGCTTTCATCACCTGACCGACGAACCAGCCGATGGTTTTTGGCTTCTCTTTCACCGCAGCGGCTTGATCTGGATTTGACGCAATCACCTCATCTACGATTGCCTCAATCGCGCCAGTGTCTGTCACCTGCTTCAGGCCATGCTTTTCGACGATGTCCGCCGGGTCGCCTTCGCCATCGATCATACGCTGGAACACGTCTTTGGCGATCTTTCCGGAAATCACATCGCTGCTGATCAAATCAATCAGGCCGCCGAGCTGAACCGCGGAAACGGGAGTCGTTGAGAGATCGAGTTCGGCTTTGTTGAGATAGCCGAACAATTCCTGTGTCACCCAATTCGCAGCGAGTTTTGGATCCCGCCCTTTGGCGACAGTCTCGTAAAAATCAGCGCTTTCAGCATCTGCGGTCAAAACACCCGCGTCATAGCGTGAGAGCCCATAGTCAGTCTCAAAGCGCGCGCGCTTCTGATCCGGTAGTTCCGGCAGATTGACTTTGATGCCTTCAATGAACGCATCATCTATTTCCAGCGGCAAAAGATCGGGATCCGGGAAATAGCGATAGTCGTGCGCGTCTTCTTTTGACCGCATGCTGCGCGTCTCACCCTTATCCGGGTCATAGAGGCGCGTTTCCTGATCGACTTCGCCGCCGCCCTCAACGATTTCAATCTGACGGCGTGCTTCATACTCAATCGCCGCTTGAATGAAGCGGAAAGAGTTCATGTTCTTGATCTCGCAGCGCGTACCAAGGTGGCTGAAATCGCCCGTTTCGCGGAACTTTTCATAAGCGCCCGCTTTGCAGATCGAGACATTCACGTCCGCGCGCAGGTTGCCCTTCTCCATGTCACCGTCACAGGTGCCGAGCGCAACAACGATCGATTTAAGCTTCTTCACATAGGAGGCCGCTTCGAGCGGAGATCGAATGTCGGGTTTTGACACGATTTCCATCAAGGCGACGCCCGAACGGTTCAAATCAACATAGGTCGCTGTCGGGTCCATGTCGTGGATCGATTTACCGGCATCTTGTTCCAGGTGCAGCCGCTCGATCCGAACGGTAAACGCATAGGCCGGGTCGCCGTGAGACGGTTCTACATCCACCTCAATTTCACCTTCGCCGACGATCGGATGCTCAAACTGACTAATCTGATAGCCTTGCGGCAGATCCGGATAGAAATAGTTCTTGCGATCAAAGCGCGAGTATTTGTTGATCTGAGCGTTCAGGCCGAGCCCGGTTTTCACCGCTTGCTCAACGCAAAACTTATTGATCACCGGAAGCATGCCCGGCATCGCCGCATCAACTAAAGAAACATTCTGGTTCGGTTCAGCGCCAAACTGCGTCGACGCGCCTGAAAAGAGCTTCGCATTGGACGAGACTTGTGCATGAACCTCGAGGCCCAGCACGACTTCCCAGTCTCCGGTATCGCCTTTGAGCGTATATGTCGGACGATCACTCATCGCCTGTTTCCTTATTCGTTTCGTCTGTGTCTTTAGCGCGCTTCTTCGCCGCTTCAACCCGCGCTTTGCGCTCGGCCAACCGGCGATCGATGGCGTGTTCTTTCTTGCCAAAAATTCCGAGGGCGGCTGAGTCACCCTCTCCGCTTCTCGCATCGATCATTTTTCCGGCAATCATGGCGAGCCTAATCGATGCATAACCGGCAGCTACCAGTGAAAGAAGCCAGATGTGCCGCGATCTTGGATGGAAAGGATCTGCTCCTACGCTGTAGGCTGTAAGCAGCACCAGGCTCACGCAAATAACGAAGGCGCCGCTTGATAGAAGCAGAAAGCGTCGGCTCATCTCACCCCTCTACCACCACTTCTCCGGTTTCGCGACAAAGCCAGCTGCGTCTTCGATCGCGCCGGCGACGCGGAAACAGGCGGACTCGTCGAGCGCTTTGCCGATCACTTGAAGACCCAGCGGTAGCCCATCATTGTCGATCCCTGCTGGCACCGAAATTCCGGGTAGACCTGCCAAGTTCGCGGTCACCGTGAAAATGTCGTTCAAGTACATTTGCACCGGATCATCAGTCTTTTCGCCATACGCAAAGGCCGCGCTCGGGCAAGTCGGCGTGAGGAGCGCATCAACGTCGGCAAATACGGCCTCAAAGTCTTGCAGGATACGCGTGCGGACCTTTTGCGCGCGCAGATAGTAGGCATCGTAATAACCGGAAGACAGAACATAGGTCCCGATCATCAAGCGGCGCTGCACTTCCGCACCAAAGCCCTCAGCGCGGGTGTCTTCATACGTGCCGATCAGACCCTCGCCGTCCTGACGGGCGCCATAGCGCATGCCATCATAGCGTGCGAGGTTGGAAGAGGCTTCCGCGGGCGCCACGATGTAATAGGCAGGAAGCGCATATTTCGTATGTGGCAGTGAAACGTCGACAATCTCTGCGCCCATTGACTTGAGCCATTCAATGCCCTGCTGCCAAAGCTTCTCGATTTCTTCGGGCATGCCATCGATGCGGTACTCTTTAGGCACCCCGATCTTCATGCCTTTGACGCCTTTGCTGACCTCTGACACCCAGTCTGGCGTCTCGACATTCAGCGACGTGGAGTCTTTGTCATCATGCGAGCACATGATCTCAGTGAGTAGCGCCGCATCCGTTACCGTTTTTGCGATTGGTCCAGCCTGATCGAGAGAGCTCGCAAACGCGACCATGCCATAGCGTGATGCACGGCCATAAGTTGGTTTGATCCCTACGGTGCCCGTAAACGCGGCAGGCTGGCGAATAGAGCCACCCGTATCTGACGCCGTCGCGGCTAGACAGATATCTGCGGCAACCGCGGTTGCAGATCCACCTGATGACCCACCGGCGGTCAGCGTCGCATTGCTACCCGACCGTCGCCATGGGTTTGACGGCGGACCAAATCGAGAGGTTTCGTTGGACGAACCCATCGCAAACTCATCCATATTGAGCTTGCCGAGCATGACCGCACCTTCATCCCACAGGTTCTGGGTGACGGTGCTTTCATAAGTCGGGGTAAACTCGCCAAGGATGTTCGAACACGCTGTCGTGCGAACGCCTTTGGTGCAGTAAAGATCTTTGACGCCCAATGGCGCGCCGTCGAGGCGCCCTGCCTTGCCGTCTGCGCGTCTCTTGTCTGAATCAGCAGCCATAGAGAGTGCCAATTCAGGCGTCTCAACCACATAGGCATTCAATGAAGCATTTGAGGCTGAAATCGCATCCACAAAGGCTTGCGTCAGCTCTACACTGGAATAGTCGCCTTTGTTCAGGCCATCCATCGCGTCAGTGAGGGTTAGTTTTGTCAGATCGCTCATGCGAGCTCCCATATTCAAATCGTAATTTCAGGCGCCTTCGTATGCCGCCTTGGGGGCCAAATACAAGCTTTAAACGCCGTTCTATAGAGATCATTGTTGTGATTGG
>Ga0256829_1002304_pt1 | contig 14377 bp, 11 predicted proteins | sample 131447metaG_FD_185979 | JGI IMG/M metagenome (GOLD analysis project Ga0256829, IMG submission 185979) | Hydrothermal vent microbial communities from Lau Basin, Pacific Ocean - 131-447 | ecosystem: Environmental > Aquatic > Marine > Hydrothermal vents | place: Pacific Ocean: Lau Basin | collected...
GGGGTGGGTGAGCTGACCAACGATGGTAGCTTCGCGCTGAAATCGTTCGCTGAATACCGGATCGGCGTTTAGAGCAGGTGACATGACTTTTAGAGCCACCTCGCGTCCAACGCTCAATTGCACGGCAAGATACACGGTGGACATACCACCCTGATTGATTTTGCGAATAATCTGGTAGCCGGGAATCTTTTGCATAGTTTGTTACAGACACCAATACGCGAAAGCGACGCAGGCAAATACAAGCACCGCTGCAACGACCAGGTCAGTAGCTCGGTTACCTGTGATTCCCGTTCTGGTTGAGCCGGCGGGAACCGGTGACTCTATAATCTGCACCGATACGTTGTCGCTACCGCCTTGATCCAGGGCTGCGGCGATGAGTTGCTCCGTTGCGGAACTGAGCGACTCTGAATCGCATAGAATTTCGGCGATCTGTTGGTTGCTGACCTCGTCGGTGAGGCCGTCGCTGCAGAGAATAATCCACTGGCCTGCGCCCCATTTGCCCTCGTAACAGTCTACATGAATGTCTGGGTTATCAAATGAGCCTATGCACTGGGTGATGATGTTCTTGTCCGGGTGTTGCTCCATTTCTTCAGCATCGATAGAGCCGGAATCCAGCAACATTTGTACATAGGAGTGATCGGTGGTGAGCTGTTCCAGCTGTCCGCCTTCGCTGGTTGTGCTCCAGAGATACGCGCGGCTGTCACCCACCCAGGCAATGGTGTAGTTGCGCTCCTGGCATTGTAACGCTACTACCGTAGACCCCATGCCTTGTGCGCCCTGGCCACTTTCTATGGCCTTTATCACGGCTTGGTGAGAAGCTAGTATGGCGCGGTCCAGTGGGAGGTTGTCTTTGCGATGTTGTTCAATAGTGTTACAGGTGATAGCGCTTGCGACTTCCCCTGCCTCGTGACCGCCCATGCCGTCCGCCACAGCCCAAAGCCCCAGATCTGGGCGATGCAGAATGCAGTCCTCGTTATTGTCCCGCTGTAACCCTTTGTCGGTTATTGAGTGTGATAACAGGGGCGGCATCGTTTTGATCCGTATCTTGAAAAACGTTGTAGTGTAGCGACAGCCGAGACTTAAAACTGTGACACGATGCCGCTTTTTTTATTGTGAATAATCTTATGAAACAATCGCAAAAAAATCATCTAAGCTATTGATAAAATAAGTATATTCATTGCATTATCGACGCAAATCTTATCGCCTTTTTAGGTGGTGGCACCAGCCTTTTCTGCACTCTGGAAAGAGAGACGTGAATGCTAAAACTCCGGTTTAAAGACAATCCCAATCAATCTGTGTGGCTGGTAGAGCCTAAAGTCACTTTGGGTGGGAGCCCTGAGAATGACTTGGTACTCAGTGGTATGAACACACAAATGCATCACGCCGAGATTTTGGTGCAGCATGAGCAGGTTCAGATGCAGCTGGTTCAGGGTGCTGGCGATACCTTTATCAATGAGCGTCGAATTAACGCTGACCGCGCCTATCCGTTGGCTATCAACGATGTAATTCGGATCTGTGGTCAGGAATTGCAACTGATTGATCCCAAGCGGGAACCTCGCCCAAAATCGAAGAAGCGTGCCACAGAAGAAAATACCGGTTGGGCGCTCAAAGCCAATAGTGCCGCACTATCCAATAGAGTTTACTCTTTGGCTGAAACCACGGTCATTGGGCGTTCTAACGATTGCGATATCAGTTTGGGAGCTGCACATCTTTCGCGCAGGCATGCGAGTTTGCATGTAAAAAATGGGTTGCTGTATGTGAAGGATCTCGGTTCGTCAAACGGCACCTATCTCAACGGCGAGCGCATTGCAGAGACTCGGGTAAAACGGGGTGACGAGTTGTGCTTTGATACGCTCAGTTTTGGCGTTATCGGGCCGTCGGATGAGCTGGATAAAACCACTGTGCGCAGTGTTGCCAAGCCAGTCTCAGGAAAACCAGCCGCCAGTGTTTCTAAGCCGACCGGTGAAAACAAGGCCGCTCAACAGCGCCCCCCGCAGGGAACTGCCAGTAATCGCGCCAAGCCGAAAGTCAGTGTTACGAAACCAACTCCAGAGCAAGTCCAGTCAGTTGAGCCTGCTACGAAATCATCCGGTGGTGGTCTGATCATTGGTGCTGTCGTGCTGCTAGCTGTGGCAGTTGGCGTTTGGTGGATGTCCCAGTCCTAGAGCCGCTGCGTTTTCCGAAAGACAGCGAGTACCAGAGTGGTCGCGCAGGCGGTAATTTACCTCACTAGGAGACCTTGTGTTAATACGAGTCTATCAACAGACATTGATTGATAGAATAATATTATTATAGTTTTCGTAGTTTTGGACGATATCTCTGTATGGCCCTAATGGGACCTTCCGGGAGAGGTATCATGCATTCATCTGGCGTTTCAGCACCAAATTCTCACCACGAATCCCCACAGTACGCTCAAGAGCGGCTGCGTGATTCGTCCTCAAATAATCGCGCTGTCGACACCTTATCCGATAAGGCCTTGCGACAGACTGAAGAGGTGGACCGATCGCAGCGTTATCCGGAAAAGAATCCTTCCGCTGTCTACATTCGTTCGGAATCCCGTTATGAATCTTCTTATTCTGCTTCTATAAGATCGTCAAAAGCTGGCCCGGTTGATGAGCGCATCAGTTCTGAAGCGGCCGCAGGAAGCATTCTATCCTTCATAGAAAATCAGTTGTTGCGAGACATTGAAGATGGCGCTTCTGAGGAGGAGCTGAGCAGTCGAATCGAAGCCGGGCTATCTGGATTCTTGCAGGGTTTTGAGTCCGCTCGGGAAGACCTTGAGGCGCTGGGCGCATTGACGCCGGGTGTGGAGTCCGAGATAGGAAAGACCTATGACTCGGTGCTAGCAGGCATAGAAGACCTGAGACAACAGTTTCTAGGAGGGGCTGAGGCTTCGAAGGGCGGTGAGGTAGCAGCTGAGCCGATTAGCTCTTCAGTTGAGGAACCAGCTCCAGCGCTGCGAGCTCAGAGCCAGTACTTCAGCTACGAGGCGGCGCAGAGAAACAGTTTCAGTTTCTCGGTTACTACCCAAGATGGTGATACCGTGACTATTCAGAGCTCGGCGCTGCGCTCTATGTTTCAAGAAAGCCTGACTCAGACGAATTCGAGTAGAGGGAGCCTTGAATACTCGCAGTATGGTTATGGCGAGGAATATCAGTTTGAGCTGCAAGTAGACGGCGAGCTGGATTCCGACGAGATGAAAGCGCTGACCGAGCTGCTGTCTCAGGTGAACGATCTGGCTGAAGATTTCTTCGCTGGAGATGTTACTGCGGCTTTCGATGCCGCCTTGTCGCTAGGTTACGACGATTCGGAGATCAGCAGTTTTGCACTGAATCTGTCGCAGACATCGGTGCAACGCGTGACCTCTGCCTATAGTGAAGCACGCTCAGAGCCGGCCTCTGTAGCTGAGAGTTTGAGGCCAGTAGGGAGCTTCTCTCGTGCACTTATTGAGGCAACGCAAACAGCGCAAACTTTCCAAAATCCAAGAGAATTGATCGAGTCTATTGCTGAGGCGATTGACGTTGCCCGCCCCGAAGGCGGATTCAAATCGTTTCTTGAGAGGTTGATGGAAAGCCTCGAGCTATAACCTTATCAGACTTGGGAGCGTTCAGAAGGGCATTCTTTGATAGAATGCCCTTTTTGTTTGGGTGCTTATAACTATGCGGGACCTCGTTCTATACACGACTCTGGGATGTCATCTGTGTGATCAGGCAAAAGATGTAATCTGGCCTTGTTTGGAGGTTTTCAGCTATCGCTTGGTGGAAGTCGATATAGCGGAAGATGCAACCTTGGTGGAGCGCTATGGCGTGAGAATCCCGGTGGTGTATCGTTCGGATTTGGACGAAGAGTTGGGATGGCCCTTTGACGCACAGTCGCTGTCAGAGTTTCTGCAGAGACCCGTATAATAGGCTGGATTAAATGAAGCTAAAAAAACTCGGTTTGCCGCCGATGATTTCTGTAGGATTGTAGGCGTAGGTACCCTGTGAAGGGCTACACTACAGAGTGAGTATTGAAACCCCAGAGGATGCTATGTCCAAACTTCTTGAGTCCGTCGATCAGCGTACCCAGCTTGTAGGTGAAAACCGCCTTGAGCTATTGATGTTTAAGCTGGCCGGCCGGCAGATGTTTGCCCTGAACGTATTTAAGATTCAGGAAGTGGTGCAAGTGCCGAATTTGACCGCATTACCCCACAGTCATCCGGTAATTTGTGGTGTTACCCATTTGCGCGATCAAACCATATCGGTCATCGATCTCAGTGCGGCCATAGGTGGTCCCCCGTTGCGTGACCGAGAAGACTGCAATCTGATTGTCACTGAGTACAATCGTAGTGTGCAGGCCTTTCTCGTGGGGCCTGTGGATCGTATCGTTAACTTGAACTGGGATTTGATTTTACCTCCTCCAAAAGGCACGGGACGTAGTCACTTCCTCACGGCTATTACACGTCTCGAGGATGACATCGTTGAAATTCTCGATGTGGAGCGGGTATTGGCCGACATCATTCCCTATGAAACGTCAGTTTCTGAAGAAGTTTTGGATCATGAGTTGGTCGATATTGCACAGCAGCGCAACCTTAAGGTGTTGTTGGTTGACGATTCGGCCACTGCAATGGCGCAAGTTAAGTCTACCTTGGCAAATATTGGGGTGGAAATTGTCTATCGGCAAGATGGATTGAAAGCTCTGAGCTACCTGAAACAGCTGGCTGCCGATGGTGTGGATGTCTGTGAAGAGCTGTTTATGGTGATTACCGACGCTGAAATGCCAGAGATGGATGGCTATCGCCTTACTCACGAAATCAGGCAAGATCCGGCACTCAGTGATCTGTTTGTGTTGCTGCACACATCCCTCTCCGGGAATTTTAACGAGGCCATGGTTAAAAAAGTAGGTTGTAACGGCTTTTTATCCAAGTTTCAGCCCGATGAGCTGGCCGAGCGCGTACAAGAACGTTTGCGTGACGTTTTGGGTACTGAGAAGGGGTAGGGAAGGTGGTCAGATAACCACTGTGTTCTTGAGTTTATTATCCGAATAACCGTCTGCTCTGGAAGCCGCTCTAGAACAGTTCAATTTCATCGTCGGTGTCGTCTGTTACCAGTGTGTCTTGGCTGTCAAAGTGGTGTTTGTAGATCTCAAGTGCTTCCTTGACGGTGGCGCCGCGCATAATGTGTTCAAACATGATGCGTTCGGCCTCCATGGAATAGCTACTTTTTACGTTGTTCTGAACATCCTGCCATGCATTGGGGCTATTTAGATTGTCGGGGTTTTGCATCAGCTCGCTGGTTTGTTCCAGGCTGCTGGCCACGTGGTCCAAGCGCTGACTAATGCGGTCGTAAAACTGAAACGCGGTAATGGCCTGGTTGACTTTCTGCTGAATTTCCAACGTAGTTTGTGAGATCTTTTGCTTAAATTCTTGAAGTTGATCGGCACTATCCAGTTCTAACACCAGGTTATCCACTTCCCTGGAATGTTCAGCCAGTTCGGTAAATGAGCTGGTCAATTTGTCGACGGAATGATTGCTTTCGGAAATCGAGTTCTCAATCTGGCAAACCGCCAGATACAGCATAGTGATGGTTTCCTGGACATGGCTCCAGTCGTCGTATGAATCCTTGATATCTAAAGGCATGTCGGAAGTGGACACAAGCAATCCTGCGGTTAGTGGTCGTTTAAGTTCGGGTCACGGTTTCTGCCACACATTATAGTGGCTGATTTGTCTCATGGACACTCAGCAAGCTGGGCACGGTCCCCATGCGGTACCCGTATATGACGGAATAGGCCAGCACATTTTGCACGTATTTGCGGGTTTCCTGGAAGGGGATTGTCTCGATCCATACGTCATAGGGAAGTTGCTCGGCAGTTTCTTTAAGCCATCCTTTCACCCGCCGTGGTCCGGCGTTATAAGCCGCAGTTGCCAGAATACGGTTTCCGTTAAACTGTTTCAGCAGTGTCGTAATATACCGGCTTCCCAGTTCAATGTTCTTTTCCGGGGTCAGCAGATCGCGCTTTTTGTAGCGCAGTCCTGCTTTTCGAGCAGTCATTTTGGCGGTACTTGGCAATAACTGCATGAGACCCATGGCGCCAGCAGGTGAGCGGGCATCGACAGCAAATGCGCTCTCTTGTCGAGCAATGGCAAAAACCAGTAAGGGGGAAACCTGGAGTTTTTGCGCGGTGTTCAGAACCTGTTTGTTATAGGCCAGAGGGAAACGTAACTGCAAATCATCCCAGTGTTTGGCACTGGCAAGAGAAATAATTGTATTGTGGTGCCAGCCCCATTGGCTCGCGAGTTTGGCGGCCGTGATATGCTCCTGTGGGGTCAATGTTTGGGTAAGGTGGAACCACTCACGGCGAGCATTCAGCGGGTCGTTGACCATAAGCAATTCCCTGGCGCGCATCGCTCCAGGTCTATTGGCCAATTCACTCAAGCGATCGGGAGCGATATTACTTGGGGAATCTCCGAGATTGTACTGGTGACCGAGCCTGTCGGCGGCGAGAAAGCCGTAATAACCTCGCTGCATAGCCAGTTCGGTGTAGAGTGCCTTGGCTTCGCTGGCTCCTTCGTTCTCTTGCTGTTCCAGCGCTCGAGCGCGCCAGTAGCGCCAGCGTTCGGATTGTTGCAATGACTGAGGCAGTTTTGCGATATAGCTAAGCGCCTTATCCCAATCCATCTCCTTGAGGAATTCTCGTATCAGGCCTTCGCTGAGCTTTTCTGAGGTGAGCTGTGGGATCTGCTCAATCAGGGCCTCTGCATCTTGTTGGTGTCCTTGTTTTACCAAACGCGAGGCAATGAACTGTTGGGTGTTGAAGCGACGCTCGTCGTCAAACAATTGTTGCGCGTCGTAGCGTTGCCATTGCTGGTAGGCGTGCTGTGCGTCTCGACGTGCGTAGCGTTTGATTCCGTGCAGAATAATTGCCCGCATCCTTGGGGATTGTTCCTGAAAACGGCTGTTTTTTTCCAGTAGAGCGGGTGTGCGGTGCACGTTTATATACAGATCAGAATAGGTTTTGTATTCATCGTTGAATTGCTTTGCAATATAACGAGCCAGTCTTGTTTTGCTCTTATCCATGGCTTTCACGAAGCGCTGCCAAGCCATTTCCTGCGTGAAATACTCGGTGTTGCTCCATAGCTTGAACAGTGGATCGCATTCATCCGGTTGAGAGTGCCCCACGTTCCAGAGGGTTTCTACTTCTTCCAATGCCGTGCGATCTCCGGTGCGGATACGGGCTTCCAACGCGTAACACTGAAGTACTGTATTTTCTGAGGAGTGGTAGTAGGTCCGGAAATCGTGCCAACGTTTCTTTTGCGCCAGGGTGTTTAACCATTGTTTGGTCAGGCGTGCCTTTAATAGCGGGTGAGAAGTCTCTGCCAAGTATTGATCTACGTCATTGTAGGGTAGGCGAGCAAGTCGCCGTCGTAGCTCGAAGTAATCCAGATAGGGGGTGAGGGGGTAGTTGAGCAGCTGCTCACGGTGTTGGCGATAACTCTTGATTTGTCCCTTATGCAGCGCGTCGCGCGCAGACAGATAGCTTTGGCGCTGCTGTTGCAGTGGGTCGAGTCTGTGGCTTGTGGAGCTGATATTCAGTGCGGTGGCATTTGCACAAATGCAAACAAACGCCAGTAGTCCATAAAGGCGCTGCCAACCAGTACGGCATGGTGTTATCTGGCTTTCGTTGCCTTTGTCTGTATAACCTATTCTCTTCAACTTCCTGTACCCCAAACAGCTTGCGGCCGTTGTGATTATTGTATCGTCCGTAGCAGTCTTTTTTATACCCTAAATTGTAGTTCAATTCCTATAGAGATTCTGTTGTTTGGCGTAGAATAGCCGGCAATTTTTACAGGAATTGGATAGATCATGGCACTACTGGAGCTGAAGCAGGCCTCTTTGCACTACGGTACACAGGTTTTGTTGGATGGTGTAGACCTCGCAGTTGAGAAGGGGCAGAGACTGTGTCTTATTGGTCGCAACGGTGCAGGCAAGTCCACCCTGTTGAAAGTTATTGCCGGGCAGGTGGCGCTTGATGATGGCTCACTGTGGGTTCAGCCCACCGCCAAAGTTGCGCGTTTGGAGCAAGATCTGCCGGACCCTGAAAATGTAACTGTATTCGATGCGGTCGCTGCGGGCCTGGAAGACGTGGGCCAGTTGCTAATGGAATACCATGCGTTAATCCACGCCGAACCTCAGGATATGAATCGCATGGCCAAAGTCCAGCAGGCCATTGAGGCAAAGGATGGCTGGAGCCTGCAGCAACGGGTCGAAGCGGTTATTTCGCGTCTGCAGCTGCCCTCTGAGAAGACTCTGGCACAATTGTCCGGCGGGTGGCGTCGCCGAGTAGCGTTAGCGAGAGCTTTGGTGTCTGAGCCCGATGTTCTTTTGCTGGATGAGCCTACCAACCATCTCGATATTCAGGCCATTGAATGGCTCGAGGAACAGGTCAAGAGTTTCAATGGAGCTGTTGTGTTTATTACCCACGATAGGCAGTTACTGCAGAACCTGGCCACAGATATCGTAGAGCTGGATAGAGGGCATACTCGCAGCTGGCATGGTGACTACAAGAGCTTTCTGGAATTTCGTGAACAGCAGCTGGCTGAAGAAGAGCGTCACAACGCGCTGTTCGACAAGCGATTGGCAGAAGAGGAAAAGTGGATCCGTCAGGGAATCAAGGCGCGACGTACCCGCAACGAGGGACGTGTTCGAGCTCTGAAAGCGATGCGTGTCGAGCGCGGTGAACGTAGAGAACGAACTGGTACAGCAAGGATTGATGTGGGGGCCTCCGGCCTGTCGGGTAAGTTGGTTGCAGAGCTGTCTCATGTGTCCCATGCCTGGGAGGGCAAACCTGTCATTCGAGATTTTACTACCACGATTCTACGTGGTGACCGTATTGGTTTGATTGGCCCTAACGGGGCAGGGAAAAGTACGCTACTAAAAATTATTCTGGGACAATTGCAACCTGAAGAGGGGCAGGTTCGAACCGGTACCAACCTTAACGTCGCTTACTTTGATCAGCTGAGAGAGCAGTTAGATCTCGAAAAAACAGCTGTCGACAATGTATCTCAGGGACGTGAAAGCATCGAGATCAACGGCAAGAGTCGGCATATCATCAGTTACCTCAGCGATTTCCTGTTTACCGGTGCGCGCGCCAGAACGCCACTCAGAGCACTGTCGGGTGGAGAGCGAAATCGTGTTCTACTGGCAAAACTGTTCAGTAAAGACAGCAATCTCCTGGTGCTCGACGAACCGACCAACGATTTGGATGTTGAGACTCTGGAGTTGCTTGAGGATGTATTAACCAACTACTCGGGCACCATCTTGTTGGTGAGTCACGACCGTTCATTTCTCGATAATGTGGTCACCAGTACGCTGGCCTTCGAAGGTGGTGGCTGTGTGCGCGAATATGTGGGCGGGTATGACGACTGGCTGCGTCAGGGTGGCCACTGGCAGGAGTCGATTGAGAGTGTCTCCGCTAAAGATGCTTCTTTGACGCTTGAAACTCAGCCGAGGCCTGAAAATGCAGAAAACACTGTTCTCGAGTCCAAAGATAAACCTAAGAAGAAATTGAGTTACAAGCTGCAGCGCGAGTTGGACGCTCTGCCGGGCGAAATTGAGCAGCTGGAAACCGATATTGAAGCCCTTCAGGAGGTCGTTGCGTCGCCGAATTTTTACAGTGGAGATCACGAAGAGGTGGCTAAAACGCTGTCTGAGCTCGGGGAAATGCAGCAAGCTTTGGAGCAAAAATATAGCCGCTGGGAAGAACTCGACGAGTCCTGATAGCGGCTATAAATGAGACCTGCTGGTTCTATCAGATGCGGCTGGTATTTAACTGGACTTGGCTACTCGAACCGCGAGGACATCGGTCTTAGCGCCGTGAATAACACCATTGGCAGTAGATCCCAGTAGCAGGGCCAGCCCCTTGCGCCCGTGGCTGCCTACAATGATTAGGTCGGCACCAATGGACTCGGCCAGCGAGTGGATCTCATCGACCGGTTGGCCCACTATCACATGCTGATCTTCATCGCTTACCTGAATGCTTGTTCCAAGAGAAGACAGCTTCTGTTTTGCCTGGCTTTCCAGCTGTGTCTGAATTTCGGTCAGGTCTACTGGAATGTCGCCACCGTACGCAAAAGTCAGGGGTTCGATTACATGTGCCAGTGATAATTTGGCGCCTGCGGCAGCAGCCAGGGCTGTTGCTCTGGCGATTACTTCTTCAGATTCTTCGCTAAGGTCCAGACCTACCAAAATGTGTTTATAATTGCTCATCTATCTATCCCCTTGATCATTATCCCGATTATTGTTTGCATCGTTTTACCATAACTGTATCAGTCATGGGTAGTGCTGGATCGATATCAAAAATTTGTTGAGTATTTTCTGAGGTTTATGTGAGTTGGTTACCAATTATTATTTGTCTTGCGGCATTGGCCCTAATTTTGGGGCCAGTTATGTTGATGCAACCTACACCCGCTCAGCGACGCGAGGCGGAGCTGAGAAAGGAAGCAGCGAGCCAAGGGCTGCGAGTTCATTTCCAGCCCATACCTGAAGGTAGTGATTTTAAGTCGAGAACCAACCATGCGGTGACCTATTGCTTGCCGTGGCAACACCAGGCGGACATCAAAAATCAGTGGCTGTTGGTGCGCAAGCGTTTTGCACACGATTTGCACTTTTCTGGAAAGTGGGATTGGGTGCAGAAGCCCAAAGTGTCTATGGAGCCAGACGTAGAAGAAGCCCTGCGTGGAATGTTGCAGGAGATACCGGACTTTGTATTTGCCATCAGCTCAGGGCCACAAGGCTTGTGCGGGTTTTGGAATGAGCTGGGGAAAGTGGAGCATGTGCAAGCGATGGGACAGTGGTTGAAAGCTTCCGCTCCACAGTTATCGGTGCAGTAATTTCAATTCTCAGCTGGCCGAATTTTCATTGTCCAATGCAGCTTCCTCTGCAGATGACTCAGTAGAACTTTCTGCTTCTTCGGCCGCCTCGGTTTCCTGCAACTGCTCGTCGATCGAGAATGATGTGGTGCCATCGTCGCCCGGGTTGTATTGCTTTTCAGGCATTAATTCTGAGCTCAGTGCTTTGCGTTTTCCTGCCATCATATCCGATAGCTCTTTGATCATTCGATGTCGCTGGGGATTGGTGTGGGCCGAATTGGCGAGAAGCTGTTGTGCCTTGCGATAGAACGCGTGGGCACTGAGTACGTCATTGCGGTTCATGGCCTTGTGGCCCTGGCCAATAAAGGTGATGACTTCCGTGGTCAGATGAGCCCACGCAAGCTCACCGATAAACGCATTCATCTCTTCAAGTGAGATTTTTCCGCTGCCTTGTTGTTTGCGGATAATGCGTCCAGCTTCTTTGAGGTAGCCTTGAGCTTGGGCAATTTGTTTATCGCTTTCTTTCAGGCGGTCGTAGACCTTATCCCGGTTTTCATCAGATAGCACATCATGACGGCCAATGGCTGCTTGGTAGCTGGCCTGCAGAAATGTGGCATCCTCGCCACTTTCTTTGGCGGCGGCCAACATTTCAATAATATCTTCGTTGATAATGCGTGGAATAGCCCGGGACTCTACCAGTTGGTCCAGTTCTACCACCAATTCTTCCAGTTCGCTGCTTTTACGCTTAACCTGATTGAGTTTTTTCCTCAGCAGTTTCTGGCGTTTTTCCCGCTCGTTGATAAAGCTCACCACCGCCAGAGAAAAAATAGCGATGGCGATGAGGAGAATAAGAATGGACAGGGCGGACATATTGGATACGGTGTCTTTGGGGTATGGCTTTGGTGTAAGCCTAGCATAGGAGTCGGTTGTTTCAGTAGTCGGCCGGCTGCTGCCATTCTTGATGATTTGGCGGGATATCACTACCGTCGGTGGATATCAGCACATTGCAACTTACTATTAGGCTAATAATATTCGCCGCATGCATGACGAATGTTGGACTTTTCTCAAAAATACACTTAAATCGGAAAACATGGCTTGACCGAAATGGGGGCAAGACTTATATATGACGCCCTTTAGCCACTGACTGCGACTGTTGTGGTCACGCTTGTGCAGACTTTGTCCTTTATGGTTAATTTTGCATCAAAAGTTATCAATACAGAGATTAAACTGATTATGGGTAAATCCTTGGTGATCGTGGAGTCGCCGGCAAAGGCGAAGACCATCAATAAATACCTCGGCAACGATTTTATTGTGAAATCGAGCATCGGCCATATTAGGGATCTGCCCACCAGTGGTGGTGCGAAAAAGCCCGTGGATGCAAAAGAACGGGCGAGGCAAGCAGCGATTACCCGCAAACTGTCCCCAGAGCAAAAGGTTGAGCACAAGCGCAAGAAAGCCAAAGAGCAGTTGATCAATCGTATGGGTATCAATCCTGAGAATAATTGGGAAGCTCACTACGAAGTACTGCCTGGCAAAGAGAAGGTGGTTGAGGAACTCAAGTCTCTCGCGGAAAAAGCCGACGTCGTTTATCTCGCAACGGATTTGGATCGCGAGGGAGAAGCGATTGCCTGGCACCTGCAACAGGCGATTGGCGGCGACGAGAGCCGCTATCGCCGGGTAGTGTTTAATGAGATCACTAAGAGTGCGATTCAAGACGCCTTTAAACAACCCGGTCCCGTTGACTTAAATCGTGTTAATGCACAGCAAGCACGACGCTTTCTGGATCGTGTCGTGGGCTATATGGTGTCACCGCTGTTGTGGGAGAAGGTAGCCCGTGGATTGTCAGCCGGTCGCGTGCAATCGGTGGCAGTGCGTTTGGTTGTGGAGCGTGAGCGCGAAATTCGCGCGTTTATTCCCGAAGAATACTGGGATGTGTTTGCGGACCTGACCACAGCCGACAAGGATCAAATCCGTTTTGAGGTCAAAAAACACGGCGGCAGTGCCTTTAAGCCTCTCAACGAGGCTCAGGCTATGGCGGCAGTTGAGCTGCTCAGCTCTAGTACTTACAAGGTTGCCAGTCGCGAGGACAAACCGACTCAGTCAAAACCAGGCGCTCCATATATCACCTCGACCTTGCAACAGGCGGCCAGTACGCGACTTGGTTTCAGTGTCAAGAAAACCATGATGATGGCGCAGCGTCTGTATGAGGCAGGCTACATTACCTACATGCGTACGGATTCAACTAATCTCAGCAAAGAAGCGGTAGAAAATTGCAGAGATTATATTCTGGAAAACTACGGCAAAAAGTACTTGCCCAAAGCCGCGGTGTCCTATTCCAGTAAAGAGGGGGCTCAGGAAGCTCACGAAGCTATTCGTCCCTCTGCAGTTACCATTAAACCCACTCAGCTTACGGGTATGGAACGCGACGCCGAGCGTTTATACAGTTTGATATGGCAGCAGTTTGTTGCCTGCCAGATGACTCCGGCAGAATTCACCAGTACCTCATTGGTGGTTGCAGCAGGAGATTTCGAACTCAGAACTCGTGGTCGGGTAATTCGCTTTGACGGTTTTATGAAAGTACAGCCGCCTCAGTCCAAGAAAGACGATGACGTTGTCTTGCCGGAAGTGGCTGTAGGTGACGTACTGGATCTCAAGAAACTTGAGCCTAACCAGCACTTCACCAAACCACCTGCGCGTTACACCGAAGCAAGTTTGGTAAAAGAGTTGGAAAAGCGTGGCATTGGTCGTCCCTCAACATACGCTTCGATCATTTCGACGATTCAGGATCGCGGTTATGCACATGTCGACAAGCGACGTTTTTACGCCGACAAAATGGGCGATATCGTTACCGAGCGGCTCACGGAAAACTTTTCTGATTTAATGGACTACAGTTTTACCGCCAATATGGAAGAGTCCCTGGATAAGGTAGCTGATGGTGATATTGAGTGGCACGATCTGCTGAATGATTTCTATCGCGACTTTTCTATCACGCTTTTGAATGCGCAGAACGACGATGGCGGAATGCGTCCAAATGCGCCCACCGAGACAGATATTCCGTGTCCCACTTGCGGTCGGAATATGCAGATTCGTACCGGTACTACCGGGGTTTTCCTGGGCTGTTCCGGATATGCATTGCCTCCCAAGGAACGCTGCAAAACCACCTTAAATCTTGTCTCTGGTGACGAGGCTGTAAACGTCGATGATGACGATGAGGCGGAATCCAAACAATTGCGCCAGAAGCATCGCTGTAGCATCTGTAATACCGCTATGGACAGCTACCTGCTAGACGAAACCCGTAAGCTGCATATCTGCGGTAATAATCCGGATTGCTCCGGATTCGAAGTAGAGCAGGGCAGCTTCAAGCTGAAAGGCTATGAAGGTCCGGTCATCGAATGTGACAAATGTGGCAGCGAAATGCAGTTGAAGACCGGTCGCTTTGGCAAGTACTTCGGATGTACTTCGGAGACCTGCAAAAACACCCGCAAGCTGCTGAAAAATGGTGAGGCTGCTCCGCCGAAAATGGACCCAGTG
>Ga0256829_1002305_pt1 | contig 14374 bp, 21 predicted proteins | sample 131447metaG_FD_185979 | JGI IMG/M metagenome (GOLD analysis project Ga0256829, IMG submission 185979) | Hydrothermal vent microbial communities from Lau Basin, Pacific Ocean - 131-447 | ecosystem: Environmental > Aquatic > Marine > Hydrothermal vents | place: Pacific Ocean: Lau Basin | collected...
CATCATTTTTTCATGAGTACTATAAGCGCCAACAAGGCTGCTCCTATAATCAAGAACGTATTCGATGGCGTTGTTTGACTTATAATTGTCTTCTTCACACAATTACCGCTCGAATCTCTTTGATAGCCAGACTTACAGACACACTCGCTGCCGTTCCATTCGGCGTTGGTGCCGCATTTGTGCGAATTTAGTTTTGTACCTTGATAAACAACTTCGGTTCCTACCGTGCTGACAACTTTAAAGTCTCCGTAATTGCCACTTGGATCAGATATGCTGCTAACAGCCTTAACGGGGTTAGTACCTTTGGAAAGCTTTACTGCCACTTCCCCGCCGTTGTTGGTGGTATATTTTGTGCCACCGATAACTAACTGAATACCTGGTATGCCGTTGCCTGATTGATCTTCGACCACATATACATATTGGACGTAATTGATATTAGAGCCTTTCTTTTCAAGGCTTATCACTAAATCCGGCTGGGTATCATAAATGTACATAGAGACAGTATCATATCCGCTTTTAGATACTTTCAACTGCTTCTCGAGCGTTATATTTTTGAATTCAAAACTCCCGTCAGATGCAGTGGTTACATATTTGCCGTTATACGATACCAAAGCGCCAGATAGTCCTTTACCTGTTGAGGAGTCTTCAACCGTTCCTTGGATGTAATAGGTGTTTGGAGAAACGATTGGCTTAAGTCCCACGGTGCCAACGTTTAAATCAGAACTAAAATTGATTTCTTTTGAAAAAGGATCATAGTCTTTATCTGACACAGAAAGTGTCCCACCCAGATTGGTGATTCCCAGCGAGAAAGAGCCATCTGATTTTGTGTAAGTTGTTTTACCGTTGTAACTTACTTTTGCGCCTGACAAGGCTTTCTTAGTTTCTTCTGAAATAACTTTGCCTGTTATCGTGTACATAGAAGAAGATCCTGGACAATGGAGAGTGATGATTATATCGCTGTAATTGTTGATGTCAACTTCTACCTGAGACCATTTACATTGCTGATACTTTGCTGGTAAATCCCAAGATATGGGAGAAACAAAACCTCCAAGTAACTGATTTTTGAATTCAAAATACCCCTTAGAGTCAGTTACGGCATAATAAGCTGTTGGAGAATTTGCTGGAGCTTTCGGAATTGATTGGTATATCATTTTTATATTTGGAATCCCATTACCATTTCCATCTTCTAACCGTCCAGCGATGGTATGTTTAGTAGGTGCTATCTGGTAATAATATCCTTGGATGTTGTAAGTGCCGCCGCCATTCACATACACATCTCTAAAAGAGTAATTTGTTTTTGTAGTTTTAAGAACTACCTGATTTCCAGCATAAGTCCCAACAGGTACTTGCAGCGAGAAACTGTAACTTCCGTTAGACGATGATTGAGTCGTTTTTAACAACTTTGTTCCATTTAAATAAGCCTTGATCGTCGCACCTGGGACAGGTTGCCCAGTGGCAGTCTCAACTTTTCCAGAAATATCCCAAGTGAAATATTTTTCTGTTTCCCACATTAGTTCGATTTTGGGTGGTGAAATAGAGTAAGCTGGTTTTTTGTTTCCCAACACTTTGGTAATAAACCATAAAGCCGCATCCCATTTCTCTTGTGGTATGGAAATTGTAATCTCTAAAATTGGATTAGGTCCAGCTTGTGTCATTGTTACGTCAACTTCAACTAAATCATTGGCTTGAGTAAGCACACCAAAACCAAAAGCTAAAAATTCATGCCCTTGATCGCCTACATTTTTGAAGGTCATTTGTTTAACTCCGTTATTCCACCACACAGGAGAAGAAGTGTTGAGGGTAACAGTTTTGGTCGTGTCGTTATAAGACATTGTAAAGCCATAAGTATCAGTATGAACTGTTGTGCTCTCTAAATCACTTATTGTTACTGTACAAGATCCTTTTTTATACATCACATAACCTTGGGCCATCTTTCTCACTTCCTTCGATTCAACAGTAGAATTCCCAAAACTACCGCCGCCCCTACCAAAAGCATAGTAGAGTCGCTTGTGGGAGCCGCTATATTTTTAGTTGTAGTTGGTGTTGTAACTGGCTTCGTCATTGATTTTGCAAGTTTTCCTTGATAAATTACCTTCAATACATCAGTTTTCGTCTTAGTGAGTACTACAAAATCAATGTACTTTCCGGTTGGATCATAAACTTTTGATACCGCACAAGTTGAGCAAACATTGGATGGCAATTCTACTGTTATTTCCCCATTGCTATCTGTGGTGTAAGTCTTGCCGGATATAATGAAATCAATACCGGCTAACGGTGTTTTGTTCTGATCAACAGCTTCATAAACTACAGTTTTAGATGTTTCATTTTGCACACAATTGCCACTCGAATCTTTGTGGTATCCTGAATCGCAGACACATTGACTACCATCCCAAGAAGCGTGAGGGCCACAACTGGGAATGGCTAATTTTCCTTGGTAAACTACCATTCCATTAACAGTTTTAAGATATTTGAAATCTACATATTTCCCGCTCGGATCAAAGACTTTAGAGACAATATTTTCCGGGTTGTCAGATGTGGTAATTTTTACGCTTAAAGTACCACTTGTATTCGTGGTGTAAGTCATTCCGAGGATCACGAATTTTATACCTGCAAGGGGCTTGCCAGAGCTATCAATCGCTTCATAAACTATCGTTTTTGTTGAAGGCTTTGTTATTGGCGTACAGTGTAACACTACAGTAGGTTCTTTAGGATTTGCTACGTAAGACGAAGGAGAAATTGTATAGCCATTTGCGCTAAAGGAGAATGGCTGCCCTTCCGCAACATATACTTTTAAAATTCCTTGTGCGTTTGTTCTCCCAAACTGAGCATGCCCTGCTGGATAGCTTACAAGCACTCCGGCCAGCGGTTGACTTGTTTTAGTATTGATTGCTTTGAAAGTTACCCACATTGCAGGCCTTGAAAATGGTGGCGGCGTGTTCGTTGATTTCCCGTAAACAACATTTGAAAAGCCAGATTCACCACAAGCGTTTACTAATCTTGCTTTTATATATACCCCTGTGTTAGGTGGCAAAGATATATGAGTTGATTCACCATAGTATTTCCAAGTCTTTCCATCATCAGATATATATACTTCTCTCTTACTAAGAGAACCGGCGTCGTTGGTGGCATCTACCGTTATATCAACTCCTATGTAAGTACCATCTATGACTTCAACTTTGGGTGGGGTAGGAATTTGGGATTGTATTTTTTTTGCCACCCATCTAACCGTTTGATTTGCTTGAGTTATAACTGTGGAGGTAAGAGGTGTCAAGGTATAACAATCATTTTGAGTTTGAAGATGTATATGATAAACTTTTGAATAACCACTTGGAACATTCTCGTTAGGTATGGCGATAGGAACATTTTTTAAAGTACATGTGCCATCTTTACCTGTAACACAAGTATATTTGTCGGGGAACGAGTCGCTCCAAACGTGTATACCTGAGACTGGATTTCCGTCTGTATCTTTAACTACGATAGTTACATTTGTATAATTTAACTTAGAAGGTTTTGGCTCTTCTTTTGATTTCCCTTGGTAAATTACTATTCCGTTGGCAGTTTTGAGATATTTAAAGTCAATATATTTCCCGCTTGGATCATAAACTTTTGAAACAATGCTTTCTGAATTAGTAAATGGATTTGATGTACCAACTTTTGCACTTAAAGTACCATTTGTGTTTGTGGTATAAGTTTTTCCAAGGATTACAAACTTTATACCCGTAAGCAGTTTACCGGAGCTGTCAATCGCTTCATAAGTTATTGTTTTCATTGGTACACAACGGCATTGAATATCATTGAAATAGTATCCATCCGGGCAAGGAGCGTAACATGTATTGCATTCTACGCTTAAATTTGGCTTGTCAGATGGGCATTTCTCACACTCGAAAGTACTTGGGTTCCAAAGTCCCTTTCCCTGACAATAGGTTTTAGTACTATTTGCCACCAATAAATACAATTTCCCGTTAATATAACGGAAAATTGCCATTGAACCATCAGCTGGTAAGTGAATAGAATCATAATTAAAATAAATCGCTCCGTTACCGCCTATCAGTGCATCATATGTTAGGCCTTCTTTCCAATAAGAAGTCGTGAATTTATTCCCCAAAAAGTCATACGGAACTAACATTTTGACGTTAAAGATGCCGTTGGAATCAGGATGTACTGTTACTGCTGTATCATAAGACGGATGGAAACCAAATTCGTCAGAAATCCACGTCTTAAATCCTTTATATTTAAACGTTAAACTTGTTCCTTTGAGAGTAAATGAGTTAACAGGCCCTCCAACTGTTAGCTGTGGTAAAGAATTGTTCCCCGTGCTAACATATTTAACTTCTCTCTCTTCAACCTGAAAGGTAAAATATTTCATGACTTGTTTAAAGGTAAAAGTAATGGTATAGGTTCCGTCCGGTGTTTGAGAACCGGTGGGTGGAGGATCTATCGCAATATTAGCAAGAGAATATATTGGAGGGAATTTTGTGGCAGTAACATCTATCAAATCTCCTGTCGTTTTTTCTATATAAGTAAAATCTTTATATGGAAGCGAGGAAACTACATAAGGCTGGTAAATATGCCCGTTTATATTTTGTTTGTTCAATTTTGAAAGAGAGCCAGTTGTAAAACTTGCTATCCCTGAACTATCAGTGGTATAAGTTACAGGTGCTTCAACTCCACCAGCTATCTTACTGGTAAAAACAACGCCGTTTAGTGGTTGCCCTTTCGTATTGACTGCTTTTATAATAAATTTAGCCACCACAATCACTTCCTCTTCAAAACAAAAAATAAAACTGCCGCTCCTAACAAAACAAGAAGAGGCGTTGGGATACCAAATGTGGTAGTCGGATTGCTTGATTCAACTGGGGGAGAATAATTGGCGGCGTAAGTATTCCATCCTTTTGTGGCTATTTTGGTTGCAATTGATTGATATTGTGCTTTAGTGGTGGGATAAGATTCATTCCCTGCTTTCGCTATTCCCTGCATGAGAAGTTTTGCGCTTGCCGCTCCTATAGGGCTATTTCCGGCAAATATCGATCCTGCCAAGCCAAGCGCCGCTTCAATAGATGGCCAGAAATTATTTTGGGCTGAATGAGCGTATTGATTGTAATCCCCTAAAATGTTTTTGATATAGTAGATGCCGTCTCCATTGTAGTTTTCTGGGAGCCCGCCGGTTGCTAAATGAAAGGCGATAAGCTTTTCTCCAGGAGTCTTAAAAACAGATCCGGTTGTTTCAAAAGCTGAATAATAAAGCGTTCCATCTTGAAAATGTATGTCCAAAAAAGATGTTTCACTATGGAACTGGGGATTGAGCTTCGAATCTAAGATGATCTCATGACTTTGTCCATCCATCTTTAACGGTACTTGTGTGTAAGCCCACCAAAAAAGTGATTTTCCAACTGCTGAATTGGAATTAGATACCACCGATAGCTTTTCTTCATCCGGGGTTACACATATATATAGAATATCTTGTCCTACATCGTAACGCACTGGTGCTGTTGCCATATAAATCACTTCCTTTTTAATAAGTCCGGCCCGCTTTCATGGCGGGCATCATTTGAATAAAAAGAACAAAAGAATAATTCCCAAAATCGCTACAATCCAAAGCCATTTCGAGTTTGGGTTACCGGCTCCAATTCCGGTTCTCATGTTTAAGGGAGTAGGATTATTCGTTACGATATTCGGATTTTCTAAAGCGCTTTGTACGGCTTCATACAAAGCTGTCATGGCAAACGCTATATTCGGACTAATCGGGCCACCATTCTGAGCCACCTGCTGGCTGTAGTTATTCAATGCAGTAGTAAGATCTTCGCCGGTAGTTGTCGTAACTCCACTTATGGCTTGAGTGGCGTCATGAGTCTGTTGGTACGTTTGTGTCATTTTTTCCCATTCGGCAGGAGACACATACACACCAGGGACAGTTACTCCGTCATTGCAGGTGGTATCTCCAGCTAAAGCAATCATGGTGAACCCCTCCTCATCCTAATAGCTGTTCAATAACGTGTTTTTTCACTTCTGGATCTTGTTCAAGAATTTCACTCATCGGGCCGGTAAGAATTGGAATTTGTATGCCGGCTAAGCTGTTTGGAGTAGAGGATGACAAAGCCGGATCCATATCAACGGCCGGTGTCGACTGTACGTACAGATCAAGTGCGAATCCTTGCGGCAGTACGATCTGTTCTGGGAAGTACAAAGATGACTCTTGAGATGTCTGATTGAGAACGTTGACGTTCTGCAAAGAGTCTCCGTAGATTTGTGCTGTAACGTCTCCGGCGGCAACAGGAACTGAAACAACCCATGAAAAACTACCATTTGCGAGGAGATAAAATACTGTAAGGCTTGCCTCTGTTGAAGTGGTATCATTCACCGCAAATGTGATCTCCGATCCAGAAATGCTGGTAGGTTGTACCACTTTGGTCGAAACAGATGGACTGGTTGTATTCCAGTATCCGATAGCGCTGAGTTGTGGATTGGAATCTGTCCCAAAAATGGTTCCAACCTGCGCCACAGAGCCACTAACCGTAACAGTTACATCCGCACTCGTTTGGGCAGATGTGTAATTAAATACTTGCTTTGCCGTAAACCTAAGTTTCATCATCTCATCCGAGCGAAGGATGATATAGCTGTTGAGTGGAATCAGGTAACTAAGCACCTTCGACGAAGTACCTGCTGTAGGGGCTGAATAAGTGAATTGATTGATCGTCAACACAGTTTTCTTCATTTTTACCGCCCCCTTAGAACTGAGATGTCGTCTGATCAACAGGTATGCTTATCACACTATTTGTCCAATTAAACGTTTCTCCTGAAATCAAAGTTGCCACTGCTACGATGAGCGTGTAATTTGGTTCCAGAACGAAAGTTTCTTCAATTGGGAATTGCAACCCAGTTGAGAACTGGCCGACTCCTTGAAGATTAGCCTTTACCTCCCACCAGGGCCTGTAAGGGGCTTCTGCAATTCTCGTTCCTAAGCTTGTCGGAGAATCGCTTGGAGACTTTGAATAAAGCACAATAGTGTCCCCTGGGGCTATTTGAGTGGTACCGGCTGCATCCGTGTAAAATTTGAACTGTATGACCGGATTGGCATTGACGGTGTATTGAACACCTTGAGGAACTTTAAATCCGATAACTGGATATGCCAAATATTGTGTTAAAGTAAGAGCAGTTGTAGGTTGCCCGTTTGTAGAAAGTTGTGCACCTGTTAGAGGATTGATAGCAATATTTGTCAATCCCTTTGTAAGTTTAAGCTGCATTCTGATCACCTCTTTTTCTTTTTGGCGGGATTATAAGGAAATATTTCCCGCAAGCGACGCTGCCGTTCCCGCAAGTCCTCCAGCAATCAATCCAATTGCGATGTCTTGGAGATCTTCATTTGCCTGAAGTGAAGGAATTTTCATAAGGATGAATCCCACAACAGCGATCAGCAACCCGGTAAGATAGGGGTGATCATGAAGAAAAGCAATTTTGTACCCCGTTGTGTTTCCGGACGAATCTTTTACGGGAGTATTTGCCTCTTTGTTGACAAAATACTCCACACCACCTGCGATAAGGCCTCCAACGCCTATCATCAGCACTTCTTTTGTGTTTTCGCCTATTCCAAGGCCTTCGAATTCTCTGTAAGCCGTTCCAATTGCCATAAAAAATCTCTCCTTTCATGAAAAAGTATTTGTAACTTAATCATGTTGGAGAGATTTAACTGATGTCAATATGCTAAATTACTCTTTTTGTGCTAACTATCCATTTTTAGCGTGTTTATCTCCAATTCACCCGTTCTAAAATTTTTAATCACATATGAATGCGCACCTAAAGTCTGGACATTGTAGAAATCGAAAGTCTTTTGAAAGTTTTCTATTTCTGAGGGCCCTTGAGGCTTGAACCCTATTCCCCATGTCGCTTCTCTCACACCGGCGGGATCAACATCTCGAAACTGTTGAAAAACAAGATAAATGGATATTCCTCTCTTTCTCCCCGATCTCATCAGCTGTGCGATGGCTTTTGAAAATTTGTATCGCGGAAATAGACGATATGCCTCCTCAACCACAAGGATGATATTTTTGTATCTTGTCAACAAAAGAGATCCCAGTTTATCAAGAAATTTTTGGATGTCTGAGGTCTGCATTTCGCTACTCTCAAAAAGCACGGGCTTATCTTTTTGGGCAGATGTTCTCAAAATTTTGTCAAGATTGAGTTTGTCATACTGCTCAGATTCACTCCTCAATGGTATTACAAGAAGGTTTGGGAGATACTGCGTGTAGAATTTGGAGTCATCCACGATCACAATAAGCTTTTGAGAATGCTGTAGATGTTGAAGCATTCGAGCGAGAAAAGTGGATTTTCCACTTCCAGTCGGCCCTACAACAACTGTTACCATTACTCTTTCACCTCTCCTTGATTATTTTGTGGCTGAGGGGGAGTGGGGAGCATCATTTGTTGTTTTTTCTTTGGTCTGAAAAGCACGGCGATTAAAATCAGTATCACCATGCCGATTATAAAACGGGTCATGGGTTTCATCTTTCGGATAGGTAAGCCTCCAACTACATCATCTATCGCCAAAAATCCCAAAATAGGGTCAACGATCCCATGAATGCGATTGATATATTCCTCTTCTTCGTCAGGAGTGAGTTTCCACATCGCTCCCATTACATGGCCGGTGATGTCTGTTACTACATGTCCGATTTTCGACTTTTTTGTGGCCTCTTCAAAGCCTTCATCGGATTCAAGGAGTTGATCAATGTCCTCTGGTTCCTGGGCCTCCGTTTTTTGTGGTTCTTCAAAGCTTTGAGACTCTTTTTCCTGGGATTGAGTTGTTTCATGCGTTTCTTCATTCTCGGTGCCGTCGTCGATAAACTCCTCCAAGCCCTCAAAGGGATCAGATTTTTCTTTTGCGATTACGTCTTTCATGATCTATTCCCCCAAATTTCTTCCGGTCGTCTGGCCCTTTTGCCAGATTGGACTTTTTTAACTAAAGTTTTGGCATACTCATCCATGTTTCGGGGTTGCTCTTCTGGCGCTGGTGTTTGTTGTTCTGGTGTTTGAGCTATAGGAGTAAACACTGGCTGTTGCTGTTGTGGTTGATATGATTGCGGGGGTTGTTGAGGTATAAAAACATTATCTTGAGCCGTTTCTCGTTTTTTCATAAAACGCATGATAAAGAAAATGGCCACCAACGCTATGCCCCCAAGAATCAATATCATCGTCCAATTGAACGGCTTTTCTTCTTTTGGCTCCTCTTTTTCCTGAGAGGTATCATCAGATACCACGTTTTTTTTCACTTTGGGGGTTTCTTTTGGTTTCTCTTCGGGTTGATCTTCCTGTGCCGTCTCTCGCATTTCTTGCTCTATCATATCCCTTTCAAGCATGTTTGTGTTCTCCTCCTCTCTTTTTTCATCTTTTTGGGGTTCTTCTGTGGGAGGTTGTTCCTCATTCTTCTTTTCCTCTTTTTTCTCTTCCTGGACAGGCTGGACATCTTGTGTAAGTGGTTTCACAGGTTCATTTAGTTGTTTGATTTCCTCTTGATTGATTTCTGGTTTTGTGGGTTCTCTTTCCTCCTCAGGTTGTGGATTTTGTGCTTGTGGAGTAGGAGATTCCACACTTTTTTCTTCGACTTTTTGAGGTTCCTCGATTGGTCCTGGTTGTGGCATTACAGGCCTTTCCACTTGAGTTTTGGATTGCCCTATAAAATTACGAACCCGTTCTGCTATATATTTTGTCTTTTTGGCAAATTGAGAATACGGCATGATCTTATATGCCTCTGGATACACTTGTTTGATTATCTGCATAACGTTATACTGATACAACTGTTCTGGAATTGTCTCCATCGCTTCTAAACGTTTCACAAAATCGCCGTAAAAATTGATTACTGCCTTAACATCATCTTTGTTCTGCATTACCTTCTTTGCTTCATCTTCATGCTGTACAACCACTTGTAAATTATCCCAAAAAGTATGAATCTTCTCCAGTGGCATATGCCTACCTTTTGCAACTTGCTGAATTTTGTTGTTTTTTTCTTTCCATAGTTTCTTAAATTCATCAAAATTCACGCCCTACCACCTCCAAACATTGTTTTTACCTCTCCAATCAATTCTGGGGGAACATCCCCCAAAAGTTCTTTTATTTCTGGGCTCTTAATCGTTTCCTTGAAATTAGAGATCACTATAGCAAGAGGCTCTTTTTCGCTTAGATAGCGGATTTTCACGTTGCCGTTCACAAGCGTTTCCTCTTTGACGTCTTTGGGGGAATATGGGTCATGGTCGAATTTTAAAATTACAACGTCTTTGTCTTCCAGATATTTGTATTTCATTTTTGAAAGTAAAGTTAATAAATCAAGATAATTCAATTTGAGATTCATCATAGCTCGACTCCTTTATGAAACGTTTTAACTCTTGTTCTGGAATTCGATACACGTGATTCACTTTGATAGCTCCAAGTTTCTCCGCATAGATCCAATTCCGAACGGTTACAGTCGTAACTCCCAGCAATTTAGATATTTCTCCTACCGAAAAAAGTTTGTCATTTGATAGGTTGATCTTCACTAAAATCACCTCCAATATTCACTTTTACCTGTAAAGCCGGGTTGTTCAAAAATCGGTTTTGCGCATGTACATAAATCGCTGTTGTGGCCGGTGATACGTGGCCCAAAAGGTCTTGAACCTGTCGAATATCATGCGTCGCTTGATACCCAAGCGTTCCAGCTGTATGACGTAGTGAGTGAGCACTTATCTTTTTGCCGTTTACATGCTTTAAGCCCGCTAATTTGAGGTATTTATCTACGATCCACCTGTAAGCCCTTCGTGATAGCCGTCTAAAAGGCTTATTTTTCGATAATCCGATGAATAAAGGCTTTGTAGGATACAAAGGTTCAATTCGCTCCCTTAAGGCAAGATATATCTTCAAAAGCTTTGCTATATCCTGCCTCAAAGGAATCACACGCTTGTGTCTTTTGGCGTGAACCTTGATCCCCACCCCTTCATTTTTCGTTATCACGTCTTGAATATTCGCACGGTGTAATTCTATAGTCCTTGCCCCTTCAAGTGCCATAATTGCGATGATAAGGCGGTCTCGAACGCTTAGCAAAGTGCTATCACGGGGAATTGCATTGAATAAATGTCTGAGTTCCACTTCATCCAGATATGAAATTCTATCTGCCGGATCAGTGATCTCCTTAGGCGCTTTAACCTTTTCTGCCGGATTTGATGGTATTAGCCCCTTTTCTACCAGCGCATCGTAAAAACGCCGAATTGCCGACAAATGAGAATAAATAGTGGCGGGCTTTTTGTTCTGGGAGATTAGGAATTCACGGTATTTTTTGATCTCAATTGGCGTTACATTGACAACGTCCCATTGATTTTTTCTAACGAATACAAGATACCGTGCCACGTTTTTCCAATACGTGCGCAAAGTATCAAGTGAAGCATTCCCATCTGCCACGCTGAGCCTGAGGTAATTTTCAAAGATTTTTCTCAGATCAATTTTTCCGTTACTTGGAACCGTGATTTCCTTCATGTTTTTTTATCTCCTCTTCCAGCGCTTTCATGCGATCTACAATAGTTTCTCCAACGGTGGGAGTTTCTATCTTTTTGACCACCTTAGGTGTAAATGTGGCGTTGAGTGTAAGGTATTGCATCTTAAAGACTTTGACCTTTTCTTCATCGAAATACGCTGGTAAAAATCCAAACAAGCCATCAAAATGCTGTGCCACAAAGCTGTTAATTGCGTTCATGTTAACGGGTATAACCAACACAGGCATAAAAAGCTTCTTAGGCAATTCCGGTTGTTGTTGTTTTTGTTGTGGAGTTATGATTTTCATCTTTTGCCTCCTTTCACGCCACCAAAGGTATCAACCAATATGCCAAAATTGCGAAAACGCCGATAGATATCCACGTTCTTAGCTTTCCTCTCATTCCCTGCGTGATAAACAAGAATCCTACTCCAATAGCAAGTAGGATGAGTAGTTTCCAATTTTTTTCGAACCAATTGACAGTTGCTTTCCCAGCTTGATATATCTTGTATCCCAGCCACTTTATCCCCTGATAAAGAGTAAAAAACGGAGAAGTTTTCCATAATTCGTTCAAAAAAGTTGTGATCCAGAGAACATCATGATCCCACCATGTTGAATAGTTGTTGACATCCATTGTCAGAGTGCTTTTTGCGGCCGTCCCATCCACGATCATGGCATATTGCACTTTGAATCTAAAACCGGCGTTATTTGTCTCTTGAACGCACGAAAGACTTGTACATCTGACAATAGAATATTTTGTGATCTTGAGATTTGTGATATTCCATCCCATCAATAACGGGTTAGTTAGTTGTTTTTCCGCAAGCGCTTTCTGGTACGCTTGTAACTGCTGTTGAGTAGCTTTGTTCAAGTAACCGGTCATTTGATCTGGATTAAGTGGCATTCGGGGATTAAGCATGACTTCATAGTCTATTTCCCACTTTTTCCCAGGTTGTAAAACATACGTCTCACTCATTTTTTTCACCTACCTTCTCTCTTACCTTTTTCTCGATAAACTTATTTAACGCATCTCGGAACGTCGTTAGCACCTCTCGTTGTTCTTTTGAGAGTTTTATTCTGGCCGTTAACACTTCCGTTAGTGTGTTGGCCAAAAAGGCTACTTCTTTGACGTCTTTTGTCATGGCCACACCCAATACAAGAAAACAAGAAATAAAAAATATCCAAGTATCATCAAGCTGGCTGCAGTTCCGCCATATGTCCTAAAAACACCATAATCAATGAAAAAGACTATACCTGTTAGAATGTTTAAAAACCATGTTAGTCCCCACATCTTTCTCACCTCTTTTTCTTTTGCTTTAATTCCTCGTTCTCTTTTTCCAATCGTTCAACAGTTGAACTTATAAAAGTGGCCATTAAAAAGGCTCCAATTGTCATTCCAACAAAAAATCCTATAATCCAACCTGCCCAAAACATCTTCTTTTTCAGCCTCGCTTAATTTATTTGCTTTTGTATTTAAGCCTTTCAATTTCTTCTTCAAGCTCGATAACTTTCATATCCATGAAAAGCCACATGATAAATGCACCTATTGAGCCACCTGTAAAAAGTCCAAAAATCAGTATCTTATCCATCCCCTTTCTTTCTGTGGAGTTCTTTATCTCTCCAAATATCCCACAGGCTCATCAATCGAGCTCCCAATAAAACTCCACCGATAAAAATCCCACCAACTATCCCCAAAACAAACTCAAGTACAATCATTTTCGTGCTCTTCCTCATCTAAAAATCCCAATGCTGTTAAATCAGATTTAATTTCATATGCGAGTTTATCAACAATTCCTTGAGTATCAGGATCTTTTTCATTCAGCAAGATTGAAGAGTACTTATACATCAACAGATTTTTAAGCAATCGGAGAAACATACAAAAATGGCTTTTGTGGGTTGCTATTTCATTTTGTTTTTCATTCATTTCTCATCATCATCCTTTACAAAAACTTCTAACTCATTTATACCCGATTCAAGCCAATCTTGCATGTACTTGTACGAATTCAGCACATACTCAAGCAGATTCTCATCACAATGGACATTCTCACAAAAGCGTTCAACTTGTTCACGGACACCATCAATATATCCGTGTATGTGATTCATAGCCGAATATGCTCCCAAAATGCGTTGTTCGTCAATTTGTATCATTTCTCATCATCTCCCAGTGCTCCCAAAGCCGTCTTCTCCACGCTCTGAAACAGATAGCCACTCATCCAGCCGTACCGTTGAAGCGCACGGGATAAAGATCAACTGTGCGATTCTGTCTCCGGATTTAACAAGATAATCCTCATCATTCATATTCGCAAGGTTTATCATCACTTCGCCTCGGTATCCAGCATCTATCACACCGCCTATCACGAATATTCCTTTACCAGCCATTGAAGAACGCTCTTTTATCAAGCCAAAGTACCCTTCCGGTATCTCCAAATGCGCTCCTGTGTGAATTTGCGCAGCGAATCCTTTTGCCGGTATCACAATATCTTCAATGCTTTCAATATCCCATCCGGCATCATCTTCGTGTTTTCTCATCAGCAATTTCGTAGATAGTATCTCTGGCTTTTCGTTCATATTCATTCCCCCTGTTTTTTAGCTTTTGTACATTTCTTAAGCTCCACCAAACCGCTTGTTAGGTATATTGGCAGTTTTTGTTGCATGTTAACAAGATAAGATACTATGCCCTCTTTTGGTTGAATATTTGCGATTTTTCTTTCCATTATGAAATCTTCAGCGGTAATTTTATTACCAAAAAGTGCATCTCTTCCGATGATCGCTAACGTTTGGATTTTCCTTAATTCTTCTACTGAAACCGCATATAGCATGTTTGCAAGTTGCCACATATTTCCGTTTTCACACGTATAAAAAAGCTTCTTAGAAATTTTTGAGTCTATCTCT